>OCTX012215316.1_pt1 | contig 10682 bp, 4 predicted proteins | sample 1539691 | NCBI WGS metagenome assembly OCTX01 (sample SAMN02144231, study PRJEB22623) | gut metagenome | biome: sheep rumen | host: Ovis aries | place: New Zealand | reverse complement strand
TCGCAGCGTTTCGCCATGTACTCGTTGGCCCGCACGATCGCCAGACGCCGCGGCACGGCCTCCATCCCCGGCGGGTAAAAGCTCGCGTCGAACCCAACGGGCAGCACAACCGCACGCTCCGCAGGGTGATAAGGAAGCAGCAGCACCAGCCGGAGCTCCGGGCAGTCCCTTTTCGCCTCGGCGAGACAGGCTGCAGCCATTTTGTCAAACGCCCCATACTGCCCGACTACAAATTCCGTGATCCCGCGCTCCGTGATTGCCGCGCTTATCGCTTTTTCCAGCTTTCCCCGAATCGTAAACGGCGCGTCCCGATGCCCGATCAGAAAACAGGTTTTCATTTTTCACTCACTCCATATTTGGTCTCCCCAAATTTATTTTATTATATTTGGTAATACCAAATATATCAATCCCGTTTCAACATATAATTCATGTTACGGGAGGTGATTCGAGTGAAGAAGAGAAGACTTGCTCTTGGAGACAGAAACATCGTCGGCGCTCGGGTCACAGAGGCCAGAAAGGCGCTTGGCATGAAACAGGTGGAGCTGTTGGCACAGCTGCAGCTTCGCGGCGTCGATCTGAGCGTGCCCGCGCTTTCCCTTTTGGAAGGGCAGAAACGACCTGTTTCCGATATTGAGCTCAACGCATTGGCGGACATTCTGCAGGTCAGCGTCGATTGGCTCCTTGGCCGAGAAAACGAAGCCTGAACCGTTCAAATGAAATACAAACGCTGCAGGCAAGCAGGGCAAATCTTATACGGTTTACTACCGGCAAGCTGGGCATCTGGATATACAGATGCGAAAAACTGTCTTTTTCCCCTCCCGGGAAAAGGGCAGTTTTTTCTTTCCCGCTTGTTAGGGAGAACCCTAAAACCCAATAACGGGCTGACGCCCGGCTGCGCGTTTTCCTGAAAACGCTATTCACTTTTCAAGATGCAATTCACCGCTGACAGTTCGTTTGCTCCACGCAAAACCATCTGTCCAAGGTTCAAGCGATATCGCCTTTCGCGTCAATTCCGTTATTGCTTTTTCGACTTTTTCCCTGTATAATTATTTTTGGCGGATTATAAGCTGACGCGGTTTTCTGCTTTACAGATCACGTTTTTTCATTCCGCAATCTGTAAACACCCGCGCTGTGATAGTTCAATAGTCACTACACCAACGGGGTTGGTGACTGCTCACGAAGCACGCTCGGCCATCCCTTGGTGTGCACCTAAAAAGTATGTATTGCACAGAGTGCACCCTATGTTCAGACGGAGCAGCTACACAGAAAGAAGGATTGAAATGGCAGATGGAAATCGACAGCCAAAATGGGATATCTATGAGGCAGTAATCCTTCTGGAGGGCTTTTTGGAATTACAGCAAAAGAAAGAACCTCGGGCATGGATAATCAGACGTATCTCTGCTGACCTTCGAAAGATGGCGGTCAACCGCGGAGAAACGATTGATACCGTATTCAGAAATGAGAATGGCATTTCTTATCAGCTTCAAAGTATGGAATCAGCTTTCCAGGGCAGCCAAATCTATGTTCCTGCAACGAAGCTTTTTTCTGATACAGTGAACCTCTACCGTGAAAATCGAGAAGAATACAACACACTGCTGAAAAAGGCAAAGGAAATGATCACCCCAAAAGAAAATCAAAAGCAAAGCTTTCTTTCTTGGGCGGCCACATCGTTGCCTGCTACAAGGCAAAAATGGTTGGAAGCAAACCTTCATACCGTTGAAAGCTTCGGGAAAACATATAGGCTGATATTCGATTCCATATATGATGTCACAGACTTAGAAACGCTTACTTCCTTATTGCAGGCACTAAGGAAGAACAAGATCTTCCGTATTACGCACCGGAAGTTCTATAAGAATATCCTTGATGATTTTTCTAGCTATATTCAATATTGTATCGAATTAGAGGATAAAGCCGACGATAAAACTGGCGAAGGACCGAAGCAAGAAGAAACACTGCCTATTGGCAAAGAGGAATCTGAACTGGTACAAGTGCAGGATGCTCATGGTGTTAGGACCGTCGATTTTCAGCAAATTCCCTCAATGGCCTATACAAAGCCAGTAAGTGTTACATATAAGACCCGGTCTCTTCCCTCACGCACCTGGAAGGATGCATACGTTGCTCTGCTTGGCGATCTCTTTCACGACTATCCAGAGATTCTCACCGGGATCAGATCGTTACCAGGAAGTACAAGGCTTGATTTTTGCACGGAGCAAGAAGCAAATCAATTGGTATCCCCAAGAGCTATCACGGAGCATTTGTTTGCGGAAACAAATCTCAGTGCGACAGATATCATTAAGAGAATTAAAGGTCTTCTTGATCTCTGCGGAGTTGATTCTGATGCCGTTTTAGTCCAGTATCAGGAAAGGCAAGCTACTAAGGAACCAGATGAACTGCCTGCACACAGCTCTCCTTTGAGCTCTGCGAAGCAATCCCTGGAAAATGCTTTTTTTGTGTATCTGCGCGATACCGCTAAGCTGGCCGAAAAAACGTGCTTCGCCTATGTTTCGTCAGTTAGAAGTGCTGAAAGGTTTGCGGAGATCCATGGTTATCAATCGCATGTTTTGTTTAGCGAAAACCATGAGGAAACCGTTGCAACTGCTGCAGCACTATTTGATGATCCGGCGTTTATAGAATATAACAATGCACAGCACAAGCGATTCGGCGCAGCCATTAACAAGCTGCTGGAGTCAATCGGGGCCAGAGAACCGGATAAAAAGGACCCTGTTCCAGGCATTGAGTCTAAAGATAGCGGATACTCTTCAATCAATGAAGGCCTTACAAAAATACTGCGCGAGCATTACCAGTATGGCTTCAAATATAGCTCCATCCTTGAGCTCATGCGTTTTCGCCAATTCGCTGCTGATTCACAAATCACAATACCCGATGATGACGACCAGCTGAGGTCGTGCATCCTTGCATCCGGTACTGTAATCGACAATAAAGTCTATTGTAAGAGCAACGACACTGAAGAAGGTCTTCATGCCATTGTGGAAGACGCCTTTTCTTCCGGTGCTGAGGTAATTTATTATGAATGCTTATTAGAAGCACGGGCAGAATGGATGGCCTCACATAAAGTGACATCTGAAGATGTTCTAAAAGAATATCTGCGGAAACACCTCCCGAGCTATGGCTTTTCAAAAAAGTTTATGGTACGGGGGCAAAAACGCACGGAAAAAGAAGCCGTAACAGCGGAGATAAAGCGCGTTTGGGGAAGCGGGCAAACCGAGAGTGTCTTTAATTTGAGTCAAAGATTACCCTTTATCCCACGGGATAATATCTGGCGAGTAATCTCTGGAAATGATGACTTCGTCCTTGCTTCGGAGGGAATCTATCTGATGATTGACCGATTCCACATCACCGCCGAAGAAAAGGAGGCCATTTATGGATACGTCAATGCGGCCTGTGCAGAGAACGGCTTTGCATCATTGAGTGATGTTCCTCTCGGCGATATCATTGAGGAGAATTACGAACTTTCGATTACTACGATTTGGAATGCTGTTTACAAAGCTGTGCTTATGAAGCACTTCTGGTTGAACGGAAAAATACTGACGCGGGACAAGCCAGAATTGGACGCAGTATCTCTATTAAAGCGGTACATTGCTGGCCGTGACGAGTGTTGTTTTGATGAGGTCGCAGAAAAAGCATTTATGCTGACAGGTGCATCAAATCGTCAGTATGCATTCCAGGCGCTATACGATGAAATGGTTAGGGTAGACAAAAATCGTTTTGTGGCGACCCGGTTTGTTACATTTGATGTTGATGCAATTGACCATATCCTTTCAGGCTTTGTAACAGACCATTTTCGTGCTATTCGCGATATAACGACTTTTGCACTGTTTCCTTTCTGCGGACAACCGTGGAACCATTATTTGCTGGAAAGCTACTGCTATAAATACAGCAAAAAGTATTGCCTGCGGTTTCTCAATTTCAATGATAAGAATGCCGGGATCATTGCAGAGGCTGATTACAGTCTACCCTATAACGAACTGCTTTCCGTAGCGCTTGCAAGAAGCAATACAGAATTGGACTTGATTTCTGCCGGGCAGTATCTATGCTCTGCCGGATACTCGGCTAAGAGCAAGTTTGCAAATCTTGACAGCATTGTGCAGAAAGCAGTGGAACTCAGGAAGGAGAGGTAATATTGTACTCCTATACATTTGACGCTACGACTGGAGGCATTCTACTAAACTCCACCCCTACCAATTTTTCAAAAGAACCCCGGCCCGTATTTGCAGAAGAAATGGACCTTCTTGGGTTTGATAAATACTGGGATTACGAAAAGCAAAATGAAGCCCCATATATGTGGGCGGAATCAACCGTTTATTGGTATCGGGGACGCCAGATTGCAAAAATCAAGGGCGGCGATCTATATACAGCACCAGAATTGCAACCTGTTCGAGATGAAAACGGAGAGGTCTTTTGCGGGAAAGCTGCTGGTTGCGCTTTACAGCCGGTCGATCTCCCGGCAATGTGTAAAGCGAACGAAGATCTTCTGACTGTGATTGAGGATTCTACTGTAAAGAAGATTGTCAAAGAATACGAGAAGTTCAAGGATCGGTTGGATATATTTCATGTGGCCTTTTCCGGTGGCAAGGACAGCGCTGTTCTCCTGGATCTGGTAAAGAAGGCCCTGCCAAAGGGAAGCTTTGTTGTTATCTTCGGTGATACTGGGATGGAATTCCCGGACACTTACGAAACCGTAGCATTAACAAAGAAGCAATGCGAGGAGGATGGAACACCTTTTTTCACGGCACGTTCGCATTTTGACCCTAAAGACTCTTGGAAGCTATTCGGCCCACCGGCTAGAGTGTTGCGCTGGTGCTGTAGCGTTCACAAAAGTACTCCGCAAACTCTGAAAATGCGTGAGATTACCCAGAAAGATAATTATATTGGTATGGATTTTGTTGGCGTTAGGGCTCATGAAAGCCTTGCCAGAAGTAAGTATGACTACGAAAATTTTGGAAAGAAGCAAAAGGGGCAATATAGCTACAATCCAATCCTCGAATGGACATCAGCAGAAATATGGTTATATATCTTTATAAATCACTTAATAATCAACAACGCGTATAAAAGAGGCAACTCGCGCGCTGGGTGTTTGTTCTGCCCGATGGGCGGAGGTGCGAGCGATTATTTCCGCAGATCCGCCTATACGCGGGAGATAGATGAATATGTTGGCTTTATTCGGGATACCTATGAATCCTCGGATTCCAATAAGGTTGAAACTTATATTACCAACGGAGGATGGGGCGCAAGGAAAAATGGGCGTGGCCTCGCAAATAATAAGTTCCGATGTATAGAAACCGAGGGCAAAGCCGGCATTATGATTTCAGTTATCCAACCTACTACTGATTGGAAGGAATGGATGAAAACAATTGGAATGCTAACCCAAATAGAAACTGGCTATTCAGTTCGCTTTGAAGGTGAAGAAGTACCATTTACCTGTGAAAAAATGGACAACGGTTTCGTTGTCCGACTTTCAGGAAACGTTGCAATAGAAAAGCCTAAATTTGTTAAGCTATTTAAGCAAGTCTTTAGGAAAGCTACATATTGCGCTGCTTGCAGGGTATGTGAAACTAATTGCAGAAACGGCAGCATCAAATTTGTGGATGGAAAACTCAGTATTACTGATTGTATTCACTGTTACCAATGCCACATGATAGATAGTGGGTGCTTGTTATTCCATTCGCTGCGGCATCCACAAGGGGGAGGAAAAGGGATGAAGAGCCTGAATTCATTTGCTGACCATGCACCAAAACGAGATTGGCTGGTGTCTTTCTTCGAACTAAAAGAAGATTTCTTTTCTGAGCATACGCTTGGCCCTATGATGTATGACATGTTCAGGAGATTTTTAAGAGATGCCGGACTTAATGAAAAGAACCATTTTACAGATTTTGCCGAATTAATCTCAAACATCGGCTGGGAAACTGATACGGCACTGGGTTTAGTTCTTGTGAATCTTGCAATGGAGAACCCACAAATAGCTTGGTATATCAACAACATGGATATCGGCTATTTCTATGAGAGAAAGCAAATCGAAGATATGCTGGTTTCTCTTGATGTTAAACCCAAAGACGCGAAATCCATTGTAAAAGCATACAAGCGGATTGTTGAGACGCCTTTTGGCACAACGCTCAATTTCGGCTATGTTACAGATGAAGATGATATGGTGCGGACGAAGTGCTCGATCAGCGATAACCGAGTTTTGCTTTATGCGCTGTACATGTTTGCAGAAAAGTGTAATCTGGACAAGGAGTTCCATGTTTCTTATCTGCTAGATGATTCCATTGAGCGTGACGGTGTTAGCCCGGTGCGTATCTTTGGCCTTTATGATGAGGAAGAGCTGAAATCCATGCTGCTCGGTCTTTCTTCGGCCTATCCTGATTTCATCAACGCAACGTATACGAATGACCTTCAGACGATTACCCTGCGAGATAAAACCAGCCAAGATGTGCTGAACCTGTTCAAGGAGGATTTGTAAAATGCCAGTGCCCAACATGAAGTACTGTGAATACTTCGACGTCGATGAAAAGTATTTCCCTTGCATTGATGAATCTGCAATCAACAGTGGTGCAGCATGGAATGATACCTTCCCGCACAACACTTTCATTGAGCTGTTAAATCTCACAGAAAAAATGCTGAGCGGCACTACAAACCGCTCTATTTGGGTTCATGGCGCGTATGGTACAGGCAAATCCAAGTGTGCCTATGCGTTAAAGAAGATTTTGGAAGTGCCGGAGGAAGAGGTACGGGCATATTGGGACAAGTTCGAGCCATTGAAAAAATACCCGGCACTCCTTCAGAAACTCGTTGGGCACAAAGCACAGGGAATCGTTGCAGCATATCGCTACGCTTCGGGCAGCATTACATCTCCCCAGCAGCTGTTTTTTGCAGTGCAAGAGAGTGTAAAGAAAGCCTTAGAGGAAAAACACATTGCCTATCTGGGCGAGAACACACTGAAAGAAAGTGTTATTGCCTGGCTTGAAGACCCAATCCACAATCAGTTTATGGACGCACTTTTGCAGAAGCCGAAGTGGGTGTCCACATTCTCCCAATCTTCAGCAGATGAAATAATTAACACGCTGAAGAAGAGCAGCGACGTTTCTTCCCTGATGGACGACATCTTCAGCCTTGCTGCTCAAGAAGGAATCACAGCCCTTGATTTGACAGCTGACTCTCTGCGTAAATGGCTGATCGACGTTATTGAGAAGAACCACATTAAAATCGTTTTGATCTGGGATGAGTTCAGCGACTATTTTCGGCAGAACAGTACGTCCTTGGGTGAGTTTCAAAAGATTGTTTCCATCTGCCAGGAACAGCCATTTTACTTTATTATCGTAACTCATCCGCTGTCGTCTCTTGCGAAAAAATATGATAGTGCGGACAAAACAAACCCCTGGTCGGTTGTACAGCAACGGTTTGACAAGGTCGAGATTACCCTTCCTGACAATATTGCATTTGACTTAATCGGTCACGCTTTTAGTGTAAAACCTGCCGCAAAGGCAAACTGGACAATGATGACGGAAGGCCTGAGTGCCGATGTACCAAGCGCCAAAAACGCTGTTGTCAAGGCAGCAAACATAAAGAACGAATCCGTCATGCGCGACATTCTCCCGCTTCATCCCATTGCTGCGCTTGTCCTGAAAAATATCGCTTCTGCATTCCAGTCCAACCAGCGGAGTATGTTTGACTTTGTAAAGACTCCGAAGGATATGGATGTGAAAGCCTTCCAGTGGTTTATCCAAAACACCGGACCGCTGTCTGATCGTAAATATCTGACGGTTGACATGCTTTGGGACTTTTTCTATGAGAAGGGAAAGGATTACCTTACCCCTGACATCAGATTAATCCTGGATACTTTCCCGCAACAGAAGCAGCTGACGGAGAAAGAAAAAAGCGTTCTTAAGACAATCTTGATCATGCAGGCTATTGACCAGCGCCTGGGTGGATCACTTCCTATTTTGAAGCCTACTGATCAGAACCTCAGCTACGCCTTTGAGGGCGATACAGGCGAATTGGAATCATCTTGCAAGGGTATCGCAAAATCGCTGGTTACGAAGGGCATTTTGATCGAAAGCCCCATCGCGGATGGCAAGAAAGCATATTCTGCTGCTGTACTTGCAGGAGATGGCGCAAAAATTGATGGATATAAAAAGGAAATCCGGGAGAAAAACGGAACGACCATAAAACTTGTATCCGAAGGTCCTGCTGTGGCAACAGCCCTTAGCCTGTCTCCTGCCTTGAAGCTCCGCTTTGCCCTTGATATTGAAAGCGGGAAGCTTCCCATTGTCACAATCTCTGATTTCAAAAAGACGATGGATGCGCTAAAGGTCAAAGATGTGGGATGGCGCTTCTATGCGGTTTTAGCTCTTGCCAAGACAGACGATGAAGCACAAAGCTTCCGCACGCTTATCAAGAAAACGATAGAAGATCCTGCGTACAAGAATATCGTTGTGATTGATGCGCTTTCAACGCCTCTTGGGCTGGAAGCTTTTGAACAGTATGTTGACTATTCCGCTATGTCAATGTACTACAACGGCAACAATATTCAGCAGTCCAAGCAAAATGGGCAAAAAGCAAAGTTTGTATTGGAGCATGATTGGAAGGACCGCATCCACGACGGCCAGTTTATTGTCTTTACCTACGCAAATCAGGACGGAGAAAAGGCCACCGGAGCCGGAGCCGTTCAAACAATTCTCCAGACGATTGTTCTCAGCCGATTTAAACATGTGCAGGACTTTGCAAATGGCTTGTCAGAGTCCCAGCTCAAACTGACGCAGCCTAAACCCGTAGCTAAGTATGGTATGGGCGGAATGGAGATTAAGGGCTTGATCTCCGGGTGTGAAAAAACGATCCTCGGTAAGGTATGGTCAAAAAAGGCGTACTGGGCGGACGAAGCACTGGCTGGGGAGCATATTGTTATCATCAAAAAGGCCATCGATAAGATGATTTCAGAAGCTTTCTCGAGCAGCGGAAGAATCTCCATTGGAGAAATCTATGATTGCCTTGAAACCACTTTTGGTTTTTCCCCTTGCAATCTTTCTGCGTTTATCACTGGTTTTCTTCTGAAGGAATATAACACAGAACCATATCGGGCAATGGACGCCGAGGGGCATCGGGATGCCATGACTCCCGATAAGCTCGCAGAAATGATCGGCAATTATATTGGTGGAAAGGCACCAAAATCCACCTATATCGTCAGCCTCACAGAGGATGAGAAAGCGTTCTACGATCTGACTGAGCATGCTTGGAATATTGCTGCAAATACTTGTTCTTCGCCATCGCAAGCGAGCACACTTGTTCTGGCCAAGATGCGAGATTTGGCTTATCCGGTATGGTGCTTGGAAGATGTGGATACAACCGGCGTGTTTGACCTTGTAAAACTTTATACAAAACTCGTACAGAGCAAGGGCGATTCTGCACACGATATCGCAAAAGAGATTGGAGAGATTGCAATTCAGCGGCCTTCTTCTGCAGCTAATCTCCGCGCTTTGCTTACGCCAGAGAATTGCAAAAAGGGTATGCAGCTGTTCTTGGAGCGTTTTGAAAGCGGGAAGCTTCTCACGTTAGCAAAGGAAATTGAAGCAGAAGCATCGGTTCTTCCTGACATCAAAAAGCTTTTCAGCGTCCAGTATTCTGCACTTTGGGTTGGAACCACTGGAGAAGACGAGATCAGAAAACTTATTACAGAATATGAAGTGGTGAAATCGACCAATCTTCTGCTGAATGTAACCGCACATTCGAAGGACTCTGCCTTCAAGGCCTGGCGAGAAAGTTTGAAATTCGTGGGCTTCTCTTGTGAATCAATCCGTGCAAAGCGTCCTACCCTGGATAAGTTCTTCTATAATCTGTTACGCATCGCTTCTTATGAGGACATGCTTCCCGACAACATGAAAGCATTCCTTGATGAGATGAAAAACCATAGTGCTGAGATCAGAGATGTGCTTAGTAACACAGGTTCGGTATTCATGGAGCTATATGCGCCTTACCTGGAAGGGCTTTCAGATCCGGAATGTGAAGAGGTAAAGAACTCTATTACGGTAGAAATGTTTACCGCAACTGCTACCGCTAGCAACGCTGCTGTTAAGAAAGCCGCAGAAGACTATAGGAAAAAGCAGATTAAATCACAATTGTATAAGCTTTGGAGCGATAAAACCGGCGGCACAAAAAACCCGCGCGCGTGGTCTGAAAAGCACCGCACTCCTATTCTTTGCTGCATAACGGCAGCCCAATATGCAGAAGCCAAAAAAGCATTTACGACACTCAACGGAAGCTCTCAGAGCGAAGCAGAAATCAAAGAAGCGCTTGCATTTCTCCAGAAAGCAGACTTTTTTGATGAGATTGCATCTGCGGATTTCCGAGACCGTTGTTTCAAAAAACGTATGCTTGGCGATTATATCAGCATGTTACCCAACATCGAAACCGTTAGGGACGTATTGGAAGGCACTGGGATCAGTGCGTATGATTGGAGTGACAACCCTACAATTAGACAAAAGATCTCCAGCATGGCTTCTGCGGAATACAATGCCGGCGGCAGTGACAAAGCGATTAATATTATCAATGGAATGGATGGTCCAGAGCTCAAAAAATGGCTTTCCGAGATTGTCAAAAAAGACATGGGTTTGGGTGTGAAAATTATCATAAACAAGGAGGGCTAGCCAATGCTTTCCAGAGAAGTACAAAAC
>OCTX012284533.1_pt1 | contig 10683 bp, 6 predicted proteins | sample 1539691 | NCBI WGS metagenome assembly OCTX01 (sample SAMN02144231, study PRJEB22623) | gut metagenome | biome: sheep rumen | host: Ovis aries | place: New Zealand | reverse complement strand
TTCCCGACGGACTGGGGGGCCGCTTCGGGATACAGCTCGCCTTTCATTTCTTTTCCGTTTTTCAGCTTAATGGTAAACACAGGATTCTGCGCCATTGCATTCTTCCTCCTTTAAAAACCGGAAAACACGCGGTTTTCCGCTTCCTCCGGACCAATCCGGAAACACGCCTATTTTATCAGCAATTCCCGCCCATGGCAAGCGTTTTGACATCCCGCCCGAATCCCGGTATAATTTGTGTTCCGGAGGCGGTTTCTTCCGCGTCGGCCGCTGAAGCCGGCTGCTCCGTTACAGACATGCTTTGCCGCCATGAAAAGGAGAACCAATGAATATTGTTCACCCCAGCCAGCCGGTTAACGGGCTGAATCCGGAAGACGTCTTCTACGCGGTCGATGATCTCGGCGCGCAGACCGGATACGGTTTTATCCTGTATCAGTATCAGCCCGGCCTGTATCCGGACTGTCCGGTCAACCTGTATTTCTCCATTGACGGGGATTCCTCTTCCCGTTATCTGCTGTTCGGCGCGCTGGTGGCCCGCGCCCGGGTGCTGAAGGGGCTGAACCCGACGCTTCGGGCCCGCCTGTATACCGGCATCTCCCCGACGGATATCCAGATGAAGGATTTCTATCAGCAGAACGGCTTTGACTGCAGCGAAACCGACAATATCCTGCAGCTGGCCATTCCCTTCGGGGACGGCAGAATCCCCATGAGCTGCACCGTGGCGCCCACCCCGCTGAACACCTGGGATGAGCAGAATGGCCTGCTCTATCGGCTCCGCGTCAACGAAATCACCTTCGTGGAGCTGAATTACCTCCAGTCCCTGATGCGCATGCCCCATTTCATGACCCTGGGGCTGTATCGCAACGCCGTGCTCATCGGCGAGGTCATCATGGCCGGCCAGGGAAGCAATTGCGAGCTGGTCGCCATCTATATCGAGCCCGGCTCCCGCAACCAGGGCATGGGCAAGGCCCTGCTGCACCGGATGATGGCCATCATGGCCGCCGAAGGCGTCACCACCATCACCACCCGCATCATGAGCCGCAGCCTTCCCCAGCAGAAACTGATGAACAACTTCAGCCCCACCATCCTGGGCGTCAACATGATCTTCCCCGGGATCTATCTGGACTGACATCGTTCTGTTCCGGTCTGTAGCCCTTATTTTGCATCAGAAAGGCAAATAAACGTGTACCGTGAGGTTGGAAAATGGACAATAATATCGCGGATTTCTTACGAATGATTATGGGCAGGAAGGCTGAGACAGACGTAGATGAACTTGAAGAAGAAGCGCAGAAACTGAATGAACGGTACGAAAGAAACCAGAAAGAAATCGAAGAATTGCAGAATCAGATTTCAGCCTTAACGAACGCCGAGAATACCGAGACAGTCAGCGAACAATCAGAAACCGGAGAAGTCGATCAAAAAACCAAATGATATACAATCGCTCTGCGGCATACGATCAATCAATGGCCGTCAAATACCAGTTCTGTAAATCTCTCAGGCGAGCTGATTGCCTCATGAAGAAGTCCGCTTTCATGCAAAGCAACGAATAACGCTGCTGATCTTGCCTGGCAGTTGATGGATTTTGCAGGATTGAACGCAATGTCTGTAAACGCCCGATATTTGACCACTTCATTCGCCAGATCCTGATTCTGAAACAGAGCGTTGACATAAAGCCAATGATAAAAAAACGTCTTCGGTTCAGTCGGATATTCTGTTCCTTCAAGCTGGAAGGAAACAACATCCCCGCTTGTTCGCAAAGCGGGATATTTTTTCGCTTCCGAAGCTGAAAGATCCAGTATCTCCGGATACCTTTGGCCATTGGAAAAGCACTTGCCGGACTGAAACACATTTTCAACAGAATACTGTCTTCCGTCCATGAAAGAATACATCAGATGAAAGGCGCTTAAACGTACGCCCAGTGGAAAATTGGATTTTGTTGATATTTCGAGCAAAAGTCCATCAAATTCCCTGTTGTTGGAAACAAAATGATCATGCAGGCTTTCAATGCTTTTCCGGCTTTGGCTTAAAGCAAAACCGGAATAATATACAAACTCCGTCAGTTCAGTTTTAACAAAGGGTTTTGATGTCTGTGCCACAAAAACCGGTCTGACAGCCATTGAACATTTCCCTCTTTAATTCGGTATATTCCGGAGCAATATCGGCTAATCAATTGGTATAATAGCTGCAGCACAAACCCATGTCAATTGCAGTTTTTGTAAAAAAATGAATCCGGGCTTTGTTCCGCAAGAACTCCAGAGAATCGTTGTATCGGATACATCCTTCTCCGGTCATCTGTTATAATTTGCATCAGATGGGCACATAAACATATCTGTTTCTCTTTTCCGGTTCTGTATCCGAATGCCGGAAGATACCATGCTCTGTCCACGGTGAGCGGACCGCCGGAATCAACGAAAGGGCAGAATAAAAATCTGCGTCTGAACACAGCTGACGAACACGAAAAATGCAGCCCCCGGCAGCAAAATGATGCCGGGAGCTGTCTGTTGAAAAAACAATGAAGCATGATATAATCAGACTATACTTCCATATTCTGTGTGTTGAGGTGATTGCATGAATTGGGAGCTCTTTGTGGATGAAAGTGGATCTTTTAAAGCCAAAGAACCTTGTGTCGTTGGCGGTTTTCTTTGCCCTGCAGGTGCGGTCACTGAGCAGATTGCGGATGAATGGAAAAAAGAGATCCTGGATCTGCCGGAAATTCAGAAGCTGCAATACCCAACATGGATTTACGATCACTGTTGTGAAAATAACGATAAATCTGAATCAAAGTCCCGGTGGAAAATACAGGTTGCCGTTTTGAAAGAATATAAACGAAAAATCACTTCCCTGGGGGGCTCTTTCGTCCTGATGACCTGTCCAAAGCGCTATTATAATCAGGATAATACAACCAATTTCCTCTCCGTGTTTGCCAAAGGACTCATGATGCTTTATGAATATCTGAAACAGGCCGGAACGCTGGATTCGCTGAAGGTTCATGCCGCACAGCGAACAGACAACACATATCTGGATTATCAGGAGCTGGAAGAAGTATCTCCAACTACCGATGGTCCCGGAAGCACGTATATATGTGGAAAGCGATATCAGAATCAGATCCTGAACCTGGCTTTCCTGCATGGAGGAAGCCAGCTGATCAACGACCCGGTCTTCCTGGAAATGGTTAAAAACATCGAAATAATCCCAGACCGATATGCGGAAAACATCAATAGAACTGGGAACTATATTTTAAAACAGGATGGAAAATATCATAAATTGCCTGATAATCAACTTGGCACTGGCAACTATGACCGGTTATCGCATCCGTTAACCGTGCCTGCTGACTATATCTGTAATTCTTTTCAGCAAAAAACAGTCAATCCCTATTCCCCTGTACTGCATCAGTTGAATGAAATTTATATGGCGTCAGAACATATAATCATTCTCCCGACCGAGCAGCCTTTTCTTCCTACTTCTTTGTTCCCGAACGGTTTCACAGTAACCGGTGATGTCCTGATGTCATTGTTCAGTTCTGCCTACCCAAGTCAGGATGCAAGCCGGTTTATTCGCGTTTTCAACAAATGCCCGGTGGACCAGCAGCATTCAGTTATTCAAAGCATGGTTGATGCATTGCGGCCTTATATTCGTGACTCCATAGATTTCTATCCCTATATTACCAGGCTCCAGGCAGGAATCGATTTTGCATCCCAGATCACTGATCCGGAAATTCGTAATTTCTTTATTGCTAATTTCCTGCTTTATCAGCGTTCACTGTATACACATCTGGGAGATCATGAAAATGTAAAGAGGACTAACAGTCTCTTTGAACTGGCTCTTCAGAGTATGGATGATGGTGACGATATTGACAGACTCCATGATATAGCCGGAAACCAAACTATCGTGGATTACACGGATGAATTTCGTTATGACGATGCTTTGCTGATTTTTATGGAAGCTGAAGACTATTGGAACAACCGAATTCGATTGTCACGAAAAAAGGAACCATGTTATCCGCTCTGGGGAAAAACCATCGGTAGCTACTTACAGCTGTTAACGCATCAATTACATAGGGAAACCAATCCGGTCAGGCGTTCGGAATACTGGGAGGATTTCCTGAAAATACAGCCTCAGGCCTGTCATCACCTGGATAATGCTTTTGATCTGAGCAGATATCATCAGAATGTCTGTGATCTATATACTGAAAACGGTAGCTGGAATAAAGCATTTGATCATCTGTATCAGGCTGTTCTGGAGCAAAACGTTTCCGACAGTCAGATCACCGTCCGGGATGCCGAAAAGGTTGTTAATGCACTGATTGCAGGAAATCAGGTCCTGCCCCTGCAAGCCTATAAACTGCAGCATTATGTCCGGCTCCTCTCAGCCATATATTTAAAGGAACCTGACAGTTCCGAAGCAGAAACCCTTCTGTCTCCTTTACTGCAGGAGATGACCGAAGCTGCAGTTCATACAATCTCCCAGAGTCATCCGCGCACGCAGATCATGTGGAAATACGCTTCCACTCTTGCATCCCGGGTAACCAGCACAATTCAGGAACGGGATTTTGCTTCACGTCTGTTTTCGATGTGCTATAAAGAACTCACCGATATGAATCAGCCCATTTTTCACGCCATAGCGGTCGGTGTCTGTGCTGAGCTCGCCTGGCATATCAACAAGGGACACCTAAAAAGAGATCTCGGTCACGCGCTGAAAAGCCTCAATAAATCTTATAAAGATTTCTTGCTGACAAAACCGTCAGGCATGCTGGATCCATTCTTTCCTTATCTGAAAGGTGAAGAACTGTCGCCGAATCAGGCGTGCAATGTCAATCTGCTGCAATTATCCTTTGAAATAGGCTATTAATACTTTGTTCGAAGACTCTCTGCATATAATCAGAATATCAGTTTTCAGACAGATATGCTTCTGCCGCTTCTTCAACCATACGGAGCGCTTCCGCAGGGTTGGTTTCCAGTTCACATCCAGCCCGGTCCGCATGGCCGCCACCATTAAATTTCTCACAGATTTTTACAGCATTCAGGCCGGTATATGTTCGGACCGAAACCCGGCAATGGCTGGGTCTTGTTTCCCGAACTACAATTCCAATTGCAAGTCCTTGTACCTGGTCCACCACCAGATTCAGGCCTTCCAGTTGCGAGTCATCCGCCCCGATTCGGCATAAGTCATCATAAGTGAACATACAGCCGAGAATCTGGTGACTGCAGGTATAATGAAAACTGTCCAGAAGAACCTGTTCAATGGCAATCCTCTCCTGCGTTTTCTCAAGGGAAAACCGGCGTGCAATCCGGACGATGTCCGCGCCGTCCTGCGCAAGAGATGCTGCTGTTTTCAGCGAAGCCGGCGTTGTTGAATGGGTCCTGAAGCACATGGTATCCGTAATCAGTCCCGTATACAAAAGGTTTGCGAGATGCTTTGTGACCGGAACATTCATTTCACGAATCAACTGATAGATCAGTTCACAGCAGGAAGAGGCTTCCGGAACAACATACCGGTAATCCGCTTCCATTTTATTTTCATGATGGTCAATGCAGAGGGTAATCTTTTCATCTTTGTATTTTCCAAGTCTCTTTGCGTCTGCGGAATCCACAGCGATGTTTGTAAAGGAATCCAGCGAGTCAAATGACATTTCTGCAATAATGTCATGATACACATCCGGAATCGGATCGCAGCAGACAGGTTCACATGGAATTCCAATCGCCTGTAAAGCCAGTGCCAGCGCATAGGCGGACATGATCGCATCTCCATCCGGGCTTTTGTGAAAATAGATCCGGTAGGAAGGATATTCCCTGAGTTTTACCGCCATTTCCTGCAAAGTAAGATCCATTATGTTAATCTCCTTTCTGTTGCTAATACCTTAAAAACAACAGAATCACTTTTTCATAATCTTTTCTATACGGAACTTGGCATGGAATTTACTTAATCCATATCCTCTTCCAGATACCATTCAAGACAGAACCGAGCCTGCTCCCTGAACTCTGTCCTGTGGTCATTAATGAACTTGGCTATTTCCATTTTGTTGATCCAATAATGGGTTTCTACCTCCAGTTGGCTATCCTTGGCTTTTTGAATAGCTTTGCTTATTGCTGACTCATTTAGTGCTTCAGACGCTTTTACTTTCATTACAGCAAAAATATTATCCTGAAAAAAGAAACATTCAAGAAAATTACTCCTATATTAATAATATTAGTGTTTTGATATTTTTTGACACATTTTGATTATGTTTCAACGTCCGGATTCTGTCAAGTCTCTTCTCTTTGCTTGAAATCTCATTAAAAGTTCAAAAGAGTTGCAGTTGAAATACTATAGTACCTTTTATATTATAACATTTGACACATGATTCGTTTCTTTGTAAAATTTATGCAAAGAAATGACTGGCAGCTGTTCAGTGATTGTTGAGTCGATTGAAAGGAAAACAGAAAAATGACTAATCATCATGGGGTTGTTAACAAAGTGGATTTCAAGTGTTTCACACCGGAAGGAATGGCCCGGCAGCTGGAAAACTATACCCGCGGCATTTATAAGGTTCTGGAGGATTACCAGGTTTTGTACGGGAGCGCTGTCGCCATGCGCAAAGCCATTGACAGCATGGGAGCTTATCTTATCGTCAATTGTTGTGGCGGTGGGGAGGTAAATCCTGTAACAGACGGAACAAGTGATAAAAGCAACCGCAACCCCATCCTGAACCGAATCAGCAAAGAAAAAGATCAATCCATCAGGGAATTCAAGACTAAATGGGAAATCATTCTTCCGGATCGGAATTCCACTGAAGGTCTCCAGTTCCTTCTCCATTATCAGGTTCCGGCTGTCCCGGATCAACTGTACCGGGACGAAGAAAAGAAAAACCTGAAGCAGGACTACACGATCTTTTTCAATCATTTGCTTGATTATCGGAACATCGTTATAACATTCCTCAAAAAGGCCTCTGAAGTCACCGACAGAGTTCATGCCAACAAGGAAGAATTCAGCACATTATTCAGATTTTTATCAGATGCAAGTGATTTCGACACACAGATCAATGAAAACAAAGCACAGCGTGCTTTTGTGGAACAGAATGCAGGGCATGCAATCGATGGAATTTATTCAAATACAGAAGATAATACAGACCCCTGGATGAACTGGCATTGCCGAATTTTGAGCCAGTATTCAGATCAAAAAGAAAACGAACTGTCCCGGGATCTGTGTGCTCTGATCTGCCGGAAAATCGGGGAAAGAACGACACGCTGTTTTCTGCAGCAGGCAGTTCCGGATCATAGAATAGATCCAAAAGCCACCTATGAAGACTATCTGCAGCTCTGTGCTAAAATTCCTTCCAATAGTCCGCAGTATTTCAAAGCGGTTGAATTAAACTGCTTGGGTAAGATGATTTCCACCAACTCCAATGACTGTCTCCACTGGCATGCCGCAGATAACGAGTATCTGGCTGCCATCAGCAAAACAAAAGGAGAGCATTATCAGGACAATCTATGGGCAGCCGCAAAAATTGTTTCCGGAGAGATCACTGATCAGCATCCTGAATATGCGTTCAAATGGTACAGTGAAATCAACAAACTGAAAATCATTACAGATGCACAGTTCAATAAGAGGTTGGAAGAAACCGAAAAGGAAATGGCGAGAATTCGCAGTATAGCTAACCGGAACAGGGTCATCGCCATCTGTACCAGTATTGCAGCTCTCATCGCTATCATTGCTGCTGTCTGGCTCGGCATTGGCAAAATCAATGAAAATGCCGAGAAAACCCGGAAAGAACAAATCTTTACGAGTTTCTATACAAATTACACGTGGCGCTACGGCGTTCCGGAAGGCATTGCCGAAATAACGAAAGATGAAGCTTCTTCCAAGGCCCACTATGAGTTTGATGTACAGGATAACAGGGTCATTGAGGTGCGTCTGACAGATGCAAACGGATACCTGATGGATGAAATCACCGACAGCTTCAAGGGACGTCCTGCAGTTGTCAGAATTGATTACTCCGATGAAAGAGCAGATGAAGTCTCCTTCTTTGACGCAAATCAGCAATTCCTGCTGACGGCAAAATACGAATATGATCCCGATAGCAATCAGATCAGTTGTATCCGTCTGCTGGATCAGACCCGGCACGCCTTATCGCTTCCCTACAGCACAAGCCGGATTAAACTGAATAACTGGCTGAAGACGGATGATGATCAATATGCTCCAAAGAACAGCGGAATTACCGCTCTGACCATAAAAGAAATGGAAAATGGCCAGATCAAATCCCTGTCCTATGGCTGGGATGAGATCCAGACGGACGGAAAAGGCATTTCCGGAGCCAGTTTTACATACACTGACGGAATGATCGAAACCATCTCGTTTGATTATGGAAGAAACGCCGGCGGATCTTCCGATATTCAGATCCGTAAGTTCCGTTATGCAGGGTCTCTCCTGAAGGAAGAGGAAATAGTTTATGCTGAAGGAGAGATAAAAACCATCCATTACACCCGGGATCAGAACGGTAATTGTACCGCTGAAACCTACACGGATCCGCTGAATGCCAGGATTTCGGATCGGAAGGATCTTGCGGAAATAACCTATAGTTATTCCCCGGAAGGCCGGGTAACAGAAACCAGGAGATACGGAACGGACGGCTATCTGATTGCCACCGGTAGCGGATGGGCAGTCAAACAAACAGTATGGGATGACTCCGGCAGAGAATTGTCCTGCGCCTATCTGGACGCCTTTGAAAAACCGGTTCTGGTCAACGGCTGGGCGCGAAGGGAATCTGAATACGAAGATACGGCTGACGGAGTCAGGCGGATCATTCATTGGTATGATGAAAACGGCAATCCGGGAATTAAAGATCTGGAGTATGTCTCCGGGATAAACACCATAACCCGGACAGACTCCGGCCGGATTCTGACCTATGAACGATTTCATGAAGATGGAACCCGGTCCTTGTATGACGGCGCTTACCAGTGGAAAGAAACGGAAGACCGGAACGGTAATCTGATCCGGATTGATTTGCTGGATGAAAACGGAAATCTGATGCTGTCCGAAAAAAAGCAGTTCGCCTATAAAGAAAACACCTATGAGCACCGCCGGCTCTCCCAGGAAGTATATTATGGTACAGATGGAAAACCCTGTAAGGGGAACAGGATTTATTCAAAACGGACCTTTGAATATACTCCGTCCGGATTGCAGCAGGATATCCGGGCATATGACCAGGACCGGCTGGTTCGGCACAAGCATATTGACTATGAAAACGGAAACAGTGGGCGCGTCACCCGGGAAGAGTATTTGGATGCGGATGGGCACCTGACAGTCTATGATGATATCGGCTACGCGTACAAGGAAATCAAATACAAGTCTACCGGGAAAGGAACGCTGGTCCGGACGGAATACCATGACGCAGACGGAAATCTTCAAATGATCAGTGCTTCGTCAGGGATCCGGTATGCATATACAGATAACGAATATGATCCGAACGGATACCAGATCCGCGAAACCCTCTATGATGACCAAGGCATTCAGGTCTATTCCCCAAGTACCGGATGCTATACGCTGATCGCTGAAAGAGATGGCCGCGGCAATTATACTGCCTGGGAATTCAGGGACCAGAATGATCAGCCAATGATGAATGGTGAAGAAAAAGGCTACGCCCGTACAGAAAAGGAATACAACCGGAATAACCAGGTGATTGAAGTCAGGCTCTATGACCAAAACAGGCAGCTGTTTGTCAGCAGCGCCATTGGATACGCCAGGCGCAAATATCTTTATGATGAACAGACAGGCCTGTTCCTCGGAACAGAATTCTATGACGAAAAAGGCAATCTTATGATCTGTCCTTCCTACGGTTATGCAAAGCTAAGCCGGGAATATGATGCAGATGGGAACATCGTCAAAGAACTTCTCTATGATGAAACCGGGAATCTGTATCTGGTACCAGACTCTGGGTATGCCGTAATGGAAATGGATTATGAAGACGGTAAAATGATAGAAAAAAGGTTTTATGACGCGGAAGGCAACATTGCCCATACCGGTGGAAAAAGGCCCATTCAGCACTGGACTTATCAGGATGGAATCCTGCAGGCTTTTGATGGATTTGATGCGGATCATACCCTCCGTGTCCATACGGATCACCACCCGGATGGATCCTCTACAGAGCGTGTTTACTATACAGCCGAAGAATCTGCTGAAAAGGGCTGCGCCGGGATTATCCGGGAGAGGGATGCGGACAGCAATTTACTGAAGGAGACCCTGGTAGATGAGAACGGCAGTCCCGTTTTCAGCGATAAAGAAGGTTTTGCGGTTTGCTTCTGGGATCGAAACGCTGCGGATCACACACGTAAACTGACATATTATAACGAGAAGAATGAACGAATCGTGAACCAAAAGGATGGTTTTTCAGCCAGGATAGATACCCTCAATGAGAATGAGCAAATCATCCATAGTCTGTTCCTGGATGAAAACGATCAGCCGATGATTCGTCTTAATTCGGAATATGCTTCCTACGACAGAATACCGAATGAAAAGGGACAGGTTACGGAGGAGCGGTACTACGGAATCGACGGGGAACCGATCATTCTGTCTTCGGGAGCCAGCGGTTACCGCTGGACCTACGATGAAGACGGTAATATTCTCTCCGTGATTGCTTTGAATACGGAAGGGCAGCCCTTTAAGGATCTCGGGGAAAATGATGGCATTGACCAGCGTGAATTTTATGACGAA
>OCTX012084212.1_pt1 | contig 10683 bp, 13 predicted proteins | sample 1539691 | NCBI WGS metagenome assembly OCTX01 (sample SAMN02144231, study PRJEB22623) | gut metagenome | biome: sheep rumen | host: Ovis aries | place: New Zealand | reverse complement strand
TGCGAGTACATGGTCAGGTATCTTAAAAAACATGGCTTAGCAAAGGAGAATAATAATGATTAAGATTGATGCGTTTGAGATTTGTGGGTTTGAAGCAGCGATTAGAGGCATGAGAAACTCTTTTAACTCCTGGGATAAGAGCGACAGTAATTTTGAGCATTATCCTGATATCGGAAAGTCAGATCTTAAGCTTATGGAAAATCTCTCGTCCGGCGGATCTTCTCATGCCAAGTTCAGGCGCTTTGTCGAGGTGACGCTTGATATTACAGCGCCGCTTTACTGGTGGAAGGAGTTTGACACTTACAAGGTTGGAACGGTGACCAACTCCTGCTCTACGATGCATACGATTGCAGATAAGAAGTTTGAACTGAGTGATTTTTCGTGCGAGCATCTTATATTTGAAGAGATGACAGATGACGAAGATTGGGACTATGCTGCTGAACAAGAAGGGTGGAACGCACTCAACGATAAATACTGTGGTCTTACAGACTCCGATTTTGTGGACTTTAATACATTTCCCGGAGAATGCTTCAAGTATACGATAGCCTTCTTAAACAGAGCGCGAGAGTTATATTTGAAAACCAAAGACAAGCGGTACTGGTGGCAGATGATTCAGCTTCTTCCCTCAAGCTACAACCAGAAAAGGACAGTGTTGCTTAACTACGAAGTCCTTTATAGCATCTATAAGGACAGAAGGCACCACAAGCTCGATGAGTGGCAGCAGTTTTGTGACTGGATCGAGACTCTGCCGTATGTAAGAGGCATAGTAACTCCTAAAGTTGTAGAGAAGAGCACCTGGGACTTCGCTAAAAAATAAGCTCCTCTAATAGGAACTATTGGTTTTGATATTTGAAAGGAGTTTATTATGACCTGGAAAAACGAAAGAGACTTACCGGAATGTGATGAAATGAGGGCTTGCTTTGGGAAATCTAAATCCGGAAAACGTTGCAGAGTATTAACTGAAACGTATCAGGATGGAGAGTGCCCGTTTTGCAAGGAAAAGCGAGACATCACAGACGGCAGGTGTTATCCGTACCAGAAAAATTACTCACCTGCAAAGTAAAAACTTAGGTTTCAAAAGGAGGGGCTTATCAAAAGATAGGCCTCTTTATTTTTTCGAAAGGAGAAGATATGGAAGTAAAGACAATGAGAACCGTATTTAAGGTTCTGGCTATAGCCGGTGTTCCCGCAACTGCCTATCTTGCGGCAAGAGGGGGGAGGCTTAAGGCTGAGAGGATCATGGAGAAGGGCAATCCTGATAACAGGAAAGAAGCGGCAGTTCAGAACATTAAAGCCTACGGCCCTGCAGCTGTAGCAGGAGCTGCAACTATCGCAAGCATTGTTCTTTGTGATTATTTCGGCGGAAAAGAAATTGCAGCAGCAGGAGCTCTTGCAGCAGGGGTAGCGGCAAATAAGAACAGGCTCAAAGAGCAGTTTGAGAAGTACAGAGGCGTTGTCAAAGAGGAAGATGGCGAGGCCAGGGACATTGATATTATGCAGAAAGCATCCAAAGCCACGTACGATGGCGACGGGGAACTTGAGCATGAGTATCTTATTTACTGGCTCGATAAGCCAATTTACTTTAAATCTACTCATGCAAAGGTCATCGACGCACTGAACAGAATCAATCAGGAGCTTGTTGACTACTCCAGAGGATGGGGAGTTGTGACAATGAGCGATGCTTTGAAGTTCCTTGGGAAAGACGATCTCTGCACGCCAGAGACTGACAGGGCAGGATGGTCTTATGATCTTTTAAATGTTGAGTGCGACTGCTATTGGCTTGATTTCTTTGTCTTTAAAGCCGGAGAGAGCGAGTGGTACAAGAATAAAGCAATAGATCCTGATGTTTATATTATCGATGTTCCATGGTCACCGTGGCCAGATCTTCAAAAAGAGCTTGAGGAGCAGCATAGAATTGGAACAATTTGATTAAGGAGGTGAGCTGATGAATGCTTCTTGATTTTCAGAGGATAGACGATTTTTCATTCGTCAAGGGCAAACGGCGAATACGAATGAAGAATTCCCTCGCTAACTTGCCGCCTAAGGACGTCATGACTAAGGGCGGCAAACTTTATGCGGTATATAACGCCGATAAAAAGATTTGGGTTAGGGACGTTGAGGCGTGGCGCTTCATTATCAACTCGGCAGATGCTGAGCTTGAAAAATGCGCACAGGCACATAAAAAGATGGGCGAAGACGTTATTGTTGAGTGGATGTGGGACTCTGACTCAGGGGAGATGGACAGGCTCCTTAAGTTTCTTGAAAAACATATGCCAACAAACTGTTTCCATCCGCTGGATGATCATGTCGTGTTTGCAAATCAGGAGACAGAAAGAGAGGATTATGTATCTTTCAAGCTTCCATACTCGCTGGATAGTCCTGATAAGTGCCCGTGCTATGATGAGCTGATGAGTACGCTTTACACACCTGAGAACAGACAGAAGATAGAGTGGGCGGTAGGCTCGATATTTACAGGCGACTCAAAGCATATTCAGAAGTTCATCGTATTTTATGGTGAGGCAGGGGCAGGAAAATCCACCGTCCTTAATATTATTCAGCGTCTCTTTGGCCAGAAGGAAGGTGAAGATCCCAGGCGTTACTGGATAGCATTCAATGCAAAAGATCTTGGTGACTCCAGTAAGCGGTTTGCCCTTGCGCCGTTTAAGAACAACCCGCTTGTTGCAATTCAGCACGACGGCGATCTTTCAAAGATTGAGGACAACACAAGACTCAATTCCTTAGTTTCCCACGAGATGCAGGAGATCGAGGATAAGAACGAGAAGAAGTTCCCTCTGGCACTCCATTCATTTATATTCATGGGAACAAACTCGCCTGTCAAGATCACCAACGCAAAGAGCGGACTGATTCGACGTCTTATCGATGTTCACTGCTCCGGCAGGAAGGTTCCGGTCAAACGCTACGAGATGCTCAGGGACAAGATTTATGATTTTGAGCTTGGAGCAATAGCTCAGAGATGCATTGATGTCTACACCAGACTTGGGGAGAATTACTACGATGCTTATATTCCAACCGAGATGATGGCTGCGACCAATGACTTTTATGACTTTGTGGAGCATAACTATGACCACTACAGGCAGGAAGACATGGTCACACTTACAGAGGCTTGGAAATCGTATCTTGAGTATTGCGATTTTGCAAACGCCTACAAATTGTCATACAGAATCTTCAGGACAGAGCTTCGAAACTACTTCAGGAACTTTGATCAAAGCGCGGTCATTGAAGGAAAAAGAGTACGGAATTTATATTCCGGCTTCAGGTACGACAGGTTTTCAGCAAAGGAGGAGATAGATGATCATACCGATAATACTGATAATTCTCTTAATAGCGTGGGTGCTTTGGACAATGTAGAATGGCTTGATTTTAAAGAGCAACAGTCCAGGTTTGACACAGAATATGCAAACTGGATGGCTCAGTATGAAAAAGACTATGGAAAGGGAGGACAGCCTGAGAAAGCATGGGCAAATGTAGAGACAAAACTTCGTGATATTGACACAAAGAATATTCACTACGTAAAGCCTCCTGAAAACTTCCCCATAGTCATGATTGATTTTGATCGTAAGAATGAGAAAGGAGTAAAAGATCTTAAGAAGAACATTGAAAGCGCTTCAAAGTTTCCAAAGACATATGCAGAGCTTAGCAAATCAGGGCAGGGAATCCACCTTTACTACATCTGGAACGGATTTCCACTTGAGGAGCTGAGCTCTTTATATTCTGAGGATATTGAAGTTAAGGTCTTTAAAGGAAACTCCGCAATTAGAAGGCGGCTTACAAAATGCAACAGTGAAGAGATTGCGGTTTTGTCGAGCGGCCTTCCGAAGAAAGGAGCGAAGAAAACGTATAACTGGGAAGGCATCAAGAATGAAAAGATGCTTCGGTCCATGATTGAGAAGAACTTAAATAAAGAGTATCACGCTGATACCTCAAGTTCTGTCAATTATATTTATGAGCTTCTAAATCAGGCGTATGAGAGTAACATTCCCTACAACGTGTCTGATCTTAGACAAAGAGTGCTGATATTTGCATCAAAGTCTACAAATCAGGCAGACAGGTGCCTAAGCCTCGTGGCTCACATGAAGTTTGCATCCAAAGAGGAAGAGGAGATTGAGGCTGAGCTTTTAGAAAAAGGAAAGGTTGTAAAGAGAACTGTTTTAAAGAACTCTTCAGGCAAAAAGATCGTCATTGATATTGAGATCTACCGCCCAAAGGGTGACAATCCTGGGCTTTTCCTTGTTTGCTGGAAAATGCTTGGAACCGACCTTATTCCCTCTAACGTTGTGGCAATGATAAATCCAAAGCCTCACGAGGTGCAGGAGCTTCTCGACAGGTTTTCTCTAATTGGATTTAACATCTTGGAGTATGACTGCCACATGCTCTGGGCAGCAAGCAGGGGTGATTCAAATGAGCAGCTTTATAACCTGTCTCATGCCATGATTAATGAAAATCGCCAGGATGTTAAGTCGTGGGATGCCAAGAGAATGGTTGAGTGCGATGTATATGAGTATACAAAGGCGGCAGGGCAGGGAATGAGCCTTAAGAAGTGGGAGATCATGCTCTCTGGTCTTTCTAACTTTTCTGACGAAGAGCTCAGGAAAGAGGGCTATAACGAAGATCAGATAAGGGCGGTTGCGTCGTTTAGGGGCTCTACAACTCACAAGGAGATGGATATTCCGTGGAACGAACCTGCTCCTAAAGAAAAGTGGGATGAGATTGTGAAGTACTGTAAGAACGACGTACTTGCAACAGAGGCCGTGTATCTTTTCACACAAAACTTCTATAAGGCTCGTCTTTTCCAGGTATCACTGGTTCATGCGCTTCACGGCGATTCGATTAACGCAAGCGCAAGAGATACCGCGAACACTCTTTCCAAGAGGACAATATTTGGAAACAACAAAAATCCACAGACTGAATTCAACTATAGAGATCTGTCAGAGCCCGTAGGATACGAGAGATACAAAGAGTATGTTGAAAAGTTTGGAGAGGACTACAAGTTCAGAGTCTGGAATGAGAAAGGTCTTCCCGAGAGAAGAGATTATATTCCAGGAGAGGTTCTTCCAAAGGGATGGAGCATTCTTCCGTTCTTCCCGGGCTACGTGTTTGATCGGTATGGCGAGAAGGGCAAGAAGAGCTTCTTCATGGGAGACTATGGAGGAGAAGGCGGAAGGACGTTTAGTCTTAAAGGCATGTGGAGGAATGTGTACGATGGCGATATTGCCTCTCAGTATCCATCCTCAATCATCGCAGAGGTACTCTTTGGGCCAAGATATACAAAGATATTTAAAGAACTGGTGCTTGCGAGGATTGCAGTTAAGCATAAGGACTTTAAGAAGGCAGGAGAATACCTTAACGGAGCACTTATCCCATTTCTTAATGAAGAGTCATATAAAGACATGGCTCAGGCACTTAAGATCATCATCAACTCTATTTACGGTCTTACATCAGCCGGCTTTAACAATGAGTTTAAAGACTCAAGAAATATTGACAACATCGTTGCTAAGCGCGGCAATCTTTTCATGATGGTTTTGAAGGATCAGATAGAGAAGATGGGATATACGGTAGTTCACATCAAGACAGACTCAATCAAGGTTGCAAATGCAGATAAGAGAGTTCAGGACTTTATTGTTGAATTTGGCAGAGAGTACGGATACGAGTTTGAGACAGAGGCTGAGTTTACAAAGTTTGCACTTTTAAATGATGCGGCATATGTCGGAAAACTTAAAGACGGCTCCTGGTCGTTCAAGGCAGATGAGTTTAAGAATGAAGTCATCAGAAAGACTTTATTTACTCACAAGCCTATCTACTTTGATGACTACTGCCAGACATTCTCAACAAAAGACGCCCTGTATCTTGATCTAAACGAAGGTCTTGGCGATGTGACGGCAGAGGAGAAGAAATTTAAATATCTATCGGGCAAGCTTTCAAAGGGTGAGATTCCGAAAGCATTTTCATCTTTAGATGAAGCCAAAAAAGAGATGGAAGAGCTTGATAGCAAGATCAGAGCCGGGCATAACCTCAAGTTCGTTGGCAAGGTAGGGCAGTTCGTTCCGGTAGAGGAGGGAACTGGAGGCGGATATTTGTACCGTGTTGCTAATGGCAAGAGGTATGCGGTCGGCGGAACCAGTCTTGGCGGTAAGAAGTTTCGGTGGCTTGAGAGCTCAGATGTGGTTGAGAAAGGTCTTAAAGACAAGATAGATCTTGAGTATTTCAGGCTTCTTGTTGATGAGGCAAAGGATGATATTTGCGCTCTTCCAAATGCCAACTTTGACTGGTTTGTACAGGACGACGACCCGCTTGCGGATGCTTTGAACATCCCTGAGGGCGTTGATGAAGAAGTTCCATTTTAAGAAAGGAGAATATATATGAGACCTGTAGAGATTTTTAATGTAGCTGTATACGAGGGAAAGAAAGGCTGGTTTCATGGGTTCGGATCGCGGACCCTGACCGGAAAGAAGGGCAACCTTATCGAAGAGGTTGTTGGCGTTATCGAGCTTGAGGATGGCAAGATCATTCAGCTGTCCACCAATCGCTTTAAGTTCCTTGATAGTAAGAAGGTGGAGCAGAAGATTATTCACCATACCGAGATTGGTCCAGTGGAGGAGTGATGAAGGAGCCTGAGATTAGAGAAGAGTGCTATAGCTGTCGCAATCTTTACGGCTGGGTTTTAAATCCTTGCTGTTATAGAAGGATGAATCCATCAGTGCGTGATGACGGAAAATGTGTCGGTTATACACCAATAATAAAGGAGAAGAACGATGGTGAATGACTTTGTCAGGACTTACGCAAAGGCAGAAACATTAAAAGAAAAAGCGATGTGTTTCGTTGCTAAAATACTACGAGCTAAAGTCGTCACACCACTTGGACGAATTATGTTACTACCAAAGGATTATAACTATCTTGCTGTCCAAACAGGGAACGAAGATCTGATTTAAAGGAGAAGAATGATGGCGAGCAGCATAGCGACGAAGTGGATAATGGCCAGTGAAGATATTTTGTACTGCAGGACATGTGAGTTTTATGCAAGTGCAATCCAGTCTCAGGTTGAGGGCAGGGATATCTACCCTTGCTGCGACTGCCAGACAATCACGTATGGCGATGATGGAACTGTTGATATTTCAAAGACATTAAAAGAAAAGGAGAATTAATTATGAGATTTACAGAGAGAAAGTATGGTTATTCACTTGAGGGAATCAACGGAGCTACCGATATTAAGTTCTCAAACCTTGCTGGGGCTCACACCAAGTCGATCTATGACGATCCGAACAAGGATCCGCAGAGAGCTATCACCATCTATTTTGATGAGGATGATATTGCCAAGGGGCTGAGAGAGAATGATTTCCTTGTCGGAAGAGCCGAGGATAAGTACCACAAGAACAAGGACGGATCACTCATGTTCGAGGGCGAGAGATACTTTATCAAGTTCGTGTGCTATGTCGATAAGGTGCTTGACGAGAACGGCAGGACCGTTGGGGCGAGACTTAAGAGCTATATTAACAGGAGGACAGGGAAGGAAGAGCCGAGCCCGAAGATCATGATGCAGACGGATAACGGCCCCAAGCTTCTGCAGCCTGATGACTTTATCCTGATCGATACGGCTCACATCAAGAACATCGATATCGGATTCAGACCGTATAAGTATGATCCGAAGAAGCCCTGCACGGCTGTCATCAATGAACTTTGGTTCTCGTTAGATGAGACTGCGGGCGGCAGGAACGACTTTGAGGACGACTATTTAGAGCAGAAATGGGCCGGTGTACCTCTTTCAGATGACTGATTTTTGGGTGACTTTTGAGACGACAAAAAGTTGAAAAATGTCAAATATAGTAGATATGCGATGACAAAAATTAGCAACGTACTTTTTGTATGACAAAAACGTCAACAATTATTCTAACAAAATTGAACTTTCGAGACTTTTTGTCGTCTCTAAATTCGAGAGTTTTGCGATGACAAAAAATACTGATTGCAAATCATAAGTGTGCATTTGTATTTAGCGACGACAAAAACGTCAACAATGGGCAAATTATTTTATCATTTTTATTTATTTCTGAGAAAAAAATTTTAAAATAGGGATTTTTCGCAAAAGTATGTTGCTCTTTTTTGTCGTCTCAAAATTATGGCAATTTTTGTCGTCTCTAAATTCGACTTTTTAATATTTGGAAAGGAGGTACTTATGTGCCACTAAGAAATGTTAGGATAGTCTCGCATCAGGTAGGCCGCCCTAAGAAGAAAGAGAGTGAGAGGAAAGACAATCGCGTGATTGCGAGGTTAACTGATGAGGCATACGACGAGCTTGTTCAATATACGTTAAAGCATGGTGTGTCGATCAGTGACTTTGTGAGATTTTGCATTGAGGAAATGTTAGAGCAGGAAAGGGACAGAGAAAGGCTTGGGTACAGCGATGACTATTGAACTTAACGCTCATCAGATCGATGCAGTAAGGAAGATGAAGAATGGCTGTATCCTCGTTGGCGACGTTGGGTCAGGAAAAAGCAGAACTGCTCTGGCCTACTATACCAAGGACTGCCCTGACCGTGATCTTTATATTATTACAACAGCAAAGAAAAGAGACTCTAAAGAGTGGGAAGACGAGGCTTTGCCTTTTAAGATAAAAAGGAAGGTTGTAGTTGACTCATGGAACAACATCAAGAAGTATAAAGATGTGTATGGCGCGTTCTTTATATTTGATGAGCAAAGAGTCGTAGGTTCGGGCGCTTGGGTAAAAGCGTTTTTAAACATAGCAAGGAAGAACAGGTGGATACTTCTCTCCGCAACACCAGGCGATAAGTGGGAAGATTATATTCCTGTCTTTGTGGCAAACGGGTTTTATAAGAATAAGACTGAATTTAACAGAGTGCATTGTGTATTCTCAAGATTTACCAAATACCCGAAGATTGAGAAGTATATTGACGAGAGCGTGCTTCTAAAACACAAAGCCGACATTTCCATTCCTCTTCCTGTTGACAGGCACACACATCCTCAGCATTTATATTTGCGCTTCAACTATGATAAGGTTTTGTATAAGACGGTCTGGAAAGACAGATGGGATCCATATGATGATGAGCCTATTGAAGAAACTGGTAAGCTCTTTTATTTACTTAGAAAGGTAGCAAACGATAATGATAGTAGATACGATTTTGTTCGACGAGCTGCTGAAAGCCATACAAGAATCATCATCTTTTACAACTTCTCCTATGAGCTCCACAGGCTCAGAGAAGTCGCACAAGAACTTGGCATTGAGTATGGCGAATGGAACGGAGAAGTACACTCTGAAGTACCTTCCTCTGAAAGATGGTTTTACCTGGTTCAATATTCTGCCGGGTGCGAAGGATGGAACTGCATAACGACCAACTGTATGATATTCTTCTCACAGTCCTACAGCTACCGCATGACCAAGCAGGCAGAAGGAAGGATCGATAGGATGAACACGCCGTTTGATGAGTTATATTATTATCATCTTTCGAGCGCCGCCCCAATTGATCTGGCAATAGCAAGAGCATTGAAGCAAAAGAGATCCTTCAACGAGAACACCTACTTGAAAGTCAAACGCAGGTGACGTACAATCTCCTTAGTTTATATTTCTATAGGCTAAGGAGGTTGACATGAAGAAGTGCGATATGTGTGATGAAGACTTTGACGTTATTGATTCCGAGTATATTTTCAAAGCTTATTTAGTCGACCGTGGCTATAGCGGAAGTATATTGGAAGCTGAGTTTGAAAACTGGTTCGATGACGACATGTGTGGATGGTGTAATGTAGGTAATTTCAGAGACAATGCAACTTAACAATTTTGTAACACTTTCGCGCGCATTTTTTCGCCTATAATAGAATAGGAAAGAGAACAAGCAATTTTGTTCTCATTTTTCTTTGAAGGGTGGTGATTTAATGCTTGAGAGAGACTTTCAAAAGGATCTCATTAAAAAGCTTAAAGATCGCTATCCCGGCTGTATGGTTCTAAAGAATGACCCAAATTACAAGAGTGGCATTCCCGATCTTACGATATTGTATAAAGATTACTGGGCCGTGCTTGAGGTGAAGAAGAGCGAGAAAGAAGCACTTAAAAAACAAACAGGAACAAGGGCTAATCAGCCAAGGTATGTTAAGCGGTTAAACGAGATGTCGTTTGCCGCTTATATTTTTCCTGAGAATGAGGAGGTAATACTTCATGAGCTCGACAAGCATTTCGCACGCGCCGTTCCCTCCTAGCCAACCATCATGGGTACGGTACACGGATGCGCAGGTTATTGAAGCATTTAAGAACAAGTATCGTTCGGATATTGGAACAGAGATACACGAATGGTCATCGCATCAGATTATATTAGGATCCAAGCCCTCCGGTATAAGAGAAGTTGAGAGAGGAGTTAAGAGTTATATTTACGATAAGTACATGATGGAGACATCAAAGTTGTACGATCCTAAAATTGGCTCGACATTTCTTAATCATCTTCGATATCTTCCCGGGGAAGCGTTCCTATCTGTGAAGATGTTTATTTGTGATTCAATAGGCTTTAGGATGGAATCTGAGCAAAAGCTCTCGGTATCTAAGCTAATTGAGGGGACTGCAGATGCTGTTCGTTTTTATCCTAAAGACAATCTGCTTAGAATATCTGATCTGAAAACCGGTTCAAGGCCTGCCAAGATTGAGCAGGTCTTTATTTATTCCGCTTTATA
>OCTX014547293.1_pt1 | contig 10685 bp, 8 predicted proteins | sample 1539691 | NCBI WGS metagenome assembly OCTX01 (sample SAMN02144231, study PRJEB22623) | gut metagenome | biome: sheep rumen | host: Ovis aries | place: New Zealand | reverse complement strand
GGCGCTGGCTCCCCGCATTGCGGATAATGGATCCATTACGATCATTTCATCAGCCGGCGGTTTCGGCTGGGAACAAAGTTATGCATTATGCAAACAGGTGATCGCCTGCAGGACGTATGAGGAAACCATACAATGGTATGAACAGCATCCGGAAACCTATGCAGCCCAGGATGTTTTTTTGAAAAAAAGGAGGTACAGGAACCATGGGATTCAAGTCTGACATCGAGATCGCGCAGGAAGCATCGCCGAAGAAGATCACAGAGATCGCAGCTTCCCTCGGGATCGACGAGAAGTACATCGAGCAGTACGGCAACTACAAGGCAAAGATCGACTACAACTACCTCAAGGACCACGCGGACGCCCCCAACGGCAAGCTGATCCTGGTGACCGCCATCACCCCCACGCCCGCGGGCGAAGGCAAGACCACGACCAGCGTCGGCCTGGCAGACGGCCTGCGCAAGATCGGCAAGAAGTCCGTCGTGGCGCTCCGTGAGCCTTCCCTGGGCCCGGTCTTCGGCGTCAAAGGCGGCGCGGCCGGCGGCGGCTACGCGCAGGTCATTCCCATGGAGGACATCAACCTCCACTTCACCGGCGACTTCCATGCCATCGGCGCAGCCAATAACCTCCTTGCCGCCATGCTGGACAACCATGTACAGCAGGGCAACAAGCTCGGCATCGATGTCAAGCAGATCACCTGGAAGCGCGCAGTGGACATGAATGACCGCCAGCTCCGCAACATCGTGGACGGTCTCGGCGGCCGCATGCAGGGCGTTCCGAGGGAAGACGGCTTCGATATCACGGTCGCTTCCGAGGTCATGGCAGTCCTTTGCCTGGCCAGCGATATCGTAGATCTGAAGGCCCGCCTTGGCAAAATTATCGTCGCTTATACTTTTGACGGCAAGCCGGTTACGGCCCACGACCTGAAGGCGGAAGGTGCGATGGCAGCCCTCCTGAAGGATGCCCTCAAGCCCAACCTGGTCCAGACTCTGGAGCACACCCCCGCATTCATTCACGGCGGCCCCTTCGCGAACATCGCGCACGGCTGCAATTCTGTGACCGCCACCAAGATGGCTCTCAAGCTCGGCGACTACATCGTCACAGAGGCAGGCTTCGCTGCTGACCTCGGCGCGGAGAAGTTCCTCGACATCAAGTGCCGTCTGGCAGACCTGCATCCGAGCGCAGTCGTCATCGTTGCGACCGTCCGTGCCCTCAAGTATCACGGCGGCGTGCCGAAGGCTGACCTGAATAACGAAAACCTCGACGCACTGGAGAAGGGCCTTCCGAACCTCCTGCAGCACGTCAGCAATATCAAGGATGTGTTCGGACTTCCCTGCGTCGTCGCCATCAACGCGTTCCCGACCGACACTAAGGCGGAACTTGACCTGGTCGAGGAGAAGTGCAAAGAGCTGGGCGTCAATGTCGCTCTGTCCGAAGTCTGGGCAAAGGGCGGCGAAGGCGGCAAGGCCCTCGCGGAAGAAGTCGTCCGCCTGTGCGAGCTGCCCAATGACTTCCGTCAGTCCTACGAGCTGGATCTCTCCATCGAGGAGAAGCTCGACGCGATCTGCAGGAAGATCTATCACGCGGACGGCGTGCAGCTGGTCGGCAACGCGGTCAAGCAGGTCAAACAGCTGACCGAGCTCGGCTTCGATAAGATGCCGATCTGCATGGCGAAGACCCAGTATTCCTTCTCGGACGATGCTGCGAAGCTCGGCGCGCCCAAGGGCTTTACGGTCTCCGTGCGCAACCTCAAGGTGAGCGCGGGCGCGGGCTTTATCGTAGCCCTGACCGGCGACATCATGACGATGCCCGGCCTGCCCAAGGTCCCCGCGGCGGAGCGGATCGATGTGGACGAGAACGGCGTGATCAGCGGACTGTTCTGAGTCATAGCGCTTTAAGAAAAAGAGGGGAGTAGAGGACGGCTCTCTGTTTCCTGCCCGGGAGGCAGAGGGCCGTTTCCCTGTCTTTTTGGAGGATCTGAATATGAAAATGATCGACAAGACAGTTACTGTCTTTACGGAGGAACTGGCCTCTCCCGCACCCGTACCGGGCGGCGGCGGCGCCAGCGCCATGGTCGGCGCCATCGGCGTCGCGCTGGGCGATATGGTCGGCGAGCTCACCGTGGGCAAGAAGAAATATGCCGATGTGGAAGAGGATGTCAAAGCCCTCATGGTGAACGCGCAGGAGCTGCGCAGAAGGTTCCTGGAGCTGATCGACGGCGACGCGGAAGCTTTTGCTCCTCTGGCAAAGGCCTACGGGATCCCCAAGGACGACCCTACCCGGGACGAGGTCATGGAGAATGCCCTGAAGGTCGCCTGCGGCGTGCCGATGGACATCATGCGCGCCTGCGGGGAAGCCTTGGATCTCATCGAGGAGTTTGCCGCCAAAGGATCTAAACTTGCCATCTCTGACGCGGGCTGCGGGGCAGTCCTGTGCAAGGCCGCAATGCAGGCCGCATCCCTCAATGTCTTCATCAACACCAAGTCCATGAAGGACCGGGCGTGCGCGGAGGCATTGGAGAAGGAAGCCAACGAGCTGCTGGACAAGTACACTGCTATGGGCGACGAGATCTTCGGGACGGTCCTCGGCAAGATCCGGGGATGATCGTGCATAGATCCGGGGCTGACCGATATGCGGGCCTTCACGGGAAGACCCTGCGGCCGAGCCGGGGCAGACCCTGCGGCCGCAGCCGGATGCCGGACGATCCGTGCAGTTGGGGAAAACAGCCGGCTCTCAAATTTTGACATCCATCAATGATTCATATATAGGATAAACGCGGACGGAATATCGTCTTCGATTGTTATTCTGGTGAATTATTGGGGTGAGATGAGAAATTGAAATCCATGTTATTGGCTGGAACAGGAAGAGGATGGATGTCATTTTTGAAAAACACTTGGATATTTACAAATACCAGGGCAGCAGCTCTTCAGGGCTGCAGGGAACAAAGAGGAGAAGAAGATGGCCAGAATTCTGAAAGGCAAGGAAGTAGCGGACGCGCTGACCGCGCAGATGCAGCAGGATGTGGAAGAACTTAAGGCGCAGGGCGTGAACCCGACCCTCTGCATCTTCAGAGTGGGCGAACGTCCGGACGATCTGTCCTATGAGCGCGGCGCCACCAAGCGCGCGCAGACCGTGGGGATCGAAGTGAAGAACGTCGTTCTTCCCGTGGATGTCACCCAGGAAGCCTTTGACGAAGCGTTTAAGAAAGTCAACGAGGACGACAGCATCCACGGCATCCTTCTGTTCAGGCCTCTTCCCAAGCAGCTCGACAACGAGAAGGCGAGGCAGATGCTGGACCCTGCCAAGGACATCGACGGCTGCACCGATCTCTCCCTGGCCGGTGTTTTCACCAACACGAAGACCGGCTTCCCGCCCTGCACCGCGCAGGCGGCCATGGAGATCCTGCACCACTTCGGAATCCAGATCAAGGGCAAAAAAGCAGCTGTCATCGGCCGCTCCCTGGTCATCGGCCGCCCTGTGGCCATGATGCTGATGCACGAGAACGCGACGGTGGTCAACTGCCACACCCGTACGGTGGATGTACCCTCCATCACGAGGGAGGCGGACATCCTGATCGCAGCCTCCGGCCAGCTCCACAGTGTGAAGAAAGAGTTCACGAACCCCGACCAGGTGGTCATCGACGTCGGCATCAACTGGGATGAAGCCAAGGGCGGCATCTCCGGCGATGTGGACTTCGAGGACGTGGAGCCCAATGTGGCGGCCATCACTCCCGTGCCGGGCGGTGTGGGAAGCGTGACGACCTGCGTGCTGATCGGACATGTCGTGGAAGCGGCAAAGCGAACTCTGTAATAGTGGAGAAGAGAAATCATGAATACACCTGCTGAGATTTTGCAGATCTGGATAGGAAACGGCGTCAAGAAGGCCAATCTGCCGGTCTTTAAGATGATTTTGCTCGGCATGGCGGCCAGCGTCTATATCGGGTTCGGAGCCCACGTATTCCTGCTGGCGACGGCGGCGGCCAAGGACATGGCTGGCAAGATCTTCGCGATCTGGTTTCCCATTATGATGTTCGTCTTCGCGGGCTTTGAGCACAGTGTGGCCAACATGACCTACATTCCACTGGGGATGTTCCTGGGCGCGGAGGTGAGTGTCGGCCAGCTTCTCATCGGAAACCTGCTCCCCGTCACGATCGGAAATCTCATCGGAGGCGCGGTGATCGTGCCGGTGTGGTACTATTTTTCTTTTAAGCAGTGGGATACCCATCAAACAGTAGATACCCCTTGCAGTCGAATGGAATAGAATAAAATTGTACAAATAAGATACACTGTATCAGAAATGGTCAGAGTAGGAAGGACGCGTTAAGTGCCGCGGAATGGGAAGTTGTCCGCGGACGAAAGGAGGGCGGCATCAGGGGCCGGCCCGACTGCGGTGTCCTTCTGCGTCCGCTGCCGCGATTTAACGAGCTCCTTAACGTGGTGGCGCAGCAATTTCCCTGTCTCTTCACGTGAAAGGAGTTTTCCTATGTTCAGAAAAGGCAACACCGAAAAAATGTCTGCGCAGAAACTCGTCATCCTCGCCTTCTTCGTCGCGCTCTACATTGTGCTGGAGAGATTTTTCTCCTTCAACGTGTGGAATATGAGAGTTGGCTCTGCTTTCATTGCGCTGGCGCTCGCAGGCATGCTGTACGGCCCTTTGGCAGCCGGTCTTGTGGGAGCAGTCGGCGATATTCTCGGGATGCTTCTCTTCCCTACGGGGCCCTATTTCCCGGGCTTTACGCTGACGGCGTTTCTCACCGGCGCAGTGTTCGGTCTCTTCCTCCACGACGGCCTTACGACCAAGCGGATCATCGGCGCCGTGGCGGTTAATCAGCTGATCCTGAGCCTGTTCGTACAGACCCTCTGGATTTCCATCACTTACGGCGCGCCCTATGTGGCGCTGCTGCCCACCAGGATCACCCAGTGCCTGATCCTGATCCCGGTGCAGCTCATCATGCTGCAGGTCCTGGGCAGGCCGGTCCTCTCGGCAGCCCGCACCGCAGGATTATAAGACAGAGAACCGCCCCCTGTCTTCCTTCAAATTGATAATTTGTGGGTAGCTTCAGGCAAAAACGGCTGTTTTTCTCAAAAATGCCTAACACGCTGCCGCCGCAACACGCCATCCCAGCCTGCCGCCGCAACACGCCATCCCAGCCTGCCGCCGCAACACGCCATCCCAGCCTGTCGCCGCAACACGCCACCCCAGCTAGTCGCAACAACACGTCACCACACCTCCCCAGAAACAGAAACAAGAAAGGCCCCCTCATGACCACGCAGGAAGCAATCGATTACATCAACACTCACACCTGGAGCCAGTGGCGCCTGGGCCTTGCGCGCACGAAGGAACTTCTGCACAGGCTCGGCGACCCGCAGAGACACCTGCGCTTCGTCCACGTGGCCGGCTCCAACGGCAAAGGCTCGACCTGCGCCATGATCGAGCGCATTCTGCGCGAGGCGGGCTATCGGACAGGCTTTTTCCCGTCCCCTTATATCGAGGATTTCCGGGAGCGCATCCAGGTGAGCGGCGAGTATATCACGGAGGAAGCTCTGTGCGAAATCACCGAGCGCGTGCGCGCCGAGGCGGAGGCCATGGAGGATCATCCGAGCCAGTTCGAGCTCATTACGGCGATCGGCATGGAGTACTTCCACCGTAAGAGGTGCGACCTTGTGGTTCTCGAAGTAGGTCTCGGCGGCGAATTTGACGCCACCAATGTGATCGATGCCCCAGAAGTCGCCGTGATCACCCACATCGGCCTCGAGCACACCGAGTATCTCGGAGACACACTCGCCAAAATCGCGCGCACCAAGTCCGGTATCATCAAGACCGGCTCCGACGTCGTCCTCTACGAGAACGACCCGGAAGTCATGGAGGTTGTCACCGAAGTTTGCAAGGAAAAAGGCTGCCCCCTCCACATCGCAGATTTTTCCCGGATTGAGCCGCTGGGAGCGACTTTTGCGGGGCATGAATTCTTGCTGCGCGGAGCGAAGGCTTGTGCGGGCGCGGAGACTGCCGGCGCTGTCGCCACCGAGGCTCCAGCCGGCGCTGCCGCCACCGAGGCTTCAGCCGTCGCGGAGTCCGCTGCCGCCGCCGAAGAGTCGGCCGCTGCAGACCGGAAATACCGGCTCTCCCTCCTTGGAAGCTACCAGCTGCACAACGTGATCACAGCTCTGACCACGATCGAGGTTCTCAGGGAAAGAAACTTTGTGATCTCAGAAGATGCTGTAGTGCAGGGTCTGGCCAAGGTGCAGTGGCCCGCGCGGTTTGAAGTGCTGTGCACGGAACCGCTCTTCATCCTGGACGGCGGCCACAACCCGCAGTGCGCGGAGGCACTGGCGGAGTCGCTCGGGGAATATCTGCCGGCAGAATCTAAGGTTGTCTTCCTGACCGGGATCCTTGGCGACAAGGATTACATGACGATTATTGATACTCTTTCTCCTTTTGCGGCGGAATTTGTCTGCGTCACCCCGGATTCGCCGCGGGCGCTGCCCGCTGACAAGCTGGCTTCCATCCTGCAGGAGAAGGGATTTGCTGCGACTTCCTGCGACAGCATTGAAGTGGGGATTACGACTGCGCTGAAGAGAGCGGCGGCAGTCGGCACAGCCGGCGCACCGGCAGTCAGCGGCGCTAACACGCCGGGCAGCGATGCACCGGCAGGCCTTGCGCCGGCCCTCTCGGTCATCGCCTTCGGTTCCCTCTATATGGCCGGTGCGATCCGCAGCGCTTTTCCCCGACTTGCTAAGAAGCAGCAGCGCGTGATCACCACCGCGAGGTGCCGCGCGATGACGCAGGAAGAGAGGGAAGAGAAGAACCGGCAGATCAGCGAGCATTTGGAGAAGCTGTTTGAGACGCCTGCTTTTGCGGATGTGAAGACGATCTTTTCCTACAGGGGCGTGTGGGACGAGGCGAATGTTGATCTTTTCAACGAATGGGCGGAGGCGAGAGGCCTCAAGGTGGCTTGCCCGATCTCCCTCCCCAAGGGGATCATGCTGGCAGCGGTCCCGGAGGACCGGAGCGCCTGGCGAAACGGCAAATTCGACATCCCGGAGCCGGTCCGCGAGCGGTCCGAGATCCTGGAGCCGGCCGTTGTGGACGCGATCATTGTGCCCTGCGTCGCCTTTGACAAGGAAGGCAGGCGCTGCGGACACGGCGCGGGCTATTATGACCGCTTCATGCCGGCCTGCCGCCCGCAGACCAGGCTTGTCATGGTGGCCTATGATGCGCAGGAAGTGGCGAAAGTGATGACCGAGCCCACGGACATGCCGATTCCGGTTGTTGTGACGGAGTCGGGCGTGGTGGTGGAGAGGAGTTGAGTGGTCCGGCAGTAGTTTGGATTAGAAGAAATCATCTTCACACCAGTGGTTTGGAATGAGCTTTGAGAATGTCGATGGCCCAAAAACAAAAAAAGATCAGAAAGGGTGGTAGGTTTTGAGACCTTTTCCGGCTCTGATTAAGAAATTTGAGGAAAAGAGCCGGAAGAAATGATCCAAAAAGGCAACCGCGGAACAAATAAGAGCCTTTTACAGCGATTTGCCCCGGCTCATATGGGGAAAAAGTTTGACGAGGGGTGGAGAGTTAGATATATTCAAACAAGATATTTCAGAGTCTAATTCTGAGGAACGAGAGGTGCTCTTTAAGAAGGGCTCCATTTTCTTTGTTGTCGCTCGCGATGGGAATATGATTTATCTTGAGGAGATATAACTGTGACGTTTGATAAGTTTTGGGAATTGCCCGAAGATGAGAGGGCTAAAGCTTTTTCTCAATTGTCAGCCAGGGATAAGATGGGTGTGCGCCAGCAACAAATAAGTTATAGCATTCCGGTTGTTCCGTGTAATAGCTGTCAGTATCGAATGGGAATTACTGCAGCTTGCGCGGCGCATCCTGATGGTCTAACAGCGGATCATGTAAGAGAAGCAATGATAAATTGCGAGTAAGGGGGCAGAAAATAGAGGGTGATAAAACGAGTCACTGGGCTTATCCCAGCGACTCACTTGCTTCCTCCAGTTTCTGCTCCAGTTCAGCAAAAATCCTACTCCTTCGCATGAGATAGGACACAGTCACTATAACCGCCGTGATTCCAAGGCTCACCGGATACACCGCCATGAGCACGCTGAAAGTCTGAAAGCGTGAAAAGATAAGTGTCACCCACAAGATTCTGATGCCGCATATACCGATCAGGGAGATGAGCGCCGGTACTAAGGATTGCCCGAAGCCGCGCATCGCTCCTGATACGACTTCTATGAACAGAGAGAGCAGATGGGATACCATGATGATGCGCATCCGAACCGTCCCGTATTCGATGACAACGGGATCCCGGGTGAAAATACCAAGGAGCGGTTTGGCAAAGATCAGGATCAAAGTGATCATGACCAACGTACAGAGCTCGCCCTGCAGAAGGCACAGCAGTATGCTTCGCCTACATCGTTTCTCATTGCCGGCGCCGTAGTTCTGTCCCACGAAGGTCGTGCAGGCTTGGCCGAATGAATTGACAACATAGTAGGAAAATATCTCCAGGTTTTGAGCCGCGGACGATGCCGCCATGATGTCTGCTCCCAGAGAATTGACCGATGACTGCACCGACATATTGGCCAGCGAAAAGATCATGCTCTGAATGCCGGCAGGAATTCCAATTCGAAAAATTTCCACGAGAATGCGGCCGTCCACTCTGAGCTTTCCCGGTTCGACGCGCAGCATCCCTTCCTTTCTTGTAAGGATTCCAAACATAAGCACCGAGCTGATCAGGTTAGATAAGACCGTCGCAAGCGCGACACCGTCCACAGTCATCCCCAGCGCCACGACAAAGAAAACGTTGAGTACAACATTCACAAGGCCAGAGGTAGTCAGACACAGGAGAGGCGTCCTTGTATCTCCGTGGCTTCTGAAAATGGCAGCCTCGAAATTGTAGAGCAGGATCACCGGCATACCGGCCAGATAGATCCGCATGTACAGGAGCGCCATGTCATATACTTCCGGCGGGACCCCCATGAAATGAAGAAGGGGCGCCACGATGATTTCGCCGAAAACCGCCGCGGCCAGACCGCTCAGCACCGCCACCACGATTGCCGTGTGAACCGCCCTGTTTACACCCTTTTCGTCTTTCTGACCGATTAGTCTTGCAATGACGACGTTTGCCCCCAGCGAAATCCCCACGAAGAGATTTATGAGAAGGCCGATGATCGGGCTGTTGCTGCCTACCGCCGCCATCGCGTTTTTGCCGACAAAGCGGCCTATTACGGCAATATCCGCCGCATTAAAAAGCTGCTGAAGAATTCCCGTAGCCGCCAGAGGAAGCACAAACAGAATGATTTTGTCCCCCAGCGAGCCATGCAGAAGATCTCTGCTGTGTGCAGTGTTATTGTGAGCCATCTGCTGACTGCCTCCTTCACTGTTTCCTAACGATACTCTGATGACACGCAGAGAATTATAATCCTTCAGGTCTTTGAAGGCAAACTGAATCTTTTCCTTCCGCTCAGGAGACGAAATGTTTTTTTCATATGATGAGAACAGTCATTCTTTCAGCCCTTTTTCTCCATCTCAGCAAGTACTTCATCGGAATAGTAGTTTCCAATATACTCCGTCTCGTATGGTACGATCTCCACTATGCGGTCTTTCCAGTCATACCTTTTCCCGCAACCGATGATCTCACCGTCTTCATCGACGCGCATCATGGGCATCCCATTGTCATAACAGATCGGATCGCCGTTTTCATCATATTCCTGGCCGCAGACCGTATGCTGGTTTACACTCCTTGCCTGGAGGCAGCCGTCAATAAACACCTCTGATCCTATATGGAGCCGCTTGAGATCTGAGGCCGTATTGCTTCCATATGACCTGACCCAGGGAAACTCGGGACGGGGAGCCGGAGGTATAGAGACGGACTGATACCTGTCAAGGGTGACCTGGTACTGTGTATAGGAGAGCCCTTCCCCGGTCCTGCGCCTGGAAGGATCACGGCAGAGAGTCCCGAAAGTCAGCACTTGGTTGGAGACTTCCCTGTGCGTTGCCAAATACTGGATACATTCCGAAGTGGATCCCAGACGGCACCTTTTTTCACAGGAAAAAGGATCGATGTAAACGAGAGCTCCCGGCACCTGGTTACGGGTGTTGCAGAACCGGCAGAAGCTGGTCTTTTTGATGAGCCTTGACCGGAGCTGTCCGTAAACCTCGACAATATCAAACACGTCCCATGTTTCGATCTCTCTGATGAGCATGGGATCACGGGTGATCATGACCGGGTCATCACATTTCATGTACCTGCGGCGGTCCCCGACCTCGCGCTCGCTTCTTGCTACCGTAATGTAGACCATAGCATAGACGTATCGGTCTCCGCTTTTTACGTCAAGCGGGGGCTTTATGACTGCACCGAGCATATAGGTAAAACTCCGCCGGCAACGGTTCTCAGACTTTCATGGCTCAAACTTAGATAACAAGGAATGCACCAGGGATAATAACGAATAGGCTACAGGCGCGTAGCGTCTGTAGAGAATAAGAAGGGGCTGTCGCATTTGTAAATTCTTAGTGCGACACCCCTTTACATATAATCTCTAAAATAGTGTTTTACCCCTTTTGACATTGCGCCAAAATGGGGTAAGCATTTAACAAAAACGTGCTGTAAGCTCCTGTAACAAAAGATCTGCAATCGGGGTGAATGTCTGGTATTTTCTCCAGATCACATACATTTCTGTTTGCGGAAC
>OCTX012223279.1_pt1 | contig 10686 bp, 7 predicted proteins | sample 1539691 | NCBI WGS metagenome assembly OCTX01 (sample SAMN02144231, study PRJEB22623) | gut metagenome | biome: sheep rumen | host: Ovis aries | place: New Zealand | reverse complement strand
TACACCCAGTGTGTTCGCGACCCGCACATCCTGCGTGGCGAAGACGGCAAGACCTTCTACATGGTCGTAACCGACATGCGCTCAGCTTATGGCTGGTCAAGCAACCGCGGCATGGTACTCCTCAAGTCAACCGACCTTATCAACTGGCAGCACTCAGCAATCAACTTCCCAACCCGTTACACAAAAGAGTGGAAGAACGTGATTCGCGTGTGGGCTCCGGAAACCATCTACGACCGCAAGGCTGGCAAGTATATGGTGTTCTATTCTCTGCGCACCAGCGACCCTGGTTCGTATGATAAAATTTACTATCAGTATGCAAATGCCGACTTCACCGACCTTGAAGGCGAACCTCGTTGGCTCTTCGATGCAGGCAATGCAACCATCGACGGCGACATAGTATATAATGAAGCAGACCAGCTCTACCACCTCTTCTACAAGCAGGAGTCTGGTCGCGGCATCTATCAGGCAGTTGCCAAAAACCTCACAGACCGCTGGCAGATGCTCGACGGCAATGTAGAGCAGACCAAAGAAGCAGTTGAGGGAGTAGGTGTGTGCAAGGCTATCGACGGCAAGTCTTGGATTATCATGTACGACTGCTACGGCAGCGGACACTATCAGTTCTGCAAATCGGAAGACCTGAAGACTTTCCAGTTCGTTCAGAACACCAAGACAAAGGGTAAGTTCACTCCTCGTCACGGAACCATCATTCCTATCACTCAGGCAGAGAAAGACCGTCTGCTCAAGGAATTTGGCAACCACAAGCAGCCAATCCTCAAAGGATTCCATGCCGACCCCGAAGTGCTCTACTCAAACCTTACAAAGAAATACTACATCTACAGCACTACTGACGGAACTCCAGGATGGGGTGGTCACGACTTCAGCGTATTCTCTTCTACCAACCTCATCGACTGGACAGACGAAGGCAAGATGCTCGACGTCAGAGGCGATCAGGTCACTTGGGCAAACGGCAATGCCTGGGCTCCATGTATCGAAGAAGTGCGTCAGAAGGGTGGTGGCTATAAGTACTACTTCTACTTCTCAGCCAACAACCCACAGACTCGTCGCAAGGAAATCGGAGTAGCTGTAAGCGACACTCCTACAGGTCCGTTCGTTGACTCAGGTGCTCCTATTGTAACCGATGCCGACCGTCCAGCAGCATCTCGTGGCGGACAGGCAATCGACGTAGATGTATTTACCGACCCAAAGACAGGCAAACACTATCTCTACTGGGGAAATGGCTTCATGGCAGGAGCTCAGCTCAACGACGACATGCTCTCAATAAAGAAAGAGACCATCACCCACATGACACCTCAGGGAGGCACCCTGCAGACATGGGCTTATCGCGAAGCTCCATATGTGTTCTATCGCAAAGGCACATACTACTTCCTCTGGTCTGTTGACGACACAGGCAGTCCAAACTATCATGTATGCTACGGTACAAGCAAATCGCCACTCGGTCCTATCACCATCAATCCCGACCACTACATGGTTATCCAGCAGAAACCTGCAGACAAAATCTACGGCACTGCTCACAACTCCATCCTTCAGGTACCGGGTAAAGACGAATGGTACATCGTTTACCACCGCATCAGCAAGAACTTTGTTGACCGCAAATTCGGAGGTGGCGTTCCGGGAACTCATCGCGAAGTGTGCATCGACCGCCTCACCTTCGACAAGAAAGGAAACATAATCCCAGTCGAACCCACACTCAATGGACCGAAATAATAAAAAGCCTCCGCACGGAGGCTTTTTTAGTTAGGCGCTTTTCTTGTCGTTATCTCGAAATAACGAGTCGGCCTCAATATTCAAGAGTCTAGTTTTTTTATCAAGAATTAGAGAATTATAATTTTTCATTTTCCATTACTCTACCCCCTTTAACCTTTAACCGTTAACCATTATAATCCTTCCTTGTCCATTTCTTTTCCGCTGATAAACTTCTTTCCTGGCAGAACAAGATTCAGAACTACAGCCAGAAGGAAAACTACAGCGACACAATTCTCTGCAAACACAGTCTGCACAATCTGCGGGAAAATACTGAACATGCCTGTTGCCTGGGTAAAACCGAGACCCACACTGAGCGACATAGAAACGATAATCATATTTCTGTTGCTGAAACCGCACTTGGCAATCATGCTGAAACCGGCAAACATAATCGAACCGAACATCATGATGGTACAACCGCCAAGCACACTCTGCGGAATAGTTGTCAGAGCTACGCCAACAGTTGGGAATACACCTCCTACAATCATGATGACAGCACCGGTAGCAATGACAAAGCGGTTTACCACACCTGACAGAGCAGCAAGTCCTACATTCTGACTGAACGAAGTGATTGGGGTACATCCGAACAGACCTGCCACACTGCTTACGAAACCGTCGCAGGCAATGCTCGAACCCATCTCTGCCTTGTGTATTCGGCGTTTCAAAGCCCCGGAACACAATGCACTTGTGTCGCCTATGGTCTCAGTGGCAGAAACCAGATAGATAGCGAGAAAAGAAAGGATTGGTCCCCATTCGAACACAGGTTCAAACGGCATGAAATTAGGCATCGAAACAACACTGACATTATGCATACCCGAGAAATCTACCATACCCATCGCTATCGAAGCTACATAACCCACAATCAGTCCGATGAGTACCGACAGAGAACGCATAACACCCTTCGAAAACACTTGGAATCCCAGACAGGCAAACAAAGTGATGGTACCTACTATCCAGTGTTCCAGAGAACCGAAGTCGGCAGCACCCTGACCGCCGGCAAAAGAATTGGCACCGATAGGGAGCAGCGAGAAACCGATGGCAGTCACTACCGTAGCAGCCGTGATAGGTTGTATAATCTTCAGCCAGTACTTCGCACAGAGTCCCAGCAATCCTTCAATCACACCGCCAATGATTACAGCACCAATCAGCGAACCCATTCCGTGAGTTTTGCCGATATATATGGAAAGCGACAGAAACGTGAAACTGATACCCATCACAATGGGCAGGCGCGAACCGATGCGCCAGATAGGGTAGAGCTGTATCAGAGTACCTATGCCGGCAATGATCATACAGTTCTGAATCAGCGTGGCACTTATTCCAGCCTCTATGCCCACTACATTTGCCAGGATGATGATAGGAGTGATGTTCGACACGAACATCGCCAACACATGTTGCAGACCGAAAGGCACAGCCTCCAACAGTGGCACCCTTCCGTCCAGAGTGTACAGATTGTCCTTGCTGCTACTCATTTATCAACTTCAGATTACGATTCTTGCACACTTCTTTTGGTTGCTCGCGGAAACGGATAGTCTGAGTTTCCCAGTCCATCGACTCCACAATAGCCATCGACTCCAGGTGGTAACCCTCGCTTCGCAGAATCTTACCTCCGTTCTGCTGACCCTTCTCCACTGCTACGGCGATGCCCACTACAGCACCTCCAGCCTGATGAACCAAGTCGATGAGAGCATGCATAGCCTGTCCGTCGGCAAGGAAATCATCCACGATGAGCACCTTATCGTCAGCCCTCAGATAAGGTTTCGAAACGAACACTTGATTCATCTGCTTATGAGTGAACGAATAAGCCTGAGCCACATACTTATCGTCAGTACTGTTGGCAGTCTCGCTCTTCTTTGCGAACACCACAGGCACATCATACATCTCCGCCAGCACAGTAGCAATAGCGATACCACTTGCCTCAATAGTCAGAATCTTATTCACCTCCTTGCCCCGGAAACGTCGTTTAATCTCGTTTGCCAGTTGTCGCATAATATCAATGTCGATTTGGTGATTCAGGAAACTGTCGATTTTCAGCACATTACCCGGCTTGATACTACCTTCCTGTAAAATTTTTTCCTCCAGAAAATTCATACTCAATAGCATTTATTTATAAGAACTTTGCAAATATAGTCATTTTAGTTATACACAAATATTTTTCTACAGAATTTTTATTCCTAAACCCCTTGAACTCTTGAACTCTTAAACTCTTAAACCTTTAACCCCTTAACCCCTTAAACCTTTAAACTCTTAAACCCTTAATCCCATTCGTTGAAGGAATCGGGCGATTCGTTGAAAAGATTTGACACCTTGGTGACAAAGACCGTATCTTTGCGTCAAAATAATGATTCACACAAAAGAACAGATATGCGTTTATGAAGAAAATCTTTTTATTACTGACAGTCCTGATAGGTACACTGACGGCAAAAGCCGATGAATATACCTACCTGACCTTTGAGACTACGGACGGAGCAAAGGTGTCTGTTGCCGTCAAGGATTATTCGCTGACAATCAGCGGAACTACGTTGACGGTTGACTCGCAGTCGTTTACCCTCTCGAACCTAAGCAAAATGTACTTCTCCACATCTGACGAAACAACTACTGGTATAGAGGAAATCACCGCTGCTACTCTCGAAGAAGCTACCGACATCTATGACCTTCGGGGAAATAAAGTCTCCAAAGACCAAATGCAAAAAGGTGTGTATATCGTGAAGACAAATTCAAAAACTTATAAAATGATAGTAAAATGAAACATACATTATTATCCATAATAGCTCTTGTGCTGACAGTGGCAGCAGGAGCGCAGACTCTGAATGTTACTGCTTCGGGTGTAACTAAATCGTATAGTGCAGCTGACCTCACTTCTGATTCTCCGGTAACATTTTCCAACGGCACAATGATGACAGTCGGTACTGATAGCTATACCATCAGCGACATAACCAATATGACGGTATCTACTGGCAGTTCTGCTGAAATCGAGCCAAACACAGTAAACATAATATATAAAGGTACTACTGCTACTGTAACGGCAGCCAGCAATGTAGCAGCTTACGTTTCTGCTTCCGTCAGTGGAGCCCATGTCACCATCACTCAAAGCAATTCTGATGCAGTAGATGGCGATGAGATTACCTATGTGCTTAGCGGTTCGACGACAGACGGTTCGCTGACCTTGGGCGGCTCGTATAAGTGTACTGTGTCGTTGGCGGGCTTGACTCTTACTAACCCAAGTGGTGCTGCCATCAACATAACCAATTCGAAGCGCATACAGATCAGCGCAAAGAAAGATACTGAGAATACACTGACCGACGGCAGCGGTTCGCAGAAGGCATGTATCTATTCTAAGGGTCAGTTGCAGTTGCAGGGCAAGGGCACATTGAACGTGATAGGCAATCTGAAGCACGGCATCAAGTCGGCATCATACATACAGATTAAGAACCTGATATTGAACATCACCTCAGCGGTAGGTGACGGAATCAACTGTGAGGAGTATTTCCAGATGCAGAGCGGTACGGTAAGCATTAGCGGCACACAGGACGACGGCATCCAGTGCGACCTCGGAGGCTCTGTCTCAACAGGCGAAACCACCGACCACGAGGATGAGGACAGCGGTAATATCTATCTTGAGGGAGGCTCGCTCAGTGTCACTGTGACAGCAGCAGCTTCCAAAGGTGTCAAGGCAGCTGGCGACATGCGCATCAGCGACGGCGACATCACCGTGAAAACTACGGGCAATGGAGCTTATGACAGCGACGACAAAGATGCCAAGGGGTGTGCTTGTTTGAAGAGCGACGGCAACATGACCATCGACGGCGGAACTATCACGTTAACCTCTACCGGCTCGGGTGGTAAGTGTATCAAGGCTGACGCCATACTTACCGTCAATAATGGTTCCGTAACAGCAACAAGCAGTGGCAGCCAGTATAAATACAGCAGCAGTGCCACAGCATCGCCAAAGACAATCAAGGCCGACGGCGGACTCGTTATCAACGGCGGCACAATCTGTGCCAAGTCGGCAAGTCACGAAGGCATAGAGTCGAAGGGAACCCTTACTGTTACTGGCGGCTATGTATATGCCGAGGCAAGCGACGACGCAATCAATTCGGCTGGCGACATGACTATCAGCGGAGGCTATGTGATGGCAAACAGCAGCGGCAACGACGGAATAGATGCCAATGGCAACTGCTACATAAAGGGCGGAAACGTATTTGCTGTGGCAAGTTCCCAGCCGGAAGTGGGTATCGACGCCAACACCGAGCAGCAGAAGCAACTCTACATCACAGGCGGCAATGTAGTGGCAATCGGCGGTTTCGAGAATGGTGCCAGCATTTCGGGCGGCACAGCCAAGCAGGCAAGTTCCTACAGCAAGAGCACATGGTATGGCATCTACAATGGCAGCACACTCGCCTTTGCTTTCAAGGTGCCTTCAAACAGCAGGATGGGTAGCTCAATGGCAGTCTATACTACCGGCACTCCAGCCTTGAAGAGTGGTGTGACAGGTAGCGGCGACAGCTTCTGGAACGGCTACGGACAAAGCAGCTGTAGCGGAGGCAGTAATGTAACTCTGTCCACCTATTCCGGTGGTGGCGGTCCTGGTGGTGGTCCCGGCGGAGGTGGCGGTCCACGTTGGTAATTGTTAAACTAAATTGAATTACAACATGAAAAAGGCATTATTAAATATAATACTTACAGCATCTGTAGCAGTTATGATGAGCTGTTCGGCAGATGACAAATTAGAGGAATACAACGGTAATAGCAGTTGGAACGGTGGCACTTCAACCGCTGGTGGCAGTTCGGTCACTACTGGCGAATTGGCTACGTTAGACATTGCTATCGACAAGACGACGACAGAACCGACAGACGTTGCCGCAGCATATTACCCCGACGAAGAGGACGTGCTGGAAAACAACGAGTTTACGAAGGAAGTAACTATTGATATGTCAAGCCCAGTGGCGAAGACAGAGAACGGCGTAGATGTGACGGTAAGCGGCAACCACGTGATAGCATATCATGGCTCTGAGAAGAATGTGTGCTATGTGGTAAGCGGTACGACCACCAATGGTTCGCTGACTATTCTCGGCGAGAAAAAATACGCTGTGAAGCTCAATGGCGTAAATATTACCAACCCCGACTCGGCAGCGCTGAATCTGCTCAGTGGAAAACGGGCGTTCATCATTCTTGCCGAAGGTACTACAAACACGTTGTCCGATGGCACGGGAGGAACACAGAAAGGAACTCTCTATTGCAAGGGTAAACTGTTTTTTAATGGTAGTGGCTCGCTCAGCGTTATGGCAAACACTAACAATGGAATTCACTCAGCAGACTATATCGTCTTCAATAAAGGGAACAACATTTATGTCCGTTCTACCTCCAACCACGGCATCAAGGCAAACGACGGCATATACATCAATGGTGGCATTCTGAATGTAGAGGTGACGGCAGCAGCTACCAAGGGAATCAACTGCGAGAGTCACATCATCGTAAACGGCGGTCGTACCACTGTGTTGACCACAGGCAACGGCACGTACGACACAGAAGATAATGAAGCAAAGGGTGCGGCTGGCATCAAAGCCGATTCTACTTTCACAATCAACGGCGGAGAAATCTGGCTGAAGAGTACTGGCAACGGCGGCAAAGGCATCAATGTGGATGGTTATGCTACCTTCTGCGGCGGCAAAGTATATGTCGTCACTACGGGCGGACTGTTCAGCAGTTCGGGCGATACATCATCCCCAAAAGGTATCAAAGTTGACGGTGATATCAGTGTCAGCGGCGGAAGAATATGGGTACGTACCGGCGGTAGTAACGGTGAGGGCATCGAGACAAAAAGCGCACTCAGCATCACAGGCGGTGAAGTGTCTTCGTATGCTTATGACGATGCCATTAACTCAAAGGGCGACATGACCATCAGCGGCGGCTATGTCTATGCCCAAGGCAGAAATAACGATGGACTTGACGCCAACGGCAACTGCTACATAAAAGGTGGTACGGTATATGCCATCTGCAGCGGACAGCCAGAGGTGGCTATCGATGCTAATACTGAGGGAGGCAAGAAACTCTACCTCACAGGCGGCACCGTTATTGCCATCGGCGGACTGGAGAGCGGATCAAGCCTCTCGCAGTCGTGCTATGCAGCTTCGTCATGGAGTGCCAACACAAGGTATGCGCTGACTATTGGCAGCAACACCTTCTCGTTCCAAACTCCGTCGAGTGGTGGTTCAGGCATAGTAGTCAGTGGTGCCTCGCAACCAACGCTTCAGTCGGGTGTCAGTGTCAGTGGTGGCACGTCTTACTTCGGCGGTCTTGGCATCTCAGACGGCACAGTCAGCGGTGGCTCCAGTGTCAGTCTCTCGTCATATAGTGGTAGCAACAGCATGGGCGGAGGTCCAGGCGGAGGCGGTGGTCCACGTTGGTAGCGAAACAATATTTTATCGATTCTTGCGTTATTATATATGATAAAAAAACATTGGATGAAACAGTTGCGTCAGGAGAATATCTTTTACTTGATAGTATGGGGGTTGCTATTTGCAACCCCACTACTGAGTCTGTATGTGCGTACGGTGAACGACTCGGCTGTTGAGTTCGACTGGTCGGAGGTGTTCATCGTATTCCGTAAGTTTTCCGTCTATCTGGTGATATTCCTCATCCACAACTTCCTGCTGGCACCTCTGCTGGTGCATAAGAATAAGCGAGTGGCGTATTTCTCCATCGTAGCTGTTGTCATTGCCTTGTTTACTTTTTACCAATGCAATAGCCGGTCTGGCATGAAAAAGCCGATGGGACACCGCCCGCCAATGGAAAAAATGGACAGACACCGCCCGCCACACGTCGGGAACTCTCCGAGAGCATTGCATGGCGAACGGCATACCTTCCGTCCTAATGATGCTCCGCCTCCAATCGTTGGCGAGCGCGACATCATGGCAATCGTGGTGCTCATTCTGATGCTGGGCGGAAATCTCGGTATCAAATACTATTTCCGCAGTCGCGACGACCACAAACGACTTGCCGAACTGGAGCACAAGAATCTGGAGCAGCAGTTGGAATATCTGCGCTACCAGATCAACCCGCACTTCTTCATGAACACGCTCAACAATATCCATGCACTCGTGGACATAGACCCCGAGAAGGCGAAGGACACCATACTGGAACTGTCGAAGATGATGCGTTTCGTGCTCTACGAAGGCAATAAGCAGGGCGTGCCGCTCTCCCGCGAGATGGACTTCATACGCCATTACATCACGTTGATGCAGTTGCGCTATACCGACAAGGTTCACATCAATGTAAACCTGCCCTCAGAGGTGCCCGACTGTCAGATTCCGCCGCTGATTCTCATCACTTTCATCGAGAATGCCTTTAAGCATGGCATCACTTATAAGCATGAATCATTCATAAGCATAGAAGTTGCTGTAGAGAAAAATGAACTGCAGTTCTCGTGCCTTAATTCGAAAGCTGACTCGTCCGACGAGGAAAAAGGTGGTGTGGGTCTTGCCAATGTCCGCAAGCGTCTTGACCTGCTTTACGGAAGAGATTATACACTCAGCATAGACGACACACCCGATGTATATTCCGTCCGTCTTGTCATTCCATTTCTCTAATAAATTAAAAAAGTAGAACAAGTATGATACGTTGCATGGCTATCGATGACGAACCACTGGCTCTGAAACAACTCGTTGCCTATATCAGTAAAGTGCCGTTCCTACAACTTGCCGCCCAGTGCCAGAGTGCCTTGGAAGCGCGTGAGTATCTGGAACATGACATGGTTGATGCTATCTTCTGCGACATCAATATGCCCGACCTCAACGGCATGGACTTCATCAAATCGCTCGCCATGCCGCCGTTCATCATCTTCACTACTGCCTACTCCGAATATGCAGTTGAGGGTTTTCGCGTCAATGCCGTCGATTATTTGCTGAAACCCTTCGGACTGCAGGACTTCCAACGGGCAGCAAATAGGTTGAAGGAACGGTTTGAGAGCAGTTCGTCAACGGTCAGCAGTCCTGCTGCCGATAATCTTCCAGCCGACGACACACTCTTCCTCAAGACCGACTATCGCATCGTAAAAGTAAGCATTCCTGACATCCGCTACGTCGAAGCCATGAGCGAATACCTGAAAGTATGGCTTGAGGGCGAGGCGAAACCCCTCGTCACTCTTCTGTCGATGAAGAAGATGGAAGAGCACTTACCCGACTACTTCATGCGCATCCACCGCTCCTACATCGTTAACCTCAACAAAATCCAGGAGGTCAACAAAAACCGCATCATCATGGACAAAGACACTTACCTCCCCATCGGCGATCTGTACAAAGATTCCTTTCAGACCTTTCTGGATAAACGCTTTCTGGGGAAATGAGGGTGACAAATACCCTTTAGACGAATGGTAATAGAACGGTACTCCTTAGTTAGGTTTTCTTGACTTTGTCACAAAAAACACGATTTCTTGCGCTTACGTTAGAGAGTTTTTTTTCGTGTGCACACCAGTAAAAATGGGACCTTGAGAGAGATTTTTCACCCCGCTCAAAGCCCTTGTTTTTTGATAATAACTACAGATAAAACCCTCTAAAACTGAGAAAAAATATAACAAATGACCAAGTTTTGAGAGAGATTAAATTCAAAAATATCCCTCAACTTTAGCGGAAGTATAGAAAGAAGTTTGTATTTTGACTTCGTCGAAAAACTCTCGCTCGAAAGTAAAAATAAACTAGATTTATTTTGTACTTTGCTCGTTTCCTCGTATTTTTGCGCAGAATAAAAATTGAAGTTATGAGCAATAAGGTGTTGATACAGCAGACTGTTTCTGATTATTTTAAGACCAAACCTGTACTGAAAGCATGGTTGTTTGGTTCCTTTGCTCGTGGCGAGGAAACACCAAATAGCGATGTAGATTTAATGGTTGTTTTCGACCATAGTTCTCCAATAGGTTTGTTTGCATATTCC
>OCTX012248302.1_pt1 | contig 10687 bp, 9 predicted proteins | sample 1539691 | NCBI WGS metagenome assembly OCTX01 (sample SAMN02144231, study PRJEB22623) | gut metagenome | biome: sheep rumen | host: Ovis aries | place: New Zealand | reverse complement strand
GCAGAACCCTGCTGAACCGCGCCCGCAGTACTGCCTGAGGGCAAAAACGAAAGAGAGACCTCCACACACACGTGCGGGGGCCTCTCTCTCTTTATTGTCTTCTTGCGGGCGCAGGAGGTCAGAGCACCGTGAAGTCGAGGGCCTGCAGGTCCTGGTCGCGGGATGAGGTGCCGTAGAGGATCTGGTAGCGGCCGGGGCGGACGGAGAGTTCGTCGATGGTCTCGTCGTAGTATTCGAAGGCCTCACCGTCGAGGGTGATGACGGCCTTGGCGGTCTGCCCGGCGGCGAGGGAGAGCCTCTGGAATCCCTTCAGGGCCTTGATGGGGGCGCCGGGGTCGTCGAGGGCCCTGACGTAGACCTGCACGGTCTCAGTGCCCTCGCGGCGGCCGGTGTTGGTGACGGGCACGGTGACGCTGACCCTGCCGCCGGCCTTCATCGACACGGCGGAGAGGCTGGCCTTGCCGACGGCGAAGGTGGTGTAGGAGAGGCCGTAGCCGAAGGCGTACTGGGGCTGGCCGGTGAAGTAGCGGTAGGTGCGGTTCTTCATCGAGTAGTCGAGGAAGTCGGGCAGGTCGCTCGTCGAGCGGTAGAACGTGACGGGCAGTTTGCCGCCGGGGTTGTAGTCGCCGAAGATGACGTCGGCCAGTGCCCGCGCCCCGCCCTGCCCGGCATACCAGGCCTGAAGGAGGGCGTCGTACTGGCCCTCGACGGAGCCGAAGGCGATGGCGGAGCCGGAGCAGTTGACGAAGATGACGGGGCGGCCCGTGGCGTGCATGGCGCGCAGGAGCATCTGCTGCACGCGGGGCAGTTCGATGTCCTGCTTGTCGCCGCCCTCGCCCTCCATCTGTGCGGAGATGCCGCCGATGATGATGATGGCGTCGGCTGTGCCCACCTCCTTGGCCAGGTCGGTGAAGTCGGCCAGTCGGCGCTCGCAGATGTCGCCGCGCAGCATGGCGAACTGGCCGTTGCCGTGGCGGTATTCTATCTCTACGTCGTAGGTCTTGCCGGCCTCGACGGGGAAGGTCTTGTACTCGGGGCGGCGTCCGAATCCGAAGCCGCGGCGCAGGCCGCCCTTAGCCTCTTCAACGACGTTGCCGTTGACTTTCAGCAGATAGCCGTTGTCGGTGGTGAGGGTGTATTTCATCTCGCCGCTGAAGGTGGACTTGTATTGTCCGCTGATGCGCACGGAGAGCGAGTCGCGGCTGACGCCCTGTGCGAAGCCCCAGGCTCCGAAGGTGGAGAAGTTGAAGGGCTCGGTGTGGTATTCGGTCTTGGCGGGCTTGCCCTCGAGGTTGCGGTTGTTCCAGAACTCCACCTTCACGCCCTTGCCGCCGTTGAAGTCCTGCAGGTGGTGGATGGTGGCGTATTCGTCGTTGAGTTCGCAGGCCTTATGGTAGATGATGCTGGCTCCGGGCACGGCGGCGCGGATGCCCTGTAGCAGCGAGCGGGTATGGGCCTCGGTGGGCGTGCCGCCGTAGTTGCCGTTGAGCATGGCGGCATCGTCGGCATTGGGACCGACGACGGCGAGGGTCTTAATATCCTTTGACAGGGGTAGCACAGCGCCTCTGTTCTCCAGCAGTACCATCGACTCGCGGGCTGCCTCGGTGGCGAGGGTGTCGAACTGCTCGCTGCTGATGACCTCGGGGCCGAGTTTGGCCCAGGGCAGCGACTCGGCGGGGTCGAACATGCCGAGTTCGAAGCGTCCGGTGAGCGTCTTGCGCAGGTGCTGGTCGAGGTCGCTCTCGCGGATCAGGTTCTTCTGCAGGGCCTCGGTGAGCACCATGAACACCTTGCCGCACTCGAGGTCGGTGCCGTTGAGCACGGCGTCGACGGAGGCGGTGAGCCCGTCCTTGTGGGTCTCGTGCTGTCCTTTATTATAGAAGTTGTTGATGGCGTCGCAGTCGGTGACCACGAGTCCGTCGTATCCCCACTTGCGTCGCAGGATGTCGATGAGCAGCCGGTCGCTGGTGCAGCAGGGCTTGCCCTCGAACCGCTGGTAGGCGCACATCACCTCGCGGACGTTGGCCTTCTTGACGAGTGCCTTGAAGGCGGGGAGGTAGGTCTCCCAGAGGTCGCGGTTGGTGGGCTCCACGTTCATGGAGTGGCGCAGGGGCTCAGGGCCGCTGTGCACGGCGTAGTGCTTGGCACAGGCGTGGGTCTTGTAGTAGGTCTGAGGGGTGAGGGCTGAGGGCTGAGGGCTGATGGCTGAGGGCTGAGGGGTGTATGGCTGCTGCATGCCGAGCACGGTCTGCACGCCCAGCACGGCGTTCATGTAGGGGTCTTCGCCGCAGGTCTCCTGGCCGCGTCCCCAGCGGGGGTCGCGGAAGATGTTGACGTTAGGGCACCAGAAGGTCAGTTCGGGGTTGCCGGGGTAGTAGATGGTGCCCATGGGCACGTTGAACACGTTGTGGTCGGAGCGGTTCCAGTTGGCGCGGGCCTCGTCGCTGACGGCTGAGAACACGTCGTAGACCAGTCGCTCATTGAAGGCTGCAGCCATGCCGATGGGCTGTGGGAAGACGGTGTATCCGCCCTGCCTGACGCCGTGGCAGGCCTCGCTCCACCAGTTGTAGGAGGGGATGCCCAGGCGGTCTACGGAAATCGACTTGTTCATCATCAGGCCCACTTTCTCCTCAGGGGTGAGCATGCCGATGAGGTTCTCCACGCGCTGGGCTATGGGCAGTTGCGGGTTCTGCCACGCATACTTCTGGGCCTGGCCACTGAGCGACAGTGCTGCCAGAAGGGCCGTGCCTAAAATCTTCTTTTTCATCATAAGTCAAATAATAAGTTGTCAGTTATTTTTTACCCTTTTACCTTTATCTTATGAACAGCAGTTCGCGGTATTTGGGTAGCGTCCAGAGTCCGTCTTCGACGATCATCTCCAGGTGGTCGCACTCGTTGCGGATGGCTTCCATCTTGGGGCAGACGGTGTCGTGATAGGCGATGGCGCGCTGGTGGATGCCGGCGATGCGGTTGGCCACGCGGCGTGCTTCGGTCAGTTCCTCCACCAGGCTCTCGATGCGCTCGGTGCGCTCGGCTATCTCCTCGATGAGTTTCATGTTGCGCATGGAGAGGCGCTTGGCGCGCTCGGGGCTGAACACGTCATTCATGCCCTGCACGTTCTTGATGAGTTGGCTCTGGTAGTGGGTTGAGACGGGTATGATGTGGTTCATCGAGAGGTCGCCCATGACGCGGGCTTCTATCTGCACGGTCTTCACGTACATCTCCCATTTCACCTCGTTGCGGGCCTCGAGTTCCTTGCGGTTCATCACCTTGGTGGATTCGAACATCCGGATGCTCTCTGGGTCGAGGTAGTGCTCGAAGATGACGGGGCACGACTTCTCGACGTCGAGGCCGCGGCGGGCAGCCTCCACGACCCACTCGTCGCTGTAGCCGTTGCCGTCGAAGCGGACGGGCTTGCAGGTCTTGATGTCGTCGCGGAGCACGTCGAGGATGGCGGCGACCTTGTTCTCGCCGGCGGCTATCTTGTCGTCGACGCGCTTCTTGAAACTCTGCAGGGCCTCTGCCATCGCCGAGTTGAGGGCGATCATGGCCGAGGCGCAGTTGGCCGACGAGCCGGGTGCGCGGAACTCGAAGCGGTTGCCGGTGAAGGCAAAGGGCGAGGTGCGGTTGCGGTCGGTATTGTCGACGATGAGGTCGGGGATCTGCGGGATGTCTATCGACTCTTTGAGTGAAGCGTGAAGCGTGAAGAGTGAGGAATTTAACTTTTCACTCTCTATGTGGTCGAGCAGTTCGGTGAGTTGGGTGCCCAGGAAACTGGAGATGATGGACGGCGGTGCCTCGTTGCCGCCCAGGCGGTGGGCGTTGGTGGCGCTCATGATGCTGGCCTTGAGCAGTCCGTTGTGGCGATAGACGGCCATCAGCGTCTCGACGATGAAGGTGACGAAGCGCAGGTTCTCCTCAGGCGTCTTGCCCGGTGCGTGGAGCAGGATGCTGTTCTCTTGCTGTGAGCCGCCCCTGGCGGCGCGGTTGGCGGTCAGGCTCCAGTTGTTGTGCTTGCCTGAGCCGTTGATGCCGTCGAATGGCTTCTCGTGGAGCAGGACGCGGAAGCCGTGCTTGCGTGCCACCTTCTTCATGAGCGACATCAGCAGCATGTTGTGGTCGACGGCCAGGTTGCACTCCTCGAAGATCGGGGCCAGTTCAAACTGGTTGGGGGCCACCTCGTTGTGGCGCGTCTTGCAGGGGATGGCCAGTTCGAGGGCCTGTATCTCCAGATCCTTCATGAAGGCCTGCACGCGGTCGGGGATGGTGCCGAAGTAGTGGTCGTCCATCTGCTGGTTCTTGGCGCTCTCGTGGCCCATCAGGGTGCGCCCTGTGAGCATCAGGTCGGGGCGTGCGGAGTAGAGCCCCTCGTCGACGAGGAAGTACTCCTGCTCCCATCCGAGGTTGACCTGCACCTTCTGCACGTCGTCGTAGAAGTACTGGCAGACGTCCTTGGCAGCCTTGCCCACGGCATGGAGGGCGCGCAGCAGGGGGGCCTTGTAGTCGAGGGCCTCGCCCGTATAGGATATAAATATGGTGGGGATACAGAGTGTGTCGTCGATGATGAAGACGGGGCTTGTGGGGTCCCAGGCGGAGTAGCCCCGGGCCTCGAAGGTGTTGCGGATGCCGCCGTTGGGGAAACTGGAGGCGTCGGGCTCCTGCTGTACGAGCAGTTTGCCGCTGAAGTTCTCCACCATGCCGCCCTTGCCGTCGTGCTCGACGAAGGCATCGTGCTTCTCGGCGGTTCCCTCGGTGAGGGGCTGGAACCAGTGGGTGTAGTGGGTGGCGCCCATCTCCTGGGCCCACTGCTTCATGCCGGCGGCGACGGCGTCGGCTATCGACCGGTCGAGGCGCGCGCCGTTGTCGATGACATCTATCAGTTTGGCATAGACATCGGCGGGCAGATATTTATACATCTTCTGGCGAGTGAACACGCGCTTGCCAAAATACTCTGAGGGGCGCTCGGAGGGGGCGACGACCTCGATGGCCTGCTTCTTGAAGGCCTCTTCGACAACCTGGAATCTGAGATTGCTTGACATCTTACTAGTATGTTAGTGATAATAAAAAACTTCAGAGCGTGGCGATGGAGACTCCCAGCAGCAGATTGGCCCGCCGCAGATAGGGGTTGGTGTGTAACTCCACGTAGACGGGGAGACTGAACTTCTTGAACTCGAAGTTCTTCGTGGCGCGGATGGAGGCCATGTTGCAGGTGAACGACTCGCCATACATCCACTCGCCGCGCGTGACAGTCCTCTTCCAGCCGGAGTCGGTGATGATCTCCTCTTCATACGAGTAGCCCGAACTCTCCATCGGTGTGATGCCGGCGCGGACGTCCCAGTCGAGGCCTCCGGCACGGAAGGGCACGCTCAGTTCGATGAAGGTGGAGTAGGCGCGGCTGCCGTCGATCTTGTAGTCGTGGCCGAGAAACATCGTGTAGGCCTGTATGGAGCCGTACTTGCAGGTATAGCCGATGTTGGCCTCCAACTGGTGGGGGCAGTCATTGCCGCTGCTGAAATAGAAGTAGCGGTCGCGCGGGTCGACGCCGTTCTGCCAGTAGTCGATGACGCCGATGTTGAATCCCCAGCGGCTGTAGGCGAGGGTGATGTCGATGTCCTTCAGGTCGTCTTTACTGAATCCTGTGCTGCCCGTGGCATCGAGCGACAGGCCTTTCCACGAGATCGTCACCTCTGGCTGCAGGCTGATGTCGGCCATGTGGATGCCTCGCCACATGTATGCGCTGACGAGGTCGCACGAGAGTGAGGCTTCGAATTTGTCTTGTGCCGTCATGCCCGACGGCAGCATTGTCAGGGCTGTAAGAGCCAGTGCTAATAATTTCTTCATGTTTTCTTGCTTAGTCTATAAATCTGCGTGTAATGTCGTTGTAGTGGTCGATGCGGCGGTCGCGCAGGAAAGGCCACCAGCGGCGCACCTGCTCGGAGTGCTGGAGGTCTATCTCCACGATGATGCTCTCTTCCTCGTCGGTGCCGGCCTCGTAGATGATCTCGCCCTGCGGGCCCGCCACGAAGGATGTTCCCCAGAACTGGATGCCGCGGGTCTGTCCGCTGGGGTCGGGCTCATGGCCCACACGGTTGACGGTGACCACGGGTAGGCCGTTGGCTACGGCATGGCCGCGCTGTACCGTCTGCCAGGCCATCCGCTGGCGCTGCTGCTCCTCCGGCGTGTCGCTCGACTCATAGCCGATGGCGGTGGGATAGATGAGCAGTTGCGCCCCCTGGAGGGCCATCAGGCGGGCTGCCTCCGGATACCACTGGTCCCAGCACACCATCACGCCTAAGCGTCCGACAGAGGTATCGATGGGGTGGAAGCCCAGGTCGCCGGGGGTGAAGTAGAACTTCTCGTAGTAGGCGGGGTCGTCAGGGATGTGCATCTTGCGGTAGATGCCGGCGATGCTGCCGTCCTGCTCCAGCACGACTGCCGTATTATGATATAGGCCTGGGGCTCGTTTTTCGAAAAGGGAGGTGACGATGACTACGCCAAACTCCTTGGCCAACTCGCCGAACAGGCGGGTGGAGGGCCCTGGGATGGGCTCCGCGAGGTCGAAGTTATCTACATGCTCAACCTGGCAGAAGTAGAGGGAGTTGTGCAGTTCCTGCAGCACAATGAGTTGTGCGCCTCGTTTGGCCAGGTCGCTGATGCCTTCGGCCAGACGCAGGATGTTGTCCTTGGTGTCAGCAGTGTTGTGCTGCTGTAGAAATCCTATCTTTAAGCCCCCTAAGTTAGGGGGTTGGGGGTCTGAACAATTTTTTTTTCCCATAAATCTCTTTTATTTTTTCTTTTATGCTGTTTATCACATCGTCAATATTCTCAGCAATCTCTTCATTTGTGAATCTAATGACTTCTATTTTGTTTTGGTTAAGAAAGATAGTGCGTTCGCTGTCTTTCTTTTTGTTTTCAGGCAAATCATGTATATCTCCATCAATCTCAATGCATAATCGCAACTCTGGGCAGTAGAAATCCAATACATAAGGCCCCATGCCATGCTGTTGTCTGAACTTATACCCGTCAATCTGTCTTTTTTGCAATCTTTTCCAGATTATTCTTTCAGACGGTGTGGCTTCTTTCCGTAAGAGTTGTCGGTACTCTTTTGTGACTGGGTGATTCGAATAGTTCATGTATTTAATTCTTTTTAGCCTTGTTCAGACCCCCAACCCCCTAACTTAGGGGGCTTAGGGAAATTGCATGGTGCAGCAATGGATGGAGCCGTGCTGCCGTATGATCGGGCGGCTGTCGATGGAAATCATCTCCCTGTCGGGAAAAGCCTCGCCAATCAGGCGGATGGCTTCGGCGTCGAGGTCTGGCTGTCCGTAGGTCGGACAGAGTACGGCGCCGTTGAGGATGAGGAAGTTGGCATAGGTGGCTGGCAGTCTCTCGCCGCCGTCATAGATGGGGCGCGGCATCGGCAGCCTCTTCAGCCGGTAGGGCCGGCCGCCGGGTGTCCGCAGCGTCAGCAGTTGTTCCTCCATCAGCCGCAGTTCCTCATATTGTTCGTCGGCAGTGTCGTCACAGCCCACATAGAGCAGTGTGTCGTCAGGACAGATGCGCACCAGGGTGTCGATGTGGCCGTCGGTATCATCACCCGTCAGTCGCCCGTGGTCTATCCATACGATGCGTTCTGCGCCCAGGGCTTGCATCAGCCGCTGTCCGATGTCCTCCTTCGACATGGGCTGGTTGCGATGGGGCGCGAGCAGACAGGCCGTCGTGGTGAAGATGGTGCCCTGTCCGTCGCTCTCGATGGAGCCGCCCTCCAGCACGAAGTCCAGTTGGGGGCAATAGTCGCCCTCCAGCATGCCGTTCTCATACAACTGGCGGTTGATGGCATTGTCAAGGCTGGCAGGGAACTTCTCGCCCCAGCCGTTGAATCGGAAGTCCATCAGCCGATGGTGGCCTTGGTCGTCGGTGAGGGTGATAAAGCCGTGGTCGCGGGCCCAGGTGTCGTCGGTGTCGAGTCTGAGCAGGGCGGAAGAGGGCGGTGTCCGCACGCCTTCCGGAGCGACGATGAGCAGGTGCTCGCGCTTGGCGATCTCTCTGGCCATCTCTTCGTAGACAGCCGTTATCTCTTCAAGGATTGGTGCCCAGTCCGTGTCTTTGTGAGGCCACGTCAGTTGCACGCCCCATTGGGGCTCCCATTCAGCAGGGAGTCGCCACTTTCCGGTCTGGTTTTTGGTGTCGATGTTCATATTTTGGCGCAAAGTTACAAATAATTTTTAATTTTTACTCTCTAATTCTTATTTTCTTTGTATCTTTGCCACAAAAAATAGATGTATGTTGGAGTTCAAGGATGCGACAATAGCCACAGAAGGCAAGATTTTGGCGACTGGACTTTCCTTTATTGCAAGGGACGGAGAACTGACCTGCATCACAGGGCCTGAGGGCTCCGGCAAGACCACGCTGCTGCGGACGCTGATGGGCTTTCTGCCCGTAGAGAGCGGCTTCGTGAGCGTCGACGGTGAACTGCTGACGGTGCTGTCAGCCCCCGTATTCCGTACGCTGATGGTCTATCTGCCCCAGCAGGTGCAGATGCTGGCTCATCAGTTGACGCCTCCTGACGCTCCTTCCTGTGAGGCCGATGACTACGCCGTGTGGAATGCGCTGATGCCGCAGGCCGTGAAGGCGGAGGCTCCGCCGCCGCTGTCGCCGGAGGACATCTTCAGACTGGAAGAGCAGACGCTGCTGGGTGCTGGCGATAAGTCCATCGTGATAGCCGATGAGCCTGCTGCGAATCTCACGCCAGAACTCTCCCGGCAGTTGCTCGTCATGCTGCGTCAGCAGGCAGATGCCGGAAAGACGGTGCTGATAGCCAGTCGCCGCCAGTTGCTTGTCGGGCATGCTGACCAGGTGATAGAATTGAAAGTGAAAAGTGAATAGGCAAAGGTATGATGATATTGCATGTGTTTTTAGGTGCCTTGTTGCTGGCGATTCCTGCGGGGGCACTCTACTATTTCGACAAGGCACTGCTCCGCTCGTTCGGCGTGGCTGTCGGCAGGATGGTGACACAGATACTGCTGGTCTCGCTGATTGTGTGGGTGCTGGTGCATTACGACAAGGTCTGGATCAGTCTCTTGTGGCTGGTGCTGCTGGCTGCCTTGTCGGCTGTCCTGGTCTTGCGCCGGGTCAAGTTGCCACTGTCGAAGTTTCTGCTGCCAGTGGCCGCAGGATTGTTTGCGGGAGCCCTCGTCGTAGGGCTTTACCTGCTGTTCGTCGTGCTGCCGGTTCACGACGCGCTGGGCGCCCGATGGCTCGTGCCCATCATGGCGTTGCTGGTAGGTCATTCGATGACGACCGGCATCCTGGGGCTGAGTACCTATCAGTCGGCTCTGAAGGCTGACGAGCAGCAGTATGAGTTCCTGCGCGGCAATGGCACCAGTCATCTGAAGGCGGTGCTCCCTTTCGTGCGCCGTGCCTTGCAGGCGGTGATGTCGCCCTCGGTGGCTAATCTGTCAGTGCTGGGATTCTATGCGATGCCTTTGTTGCTCTGTGGCATCCTGCTTGGCGGGCAGTCGCCGATCAATGCCTTCGTGCTCACGCTGATGCTGGTCATTGGCTGTCTGGCTTCGTCGGTGATCTCGCTGGCTGTCATCCTCTGGCTCTCTGACAGGCAGTTGTTTGATAAGTTTGGTAAATTACGTTGATTAGTATGAAAAAGAATAGAGATATCAAGTGTTCGTGGTGGCTGGTGCCGGCTCTGCTGGCTGTGATGCTTTCCTGTAAAGGGAACAAGACGGCCAGTGCTGGTGAGCCAACAGCCATGGTGGAGGATGCCAGCGGGTTCTATGACTCGCACGCGGCAAGGGCTGCTGAAAGCCGGAAGGCAAAGACGCAGAAAGTGGTGATGTATGAACTGCCGGCACCGTTGACAGACAGGCCGGAGCAGATACTGAAGCGCAGGGGCTATACAACCTCTTACAATAATAAGACGAAGACGCCAAACTGGGTGGCCTGGCATCTGACGAAGGCTCATACGTACGGTTCAGTCCAGCGCAAGGCCGAAGTGTTCACGGAAGATACGGAAGTCGAGGGGGCACGTGCCACTAACAACGACTATTATAACTCGCGCTACGACCGAGGCCACATGTGCCCGGCGGGCGACAACAAGTGGGACCAGCAGGCGATGTCGGAGTCGTTTCTGTTTACGAATATCTGCCCCCAGAATCACGGGCTGAACAAGTACGAATGGAACGACTTGGAGATTCAGTGTCGTGAGTGGGCCCAGGAATACGGAGCCGTCGACATCGTCTGTGGCCCGATATTCCCACGGGAAGGCAGTCTGAAGACCATCGGGCGCAACAAGGTGTGGGTGCCCGAGGCCTTCTTCAAGGTCATCCTCTGCCGTCAGGGCTCGCCCAAGGCCATTGGCTTCATCTATCGCAATGAGGGCAAGAAGCAGAGTAGGGAAGAGGCCGTCTGCTCCGTCGATGAGATAGAGCGGCTGACGGGTATCGACTTCTTCCCGGCACTGGATGACAAAACGGAGGAGAAAGTGGAGGCAGAAGCCTCGTTAAGAGCCTGGTAAACGTTAAAAAATGACAAGACGAGAGAGATTTCTCACCACTCATCTCTCGTTTGTCATTTAAATATTGTACCTTTGCAGCGTGAAAATAAAAGAAGTGCTGAGCGCCCTTGAACGTTTCGCGCCTCTGCCCTTGCAGGAAAGTTGGGATAATGCTGG
>OCTX012037373.1_pt1 | contig 10688 bp, 10 predicted proteins | sample 1539691 | NCBI WGS metagenome assembly OCTX01 (sample SAMN02144231, study PRJEB22623) | gut metagenome | biome: sheep rumen | host: Ovis aries | place: New Zealand | reverse complement strand
GGGCGTCGGAAGATTTTGGCCATTATCTGAAGCTGTGTCCTGGCGCAATGTTCTACATCGGCAACGGAGAAGAATATCCTGCGGTGCACACGGAAAGGTATGATTTCAACGACCGGATCCTGAAAACCGCGGTTGATCTGTTTCTGGCACTAGCGGAATCGGAATAATTCGGGCTCTTCAGTTACCCGGCAGCACATTCGCCTTACCAAGACGGCTCTCGATCATGGGTGCAAAAACTGCCGCGGCGCAGATTTTGACTAAATCCAGAAGGACAAACGGCAGGACGCCGACACCGAGGGCGGCGCGGAAGGTCATGCCGGCCGAGTGTGCAAGCCATGCGGTGCCGAGCAGATACAGAATCCAGGTTGCAGCCTCCATGGCAAGAATGCACAGAATCCGGTTGGTTTTATGTTTCTCCACGACCAGTCCCATGACGATGATCATCGGCAGATATCCGATAATATACCCGCCGGTAGGGCCGAGGAGTTTCTGAGGTCCGCCTGTGTAGCCGGAAAAGACCGGCAGGCCCACGAGGCCGATCAGTATATAGATTACACAGGCAATAACACTGCGCTTTGTTCCGACAAGATAGACGATAAAGTAGAGTGCAAGGCTGGTCAGTGAGATCGGAACCGGGCCGATCGGCAGGGAAATCGGGCCCAGCACACACAGGATCGCCGCCATCAGGGCGACGACAGTCAGTTCTTTCACATTTTTATCCATTGAAGTCCTCCCACACTGGTCATAGTCCGACCGGAATTGTCAACCAAAATCAAGAGCGCGGTTAACAATTCCGGATTATAGCAGGCATTCCGCAGAATTGTCAACGTAATAATGTGTTGACACGGTGTCAGAAAACACCTATAATAAATATGCTGACACCGTGTCAGAATAATGTGCCGGCAGTTTATCCCAAGCCTCGGAGGAAATTACAATGAAAAAAGGAACACCGGAGCAGATCGCACAGAAGCGGGAAGAAATCGTGGATGCCTGCGAACAGCTTTACCGGACGATGAGTTTCCGGGAGATCACGCTCAAGGAAATCGGCAGTATCACATCCTTTTCCCGTCCCACGATCTATAACTATTTCGAAACGAAAGAAGAAATCTTTCTGGCGCTTTTCAAAAGGGAGTATGACCGCTGGAACGCACAGCTGCTCGCGATCCTTGAGGAAAACGATCAGCTGACGAAAGCACAGCTGGCAGATCGGATTGCGCAGTCACTGGCAGAGAGGCGGCAGCTTTTAAAACTGCTTTCGATGAATAATTACGACATGGAAGCCAACAGCCGGCAGGAGCTCCTGACGATCTTCAAGCAGTCCTACGGCCGTTCCCTGGAGCTGATAAACTCGCTTCTGGAAAAGTTCTGCCCTGAAATGAGTGCGGCGGATATCAGGAACTTCATCTATACCTTCTTTCCTTTCATGTTCGGAATCTACCCCTATGCGGAAGTCACGGACAAACAGAAGGCAGCGATGCAGGAGGCGGGCATCGAATACGTGTATCAGACCGTTTATGAGCTTACTAACAGATGCCTGCTCAGGCTTCTGGGAGAATAAAGACAGCACATTTACATAACTTTCGAAGACGCTGAAGGAGGAACCATGGATTACACAAAGTTAGGAAATTCCGATCTGACAGTATCCCGGATCTGCATGGGATGCATGGGATTCGGCGATCCGGGGCGGGGGCAGCACAGCTGGACCATCGATGAAGAACATACAAGAGAGATCATCCGGCGCGGTCTGGAGCTCGGCGTGAACTTCTATGATACGGCAATCGCCTATCAGAGCGGCACCAGCGAGCAGTACGTCGGCCGGGCTCTGCGTGATTTTGCAAAACGTGAGGATGTAGTTGTCGCCACGAAGTTCCTTCCGAGAACGCAGGAGGAGATCGAACGCGGCATTTCCGGGCAGCAGCACATCGAAAATATGATCAACACCAGCCTGCAGAACCTCGGAATGGATTACGTGGATCTCTATATCTATCACATGTGGGACTGGCAGACGCCCATCGAGGAGATCATGGACGGCCTGAACCGCATTGTGAAGGCCGGAAAGGCCAGATATATCGGCATCTCCAACTGCTTTGCCTGGCAGATCGCCAAGGCGAACGCGCTGGCGGAGAAAGAAGGGTATGCAAAATTTGTCTCTGTCCAGGGACATTACAACCTGATCTTCCGTGAGGAGGAGCGGGAAATGGTTCCCTACTGTGACGAAGAGAACATCGCGCTCACACCCTACAGCGCACTGGCCTCCGGCAGGCTCTCCAGACTTCCCGGAGAGGGCGGAACGAAGCGTGCCGAAGAAGATGCTTACGCGAAGTTCAAATACGATGCGACGGCAGCCCAGGACAATGTGATCATTGCCCGTGTTGCGGAAACAGCAAAAAAGCGCGGCGTGACGATGACAGAGGTCTCTCTCGCCTGGCTGCTGACAAAGGTCACATCACCGGTGGTCGGCGCCACGAAGTTTCATCATATCGAGGGCGCTGCCAGGGCGGTGGACCTGAAACTGACCGCAGAAGAAATCGCATATCTGGAAGAACCCTATGTGCCGCACCCGCTGGCGGGCGTCATGGCACAGAACAAACCGGCTGCAGCAAAGGAAAAACACGTCTGGTCCACCGGAGATCAGAAGATCGGGAAGTAAGGAGGAAGATCATGAGCGAAAAGATCGTACAGACAGCAGGAAGAAATCAGCTGGGCGAGTTTGCCCCGATGTTTGCGCACCTCAATGACGATGTGCTTTTCGGTGAGGTATGGAATGAGAAAGCCATCGATGTGAAGACGAAATGTATCATTACAGTCGTGTCTCTGATGGCATCCGGCATTACGGATTCTTCCCTCGTCTATCACCTGCAGAATGCGAAAGCACACGGTGTGACGAAGGAGGAGATCGCCGCCATCATCACACATGCCACAATGTATGTGGGCTGGCCGAAGGGCTGGGCGGTCTTCCGGCTGGCGAAGGAAGTCTGGAACGAGGAGGAGCCGGCACAGACAGAGAAGGACAGATATCAGAATACGATTTTCTTCCCCGTAGGAGAACCGAATCCTTATGGACAGTTCTTCGTGGGACAGAGTTATCTGGCTCCGGTATCCACAGAGCAGGTTTCTGTTTTCAATGTGACTTTTGAGCCCGGATGCCGCAATAACTGGCATATCCATCATGCAAAATCCGGCGGCGGCCAGATTCTGATCTGTGTCGGCGGCAGAGGCTATTATCAGGAGTGGGGCAAAGAAGCCGCAGAGATGACTCCCGGCACAGTTGTTAACATTCCGGCAGGTGTAAAGCACTGGCACGGCGCAGCGCCTGATTCGTGGTTTTCGCATCTGGCCGTTGAGGTCGCGGGAGAAGAGACGGGTAACGAATGGCTGGAAGCTGTAAACGAAGAGGATTACAGCAGTCTGAAATAAACAGAAATAATCGGAAGAGGAGAGATATGAAGAAAATTCTTTCAATCATGACACTGACGCTGCTCCTTGCCGTTCTCACTGCCTGCGGCGGCAATTCACAGGCACAGACAACATCAGATACGCAGGCGGCAGAAACACAGATCGCGGCAGAAGCTGAAACAGCAGCGGAAGAGACCGCCGAAGAGGCCGCCTCTGAAGCGTCCGCCGAAGAAGCAGCGGCCGCGGAAGAGCCCTCGGAGGTGCTGGTCGCGTACTTTTCCGCAACGGGAACCACGAAGGGTGTGGCTGAGCGGATCGCGGCAGTTACCGGAGGCGATCTGTATGAGATTCTGGCAGCGGAGCCGTATTCCGATGCTGATCTGAACTATAACGACAGCAGCAGCCGCTCCACAAAAGAGCAGAATGACAAAAGTGCCCGTCCGGAGATCGGCAGCGAGGATCTTTCTCTCGATGGTTATACCACGGTCTATCTGGGATTTCCGATCTGGTGGGGCGAAGAGCCGCGCATCCTGGACACATTTGTCGAGAAATACAGCTTTGAAGGGATTACGGTGATTCCGTTCTGTACTTCCGGAAGCAGCGGGATCGGCAGAAGCGGCCCCAACATGGAAGCGCTTGCCGGCAGCGGAACCTGGCTGGAAGGAAAGCGCTTTGGCGGAAACGTGTCGGAAGCGGACCTGCAGTCCTGGATTGAGGGGCTTAAATGAGAAGAATGCATCTTGGCATGTCGCACTGGGCGTTTGTGCTGATGGGCATTTATCGGAACACAGGCCGCGCGTGTCCTGAGAAGACATACCGGTTGGGAAGGAGGCCATAAAGAATGAAGAAGAGATCTATTCTGATCACAGCATGTCTGGCAGGAGTTCTCCTTGCCGGATGCGCCGGAAGCCGGACAGAGGCTGTAAGCGCCCCCGCAGCGGAAGCCGCACCGGCGGAAACAGTCCCCGAAGCCGCACCGGCGGAAACGGAGTCGGTGGAAGCCGCACCGGCAGAAACCGGCGCGCCGGTGGTGTATTTCACTTCGGATATTTCTCCGGAAAGCCTTGTGAAGGTCTATGATGCGCTTGGGTGGACTCCGACCGGGAAAACCGCCGTCAAAATCTCTACGGGAGAACCGCCCGAGAGCAATTATCTGCGGCCGGAGCTGATCGGTGATCTGGTAAAGAAGGTGGACGGAACCATTGTCGAATGCAATACGGCTTACGGCGGTTCCCGGTCCAGTTCAGTCATGCACAAGCAGGTGGCGGAGGATCACGGATTCACGGCTATTGCAGATTTTGACCTGATGGATGAAGAGGGCGAAACGGAATGGCCGATGACCGGCGGAACCAGACTCGACAGAGTCATCGTCGGCAGCCATGCGGAAAACTATACCGACTGGGTGATCCTGTCTCATTTCAAAGGCCATGCGATGGCCGGGTTCGGCGGTGCGATCAAGAATGTCGGCATCGGTATATCTTCTCCGAGCGGCAAGGTTTATGTCCATACTGCGGGCACAAAAACCAGCGGCAGCATCTTTTATAACGACCAGGATGCCTGGCTGGAGGCGCTGGCGGAAATGGTAAAAGGCTTCAGCAGCCATGTCGGTCCGGAGCATATCGTTTACATCAATGTGATGAACCGTCTCTCCGTGGACTGTGACTGTGACGGACATCCGGCGGAGCCCGATATCCACGACATCGGCATTCTGGCAAGTACTGATCCGACGGCACTGGATCAGGCCTGTGTGGATCTGGTTTATCAGGCGGAGGGAAACAAGTCTCTCGTAAAGCGCATAGAATCAAAGCACGGTATTCATACGCTGGAGCACGCCGAGGAGATCGGTCTCGGCAGCAGGACCTATGAGCTGGTAAAGATCGATGACTGAGCTGCTGACAGTTCTCAGAAGAGAATTTGTTTATTATCAGACCTTGAAAAAACGACAAAGGTAAGGACGGAAAACATGAAATTGGCCGCCGCGGCGCAGGCTGATTACAGGCTGGGCTCTTCGCTGTTAAAGAGCCTTATGAATTCCCTCGCGGCGCTCGAAAGAGCGGTCTGTGGGTTAGTAGCGATATACAGTGATCTTTTTTCGGGCAGACTGGTTGTTTTTAACTGTACCAGCCTGCCTTCTCTGATGTCTTCTCTCACATAGTTTTCCGCTACGAATCCGATGCCCAGACCACTCAGAAGGAGCGGCGGCATCAGTCCCATCGCGCCTACAGTAAAAACGTATTCAGGCATTACTCCGCTGTCGGTAAACCAGCTGTCTATGTACTGCCTGACGGTGTTGCCCTGTGAGGTCGCAATGATGGGATAGTTCTGGAGATCCATCGGAGAATAAACCTGTGAGAAATCGATCGGAAATTCAGATGAGACGACAGGGATATCCTGTATCTTACTGATCTGCTGCAGGTGAAAGTTAAAGCCGGCCGGCACGGGAGAAATCAGGAAGGCGACCTCCAGCTCCGCATCCTGCAGGTTCCGGCACACATCGGTAGTCGTCGTCCCGCGGATCGAGATCCGGATGTCCGGATAGCTCTTTTTGAAGGCCCTGATTTTATCCAGTACAAAAAAACGAAGAGAGGTCTCTGTGGCGCCGATCTGCAGTTCGCCGGATTTAAGAGAGGTCAGGCGGCTGACGATGTTTTCACCAGTGTATATTTCCTGCAGCGCGTGCTGGATATGGGAATATAAAGCCTCGCCCTCCGCGGTCAGCGTCAGCCCCCTTCGTGAGCGCACGAACAGGCGGCAGCCGAGCTCCTGTTCAAGCTTTATGACCGACTGGCTGACAGCAGACTGGCTCACGCACAGATATTCTGCGGCACGGGTTATATGGCGGAAAGTGGCAACGGCAAAAAAGGTTCTGTAGTATTCAAGGTTGGAAATCATAATTCAAAAAAGTCGCATTGCTCGCGTTGTAAGCCTGTTGGAAATAACATTGGTTAAGCATTAGTTAAACTAATACTTATATTAAAAAATATAAATTGAATTATAGGAAAATAACGCTCATAATTCAAGTGTGAAACTATAAACTTTACTTTCATAATTTAGTGGAGGGAGAATATGTTAGCATTTCTTGGTTTCTTAACTATTATCCTCGTGCTGGCACTGATTATGAGCAAGAAGAGCTCCACTCTGATTGCCCTGATTATCATCCCGGCCATCACAGGCTTCATCACTGCCTTTATAAAGGCACCACAGACGATCATCGATGCTGCTGCGCAGAAGGCTGCGGATGCCGGCACAGAATTCGTCGCACCGGTTGTCACCTTCGGTGATCGGCTGACACAGACATTCAAGTCTGTAAGCGACTGGATGGGCTCCGGCATTACCAGCATCGCTGCTACCGGCGTTATGTTCATCTTTGCGATTCTGTTCTTCTCGACTTGCTCTGACGCGGGCGTTTTCGATCCGATCATCGCGAAGATCCTGAAGTTTACCGGCAATGATCCGGTAAAGGTTGCTATCGGCACTTTCATCATTGGCTGCATCTGCCATCTCGATGGATCTGGCGCCACCACTTTCCTGATCGCGATTCCCGCATGCATGCCCCTGTACAAGAAGCTGAAAATGAACTACTGGGTTGAAGCTACCATCGTAGCTCTTGCCGCAGGTATCATGAATATCATGCCCTGGGGCGGTCCCACCATCCGCGCGGCCACCGCGATTTCCGGTCTCGGATATGAAGTCACCGCTGCCCAGCTCTGGGTCGGCATCATGCCTTCCTGGATCATAGGCATTGTTATGGCACTGCTGTGCTCCGCATGGCTCGGCAAAAAGGAAGCAAAGAGAATTGCCGCCGGCATTGCCGCGGATCCTACAGATGTCGCTGAGACAGAAGTTGCTGAGGTCAACAAAGACCTTATCCATACCGGCTGGAGGTGGTATTTCAATGTCTGCCTGATCATTGTACTTCTGTTCATCCTGATCAAGGGACTTCTTTCCCCTGCAGCTACATTCATGATCGGCTTCTGCATCCTGCTGATCGTCAACTATCCCAACGTTTCCCAGCAGCATGACATCATCAACAGCCACGCAAAGGCTGCGTTCCTGATGGTTTCCATCGTTTTCGCGGCGGGCGCCTTCACAGGTATCATGAAGGGCTCGGGCATGCTGACAGCGATGACAAACGCCCTGGTTGCGGTTATCCCGAATTCCGTAGGAAAGGTTATGGCTCCGATCGTCGGTATCTTCAGCGTGCCGCTTTCACTCCTGTTTGATCCGGATTCCTTCTATTATGGCGTTATGCCGGTTATTGCGAACGCGGTTGCGGCCATGGGAGGTTCCGCCGTTGCGGTTGCGAAGGCTTCCATCATGGGCCAGATGACACTGGGCTTCCCGCTGTCCCCGCTGACCGGTGCTACATTCCTTCTGCTCGGTCTTGCAGGACAGGACCTCGGCGACCATCAGAAGCACACACTGCCGCTGGCATGGTTTATTTCTATCGTCATGGTTATCGTAGGCTGTGTCTTCTGCGGACTTCTTGCTTCCGCTTAATATCCGCGGACTGAAAATATCCAGTATTACAGGCTTTTATGATACAAATGGAGAGAAATATGGATAACGAAAGAGCAAAGCAGCCACAGGCATTGGAAAATGTTATCGTGCTGGATCTTACCAGAGTTGTCGCCGGTCCTTATGCCGGATCGATCCTCGGTGATTTCGGCGCGAAGGTTATTAAGATCGAAGTTCCCGGAAAGGGAGATGACGCCAGAGCATATGGCCCTTACAGAAACGGTGAGAGCGTATACTATGCGAACCTGAACCACAACAAAAAGGGCATCACCCTGAACCTGAAGACGGATGAAGGCAAGGAAGTCTTAAAGAAACTGGTTAAGAAGGCTGACGTCCTGATTGAGAACTATCGTCCGGGCGTTATGGATAAGCTTGGCCTCGGCTATGAAGTACTAAGGGAGATCAATCCAAGATTGATCTACGGCGCTGTCTCCGGATTCGGCGCCTACGGCCCCTATTCACAGAGACCCGGCTACGACATTATTTCCCAGGCTATGGGCGGACTGATGAGCGTCACAGGCCCTGAGGGCGGCGACGAGACCCGTTCCGGCAACGCGATGGGCGATATCCTCGGCGGCATGAACCTTGTCATGGGCGTTGCCATGGCGCTCTACGCGAGAGAGAAGACCGGCAAGGGCCAGAGAATCGATGTTTCCCTTGTCGATTCGGTTGTCGCCAGCCTTGAGAATGCCTATATCCGTTATTTCGAGTCTCATCAGCTCCCTGTCCGCATGGGCAACGCGTACGCATCCATTGCGCCGTACGATTCCTATCAGGCAAAAGATGGCAAGGTTATCATCGCCTGCGGCAACCAGAAGCTCTATGAGAAGCTCTGCCGCGAAGTCCTTGACATGGAGTGGATGATCACTGACGAGCGGTTCCTTACCGTTCCGCTCCGCGTACAGAACAACAAGATCCAGAAGAAGTACATCGAAGAGTGGACCACCAAATACACGGTTGCCGAGATTGTTGACATGGTTCTTTCCAAGGGGATCCCCGCAGGCCCCATCAACAACGTCAAGCAGATCGTGGAAGACGAGCATATCCGTGACGCCCGCGAGATGTTCGTGAATGTCGATCACCCCGTGATCGGTCCCATGGTTGTCAACGGAAATCCTATCAAGCTTCTTGATATGATGCCTCGTGTCAATTATCCTGCTCCTACACTGGGACAGCACAACGAAGAGATCCTCAAAGGTTTCCTTGGACTTTCCGAAGAAGAGTATGCTGACCTGGTTGAGAAGAAAGTCATATAAAGTACTGCTAACAGAAAGGAAGAAGCTATGAAAAAAGTTGCAATCGGCGGTGGCCAGGGCTTCTGGGGCGATTCCCCGGATGCCGCGATCCACATGATCCGCAACGCAGATATCCAGTACATGGGCTGTGATTATCTTGCTGAGCTGACGCTTTCCATTATGGCGAAGCAGCAGCTGAAGGATCCGACAAAAGGCTTTGCACCCGACTTCCAGACGCGTATCCTGAAAGAAGCCGGCAAGGAAGCCTGGCAGAAGCACATCCGCATCTGCACAAACGCAGGCGGAATGAACATCAAGGGCTGTGTTGACGGAATCAAAGAATGGGCTGAAAGCGAGGAGATGAAGGGCTACAAGATCGGCTACGTCCTCGGCGACAACATCAGGGATAAGATCCCTCAGCTCCTGGCGGACGGCTGGACCTTCCCCAATTTTGACTACGACGGCGACTTCAATGACATCGTAGACAAGATCTACAACTGCAACGTTTATATCGGCCACGAAGGAATTGAGGGCTGCCTTGAGCAGGGCGCGGATGTGGTTATTACAGGGCGCGCAGCGGATTCCGCTCTTTTCCTTGCTCCCTTAAAGTATGAGTTCGGCTGGGCAGCAGACGACTGGGACAACCTCGCGAGAGGCATCATGGCCGGCCATATGCTCGAGTGCGGCGGCCAGGGCGCAGGCGGCAACTACATGTACGACTGGCGCGGCGTACCGCGTATGGATGAACTCGGATTCCCGATCGCAGAGCTGACCGAGGATACATTGGAAATTACCAAGGCTCCCGACTGCGGCGGTATCATCTGCGAGCAGTCCGTCAAGGAGCAGTTCCTGTACGAAGTACACGATCCGGCCAACTACTGGACACCGGATGTCGACGTCGACATCAGCAACGCCACCATCACACAGGTCGGTGAGAACCGTGTCCGTGTCGGCGGCATCAAGGGTAAGAAGAGACCCGACACCTTAAAGCTCTGCGTAGGCTATCACAAGGGCTGGAAGACAGTCAGCATGCTCAGCTTCGCATGGCCGGATGCTTATGAGAAGGCTCAGTACTGCGCTGAGGTCATCATGAAGAAGATGCAGAGACGCGGCATGAAGGCGGATGATATCCATATCAGCTATATCGGCCTTAACAGCCTGCATCTGGGTGTTGCGGACATGAGCGAAGAGGCTCTCAAGAACCTCAACGAATGTGTCCTTCGTATTGCTGTCTTCTCCGAGGACAAGAAGGAATGCGCGAAGATCATTCCCGAAATTTCCCCGCTGCAGCTCAACGGACCGCCCGGAGCATCTTTCTTTGGCGGACGCTCGCATGTACAGGAGGTTATGGCTCTGTGGCCGACCACCGTACCGCGTGAATATGTCAATGTCGAAAGTCACATACTGGAAGTATAATCCGGCTTCTTACATGAAGGAGAAAAAAATGGCAGAAATTTATCTGAATGATATCGCTCACGGCAGAAGCGGTGATAAAGGCGATACTTCCAATGTATGCGTCTACGCCCGCAAGCCGGAGTA
>OCTX014557339.1_pt1 | contig 10689 bp, 12 predicted proteins | sample 1539691 | NCBI WGS metagenome assembly OCTX01 (sample SAMN02144231, study PRJEB22623) | gut metagenome | biome: sheep rumen | host: Ovis aries | place: New Zealand | reverse complement strand
CCATAGCAGCTTTTCGAGTTTTCATTATCCAAGGCTCTCTGCTCTTTTGCTCCATACAGGATAGTAAGCATGTATTCCTTCGGCTTCTTTACCCTGTCCTTTACACCTTTGAATTTAATGATGGAGTAATAGATATCATCTGGCTCCAGCTTCAGAAGCTTGCTCTTCACAACATCAACTGGCTTATCATCTCCGTTTACCCGGACTGTCTTTTTCTTTGAGTTCAGCATCTCGTAAAGAATCTCCATAACAGCATCCAAGTTCGGTTCCATTTGTGGAAATAACCGTACAAGACTATCGTATGAATATATATTATGTATATATTCTTGACTGTACTCGTAAAAATGGGTAGAATTATCAGTAGTGGTTGAAACTATATTATTTTTGTTTAATATTCCATCCGGATCAGTATCTGTTGCCGCAGAACCTGATCCTTTTTTATTGTCCGCAAGCTGCTTGTTCTCCGACTCATCCGGAAGAATCCCCCGCCTAACAAGCTCCTCTACGAGCTGGCTAGATGTATACGGAATCTCCGAGTCCAGGAGATTTTTGCGCTCTTCCAGCGGTGTTTCTTTCTTCCACATCGCCGGAAAATCTGAAATGGTATACACGTTAGATTTGGTCACGCCGCGCCGACGCTTCTTGACAACCCCCTTCTTGATGAGGCTGTTGATCACACGCGTCGCCCTCGGCCGGGACATGCTGGAAAGCCTGCAGATTGTCTCCATAGACGGGTATACTTCATCCAAGTCCTGCCCGTAGGCCATAAAACTCTTCAGGACAATGTATATCATTTTTTCCTCTACCGAGAGAAAATCCGCCTCCAAGAAATCTTCGTGGACCATGACGAACTTACGGACCGGAACGGAAGATCTTACTTCCATCCTGTCACTCATTAACTACATAAACCTCCTTTTCCTTTGTTGCATTTTTCATGTCATCCTCGATCAGGCCCTTGATATACTCCTGGGCTGTAAGACCCTTACTGGCAATATATACACGGATTGCCCTATGCTCCTCAGGACTTACCCTGACCGTCAATGTTTTTGTTGGCTCTGACACAGCAACACCTCCTTTCTTCCATGGTAGCACATCACACACATACATTCGATTGATAATATTGTACGTAACGTTTAATGTGTTGTCAAGTCGAATTGTCGACATTTCTTATTGTGTATTTTTTAAAATTTCAACACGCGGAGGCGCTTTCTATCTGTCCGTCCATCCCGGAAAGACAGATAGATATGCTCCTCTGGTTTTACTTTGGTGGCTCTATTTAGTGGAACATTTTGTTACATCTTGATGTAACGGTTTGTTACATCTTGATGTAACGATTCGTTCTTTCTTGATGTAACAATTTGTTACATCACTTTTGCCCGTAAAAAGGCCCCACCACGAAGGTAGGGCCTAGATTTTTTTGCTGCAGAAATGAAAGTATATAATAAGTATTACTTTTATTTTATTCAAGTATGTCTTTCTTTGTGCGAACATACTCGCTGATAAGCATGTTGATGACAGAATTATTGGTCATCCCTTGGGCACGGTTGATGGCAGTAAAGGATGCCCATGTGTCCGGGTATACCTTGGCAGTAATAACCTTATTCTTCTTCGGAGTGGATTTTGCCTCTACTGCTGTATCGTTCTTCTCGGCTTCCTTAGACGCGCCGACGAGTGCATGGCCTGCGTTCGCAAATCTATTTGCCTTAGTCTCTCTTGCCATTTTATAGAATCCCCTTTCTTGTGAGTTCATCTGCGAGGCTTTCGAATGCTTGGTGAGCTTTGTCCCCCTTATGGAGCAGATTGATAGGCTTGTGGCTGACTTCTGTATCCTTCAGCTGCACGGTTGCTGGAATGACTGTATCAAGTACGATGTCTTTAGAAAAATCAGCTGTATGAACGTATTCGAGCAATTCCTTTGAAAGGTTGCTCCTGGATGAGTAATTGCCAATCAGGAGAGCTTCAATATTATCTTCTTTACGGATCTCTGCTGTTTCATTGATCTGCTCTCTTTTAGCATCCCACAGCCCGCAGAAAAGCTCTGCGCCGGATATGGAGTTGGAAGACACATCCGTGCTGATTACAATGGCGTCGGCAATATAGAAAGCGTTAATGTTGAATATGCTCATGGACGGGTTAGTATCCAGGAAGATGTAATCATATTTTTCCAGTGCTTTTTGGTTTCTAGCTGCGAAGCTTTTCAGGATCCTTGTGCGCCCCTCCAAAATCGTGATGTCTTCCTCGACGTTAAAAAGCAGGATTGAAGACGGAATGATGTCGAGCGTATCGAGACCAGGAATCGGATGTTCAATAATAACATCTTTTGCTTTTGGCTGCTCAGTTGCTCTATATTTGGCGAATATGTCTTTGACGGTAATGAACCCTAAATCTGCAACGTCGATACCGCAGTTCGCAGATAAGTTGCACTGCGGATCTACGTCAATTAGAAGGACCCTCTTTCCTTTAGCTGCGACAACGCCAGCTAAATTAAAAAGATTCATCGTTTTCCCTGCGCCCCCCTTTAGCGTCGCAAATGTTATCACTTTAGGCATGTCTATTCATCTCCTCAAAGCATTATAAAAACATTAAAAAGTATTACCTTTAATATACTATCAAATTACTTTAGGCAGGTCAATAAAAAAAGCGGAGCCGAAGCCCCGCAATCCTTATTTCCATATTATTATATGTTCAACTGTTTACTTCGATCTGCTTCATGAATAGCCAGAACGACAGGATATTTCTCCATGGCTTGGCCGAGTGTATTCCAGTTTTCTTTTGCTTCGGAGAAGCCCATATGCTATCTGATAGCCATAACTTCTTGCATTGTAAGACGGATGTAGCACTGAGCCAACTTGACGGATTTTTCTCCGTGACCGAGCGGCAACTGGTCTTCTATCTGGTAGCTTTTTACTGTCTCCCAGATGAAATCTCCTAGGCTGTCGTGTTTTCGCTGCCAGTTTTCTGCGGCCGTTACCTTCTCCGGATCATAGGTCTTCTGGTTATTGATTCCTTCCACGTAGAAGTTTGCTTTACATAGATCATGAAGCAGAGCTATGAGAATCATGCTTTCATCCGGAATGTCCTTCAAGATTTCTTTCCAGATTGGGCTTTCTCTTTTTGCAATCAGGCAGTCATAGACGTTAAGGCTGTGTTGAAGGAGACCTCCTTCACAAGCCAAGTGAAATCTGGTAGACGCCGGAGCCTTGTAGAAGTCGGTACTTTTCTGAATATAGCGAATAAGTTTGTCCATTCCGTAACGCTGAACAGAACTAAGAAGATGTTCGTATCTGTTGATGTTCTCCTGAATTGTTGGTATGTAAATCTCTTTCTATACTTTATATATACTTATATCCTATAAAAGTAATACTTTGCATATCTTTTATGGAATGGGGCATCTATACATACCGCGGATTCCGCTGTAGTATCTTTAGTCGTTTTTTATCGTTTTTTCCTGATATAATTTCATCAGCCAGGCCACACAGGCTGCCTCGTCGGTCTTCTTGATTGGCATGCCATATGCTTGCATGACAGCCTTGTCATAGATCCAGATTTCCGAAAAATTGGACGTGATAATCCAGCGGGCTTTTTCTGTGTATGGAAGCAGGTTGTCGTATTCCTTAGCCTGCTCATAGGGCGTCTTTCCGTCGTGGCCCTGCTGCGGCTTATCCAGGGAAATCCCAATGGATTTCTGCTCAATCACGACGTGCGTCTCCGGGATGTATACGTCAATCCGCTTCTTGGATTTCTCCCTAGCCACTTTCTTCTCAAATTCCACGCGTTCAGTGACGCGATCGACGCCGAAAACATCTGAAAGCAGCTCAATCCAGTAGGACCGGGCATGTTCATCCTCTTTTCCTTTATTCTGCCATCTGTAAAAGAACTGTCGTGCAGCCTCTCTCTGCTGTGCATCTGTCATTATCTATTCTCCTTCGAAATTTCTTTCTGGACCTGCAGAATCAGATCCATCGGCATTTCGTCTCCTTCATGGATCCACTCAGGAGTTCTTCATTTGCTCAATCCATTCGCCGTAAGTCACTTTTCCCTCCTCCTTTGCTTTTCTCGAGCCAGTGTTGCCCGGCTGATGCCTGTCATGGCCACAACCTGGCTATAGGAATTTTCTTTGAGCAGTTCCATGGCGTGGTCCAGCTGAGCCGCGCCATATTTTTTGGGGCGGCCGTCCCTGTATCCTTCCTTCTGGCGTGCAATCGCTTTTCCCTCTTGCGTGCGCTCGACAATCATGTCCCTTTCAAATTGAGCAAAACTCAGCAATATATTGCGAAGCAGAATGCTCATAGAGTCGTTGCTAAGGACTCCAAGATTCAGTACATTTATCGTTATACCACTGTCAATTAGTTCTGTGATCAGCTCTGAGGCCTGTCCGACTGTCCGGGCGAACCTATCAAGCTTTGTTACAATCAGTGTATCCCCAGCCCGCAGATCAGCTCGCAAGCGGTTAAATTCCGGCCTTTCAATTCGTGTTCCTGTACACATGTCTATGTATATTTCCTGTGCTCCCGCGGCCTTTAGGGCAGCTTCCTGCGCTTCCAGAGAGTTGCCTCCCTTAGCCTGTCCGTAGGAGCTGACGCGTGCATACCCATAAACATCAGAACGCGGCGCCTTCAGTTCTTCCAACCGCAGTCGCATTTGCTCCATGTTTTCAGACAGCCGGTCATATTCTCTTTTTTCAGCATCTGTCATCTCTCTGCCCATGGTTTTACCTCCATAGTTTTGAGTATAACTTATGAGACTATAAAAGTACAGGAAAACCGCCGGTTTCCGCCGGCGGCCCCACTGTTATCAAAAGTTTTGAGTTTTGAGACTACGTTGCCATATATAATGATATCATAAGCTGGTCTGTAGCGTCTTTCCCCAGGTGGAAGATCCATATCTTCGTTTGATATTTCTCTTTATATATGCCATAATTTCATTTGGTGCTGCCACAGGAGCTTTGGCCCCTGAAAGATGGTGGACGGTTAGCCCTCTTCCGGAGGGACTGCGACCCTCCGTTTACATAATCCGTCTCAGAGCGGAAATACTGGAAAGGAGGGCTGAGCTATGTTGACACTTGAAGGACTGATTGGCGTCATCAGCCTTGTGCTGACCGCTTTCAGTGTTGGATATGCCATCGGCAAAGATAGAGGAAGAAGTGATTCTGAATCGAAGACGCAAAAATAGCCGCCCGTGTCCTAGCAAAACATGACGGCTATTTTTAGCTAGAATTTTGTGATGGGCTGACCGTCTACTGGCGGCACCCCTTTTTTTCTGTCTCAATTTTACCATGTCTTGAAAATCCGTTCAAGTCCGGTATCTCTAGTTTCTATTTTCTGCTGCTCTGCCTTTGGGGTTGTGTGCCCGCACATCCTTCTCCGCTTTTCTCCTGGCCGCCTTTCCTGCTCAAAAAAGGCTGTCAAAAGTCTCACTCCTCCTTTATTTTTTCCAGCTTTGCCATCGCATTGTTAATCGTCACAAACAGGTTGCTGTCATATCTGGATTTAATTTTGTTATTTTTTGGGGTTGTTGAATATTGCCGTAGCAGGTTGATCGCATCATTTAATACCTGCTCATCCAATTTTGCAGCTCTGAGAGAGGATTCGCTCAGTTGATAATAGGAGACAGGGGCAAAACCGTCTATAAGTGCAGACCCACTTTTTGATGTGTAGTAGTCCTTAAACGCTTTAGGAGCTTTTTCCATAAAAAGCTTTAGATTCTTCTCAGATATCAATATCTCGTTTTCGTTCATATATAACAGCCCTTTTAGAAGTTCAAGAACTTCCGGGCATTTTTCATCCAGCTCATAAGCAGATAAAATCATATGATGTGCTGTAGGCACCCTCAGGCCATTACTATCACCGGAGGAAGATGTCAGAGCAAGCGCAACGCGGCAAATCAATTTTTCATACAGAATCGGCATATAATGAAAGATAATATAGGATATTTCACAAATCTCATCATTGATTAATGAAATATATACTGCCTGCTGATCCGGAGATATAATTACATCGCCAGAATATCGTTTTTTGATAGGTTCTCCTTCTTCATTCTTTTTCCCTGTTTCAAATTCAAAAAAGGCTACTGTCTTCTCTTTTTTTTCATCGGGCTCTATTTTTAAAATTCCTTTGATTAATTCCTGGGAGTTTAAAGGTGGAGAAGTATGGAAGAAATATGTATAGTATGTATTTAAATAGGCCCTCATTTTGCCTGTAGGGGCGACGATAAACTCGCTGTCACCCTCTTCTCTTTCATTCACCTTTTTAGATGTGAACGATGGCATAACATGAGGGTCTGTGGAGAGCAGCTCATTCAAATCTGTACCAAAAATTTGAGCTACGCTTACAAGATCCGGAAGGCTTATTGTTTCCCCCTTTCCCTTGTCGGAGAGCATTCTTGATAAATATGTACTAGATAGGACAAGGTTTCTGCGCTTTGCCGTATCTAATATGTATTTACGGTCATAGCCGGATTCATTTTGCAACTTCTTCAGCCTTTTGGAAATCAGCTTGTAATATTCTATCTTTTCCGATGATATTTTTGCAGGCATATACTTCTATCCTTTCTTAATCAGGCTTGAAAACGTGAATCCAAAATGATAACATTATACAAGAACAGCAATCCGGAAGGGTTGTTATTTTTTATAAGATGTCTCCATCCTAAACTTTGCCGAGTTCAATGAAGGCATCTGGCGCTTGATACAGGAAACCGATTACTCTTGCGTATCGGTTTCTTGTATTTTTTTTTCGTCTTTGCCGGCATCATATGTCTCATAATCAGGAGGTTCCCCCTTGTTTTCATACATATGATTTTTTTGCTATTTATGTATTTGTCTGGATTTCCTTCGCGCTGGCTTTTTTTAGATTCCTCAATATACTTACGGTACTCGAGGTACTCGAGGATAAGAGCGAGAATTGATACGATAAGAGCCAGCAACGGAATCACAATACCTGAAAAAACTGCCATCTCTGTCTGTCCTCCTATAAATCAAAAGGTTCCAGAAATGCGTTCTTGTATAATGTTATTTGCGATTTCACCGAGGACTCTTATTTAATAGAATAGAACTATTAGATCTGCGAGTCCCCTACAGCTATCTTGTCCATAGGGTGTTTCTCCTTGTCTTTTTCGCGGATGCATGCGAATTATTTGTTGCATACATTATACTGCGCATAATCCAGATTTTCTATTCGTAAATCATCCAAATTTTCATGTTAAAATTGTATCTTTCCATCACATGCCTATATTTTCTCAAACGTGTTCCATAACATATTAATAATACAAAAAAATATTCCAGCTATTTTTTATAAAAAATCAATAATTTTGTTTAGCTTTAAGCATATTTATTTGTGCTATTTCAATAACTTTTTATAACAATACCACTGTGATAATTGGAGCAACAATAACCCGGCCTTGCTGAAGGCCGGGTTATTGTTGCGAACTATTTCCATCAAAGTGCAGGACGTTATTCGGATTCAAAATCCTCAAAGAACTCTTCAAAAAAGTCTACATCATCCTCTTCTAGGGCTTCCACTTCGCTTCCTGTGTTTTCCATCCGGATATTCTCTGGAACTGACTGCTTTTTATCTTTTTCTTTGTTTTTCTGAGTTTTCTGCGGCTGCGGCGGGAGCCGGTATTCCGGGACGGTCAGCTCCTTGGTAGTGTAAATCTCAATCTCCCACAGCCGAGACCGATAATTTGCCTTGAAAACCAACCTGTAAAGTATGTTCTCGTTTCGATCAAAAGCGCTGTTCTCATAGCCTTCGTACATTCCCGTGCAACCGATTCCTCTCAAGATTTCTTTTTCAAAGAGATCCACTGTTTCTACCCTGTACTGAACTTGATCTAACGGGATGCCTGTATCATACGGCGTCTGCAGTATGGACTTCCATACGGGTGCTTCCTTCTGGATTGTCTGCAGATATCCCTTTTTTCTAGCTAACCCAAGGTTCCCTCCATATCTCATCATATGGTCTTCCGTGTCCCAGACGTCTACCTTGTATTTTTCCTTCCACTGGCGGCTTTCAAGTACGAGATACCCGTCATGCTGCTTCTTCGGCTTGAGGCCTCGTGCTTGGTTCGAGCGCTCACGCATGATGCGTATCAGATTTTCATTCAAGCCCTTCTCATTCCTGGCATTCGTCTGGGCTTCAGCAAGCTGTTTCCGTAAAGAGTCTACTTCTTGCCCTATCCTTCTTGCATCAGTCTGAGCCGCAGCGGCCTTTTTTTCTGCATCAGCTTCGGCCTGCCGTCTGACATCCTCAATTTTTTCTCTGGCGTTTTCCTTTATCCTATCAATCCTGTCTTCAGCCATGGCTCTGGCGCTTGCAGCCGATTTTTCAGCAGACTGGATATCAGCCAACAGGCCACGGTACTCTTTCATTGACATACGGACTTCCGAAGCATCTGGATCTGACATGCCGGCTTCAGCTTTGACCATGCCCAAAGGGCCTTTCTTGTAAAATCTCGTCATCCTTACAGATTCCTCACGTAGTTACTTATTGCCGTGTCTTCCCTGTTATGTCCAAGGGCTATGCTGATCACGCCGATGGCTTTACGATCCAACTTTTTTCCTGTTTCATCTCCTCGGCAGACATATATTTCGCTTCTCTTCTTTCCGTCAGCACATCGGATTTTGTTTTTAAACCTTAGTTCTTCTATTGGACGAGCATATTGCTTGTATATGTAAGTCGCGTAATCAGATCTGTATCCATGAACGTCACAGTTTGAACTTACGTATCTCCACACCAGCTCATCCGGCTGCGTAGCCTTCATACGTGCGATGATTTTTTCCTTGTGAGGTCCGACAATCGGGCTAATCCGCGTTTTTCCTCCTTTATCGCTCCGGTGCAGAACAAAAAAATCCTGGTCCTGGAATGTCTTCAACGCATCCGTACATGCTTTGATCATCGGTGCGTCGTCTTCGAGCTTTGCTTTTTCCAAGGCTTCCTCGACCCTGGCACGATCATAAAGGTCACTCCCCTTCATCTTTTCCAGAACATTCCTGCGAGGACCAACACCTTTGCAGAAATTGACCAGTTCCTCATTTTTTGCTTCGCTAAAGTGCCGATCCCGCACCTTCGTGCCGCGGCTCCGGATTATATCTTCTTTTCTCCGCTTTGGCGGCTGGAACCGATCCGGATCTGCTTTGTCTATCTGATAAAGTTTATTCAGAGCTGCCGCTTCTGTCTGTATAGTCCACGCAGAAAGATGCTTTCCTTTTTCATCCACTTGGTCTACTCGGCTCTGCAACCATTCGTTCACATGCCTGCGCGCAGCTTTTAGCGTTGTACACTCCGGATATTTCTCCTGAATCCATTTTATGAAGTACTTAGTATGTTTCCAGTATGTCTTGTATGTGTTGAAAGAAAAGATCTTATCTTTTTCAGTTCCGTCTGCTACAGCCTCTTTTTTCGACTGTCCAAACGCCTGCATCCCCGTCAGTTTCTCATAGGCCTGCTGGTGCAGATCCTTGCTGTATCTCTTGTTTCTTCTCCCCACCGCAGGCACCTCCTTCCGGGTTACATATATACTAATAAGCACAGCTTACGCTATGCTCCTTGTTTTCGATATTCGATTACGGCTTATGCCGGTTAAAACAAAAAGTCGCCTCATATCAGCCCTAAAGGGTCTCGGTATTCAGCAAATACACTTTTTTACGACTTATGTGTGTCGGGTTTGGGCTTTCGCTCCTACACTTTTTTGCTGGTTATGTGTCCAGGTTCTTTCTTCCGGCTTGCCCCGGTTGCCCGCCCCTGATTTTGATTATGATGAGTCAGGAGATCATCAGATGTTGGCCATCACCCTCGCGTATTCTACAGCCTGCGTTGCATTCCCATTATCATCGTGTCGGCTCATTTTGAGCTTCCGAGTCATGTGCAGTTTTACGATCAGCACAATCACCATCCCAATATCAATATGTTTCCTCCGCTTTTTTTGCTTCCCACGGCTTCCGGAAGGTTCTGCGTTCGCCTGGTCAATTCCAGTTGCTCCGGGAACGTTCACAAAGATTACTGGTTCCCATTGCATGACTCCCTACTGATCCCAATTCGTAAAGACTACTGCGGGTGCATTCAGGTCGTCCATGCTGCATGCATGCTGTTGCATCTATGTAAAACATAAAATATGTATGATTACTATATAACACGGATCCAGCCAAAAATCAATATAGATACATTAGAAAAAATATAAGATATCGGTTTACCCGTTCACAGAACTGCGGGGCCTATGCCCCTTGCCCGTACCCGTGTAAACCGATACAAAAAGGCACCAGGATATTCCCAGTGCCCTCCATTTCTTGTTATTTTGCGTTAGCAAGTTCTTCTTCCAGTCGGTCGAAGTCGTATCTGTTTTGAGGAAAATTACAAAAGCTGTTTTTTGAAGTCACTTCCTCCGGAACATTTTCCGTCTCTGCAGAAGCTGGAATCTGATTCTCTCCTTCATAATCGTAGATAAGAGCCCCATAGCAGCTTTTCGAGTTTTCATTATCCAAGGCTCTCTGCTCTTTTGCTCCATACAGGATAGTAAGCATGTATTCCTTCGGCTTCTTTACCCTGTCCTTTACACCTTTGAATTTAATGATGGAGTAATAGATATCATCTGGCTCCAGCTTCAGAAGCTTGCTCTTCACAACATCAACTGGCTTATCATCTCCGTTTACCCGGACTGTCTTTTTCTTTGAGTTCAGCATCTCGTAAAGAATCTCCA
>OCTX012220060.1_pt1 | contig 10689 bp, 9 predicted proteins | sample 1539691 | NCBI WGS metagenome assembly OCTX01 (sample SAMN02144231, study PRJEB22623) | gut metagenome | biome: sheep rumen | host: Ovis aries | place: New Zealand | reverse complement strand
CTGGGATCGTCCTCCATCGTAATCACGTCGCGCGCATCCACGATCTCCAGATCCTCGCAGCCCTCATTTTTCAGGCAGGCGCGGATGGCCTCCTCGCGGCCGACCAGTGTAATCTCCACACCGAGCTCACGGTGAGCACGGACGGCGCCTTTGACAATTTCTTCGGGCGCGTTGTCGCCGCCCATCGCGTCAATGATGATCTTCAATGTGGAAAACCTCCCCGTTCAATATCTCGTCTATGATGGCAAGGGAGCGCTCGGAAATCGCGGCGTTCTTGTTGCGTTTGCCCTTCACGCGGTGACCGAGCGGTGAAATGATGCCGAAATTGATGTTCATCGGCTGGAAATCCCCGACGCTGCCGCCGGAGATATAGAGCCCCAGCGCGCCGATGGCGGTCTCCTGCGGGAAGTTCACCGCCGGCAGGCCGAGCACGCGCGCCGCGGTCTCGATGCCGACCAGCATGCCGCTGGCCGCGGACTCGACATAGCCCTCGACGCCGGTCATCTGCCCGGCAAAGCTGATGCGCGGGTCGCTGCGCAGGCGGTAGTAGCGGTCGAGCAGCTGCGGGCTGTTGAGGTACGTATTGCGGTGCATGACGCCGAAGCGCACGAAGTCCGCGTTTTTCAGCGCGGGGATCATCGTGAACACGCGCCGCTGCTCGGCCCAGGTCAGGTGGGTCTGAAAGCCGACCATGTTGTACAGCGTCCCGTCGGCGTTGTCGCGCCGGAGCTGGACGACCGCGTAGTTCTCCTTTCCGGTGCGCGGGTCCTTCAGCCCTACCGGCTTGAGCGGCCCGTAGCGCAGCGTGTCCACGCCGCGGCGCGCCATGACCTCCACCGGCATGCAGCCCTCGAACACGCCGCCGTCGTCAAAGCCGTGCACCTCCGCCTCCTTCGCAGCGGCAAGCTCGGTGACAAAGGCCAGATACTCGTCCTTGTCCATCGGGCAGTTTACATAATCCGCTGTTCCTTTGTCGTAGCGGGAGGCGAAGAAGGCGCTTGACATGTCCACGCTTTCAAGCGTGACGATCGGAGCGACGGCGTCATAAAAATGCAGGTCGCTCTCCGGGCAGCGCGCGGCGATCGCGTCGGCGATCGCATCGCTCGACAGCGGGCCGGTGGCGACGACCACCTCCCCCTCCGGGATTTCGGTGGCCTCGGCCTCGATGACCTCCACGTTTGGGTGGCTGCGGAGCTTTTCGGTGATCGTGCGGGCAAAGCCGACGCGGTCGACCGCGAGCGCGCCGCCGGCCGCCACGCGGTTGAGATCGGCGCTGGCCATAATGAGCGAGTCCATTTTGCGCATTTCAGCCTTCAGGAGGCCCACGGCGTTGGTCAGCTCGTCGCTGCGCAGGGAGTTGGAGCAGACGAGCTCGCCGAAATAGGCCGAGGTGTGCGCCGGGGTCATTTTCTGCGGCTTCATCTCCACCAGACGAACGTGGATGCCGCGTTTGGCCAGCTGCCAGGCACATTCGCTGCCGGCGAGGCCGGCGCCGAGAACGGTGACGGTTTTCATCGTTTATTCTTCTTTCTTTGCGGTCTTTTTGGCTGCGGGTTTCTTTGCCGCGGTTTTCTTTGCTGTTGCCGTTTTCTTCGCGGTCGTCTTTTTCTCTTCGGGCGCTTTCTTTTTATACATCCGTTTGTCCTCGGGGACAAAGTTCGGACAGGCCTCGTTGATGCAGAAGGACTTCAGCGGGCCGCGGCCGCTGCGCTTGAACATCGTCTTGCCGCAGGCCGGGCAGAAATCCTTGGTCGGCACGTCCCAGGTGATAAAGCCGCAGTCGGTGCCGCGCTCGCAGGCGTAAAACACATAGCCCTTCTTGGAGGTGCGCTTGAGAATTTTGCCGCCGCACTTGGGGCACTTGCCGGGCATTTCCACGACGATCGGCTTGGTAAAGGTGCAGTCCGGGAAGCCGGGGCAGGCCAGAAAATAGCCGAATTTGCCCTTCTTAACGACCATCTGACGGCCGCAGACGTCACAATATTCATCGCTCAGCACGTCCGGCACCTTGAGCCGCACGCCGTCGAGCTCCTGCTCGGCCTTGGTCATCTCGGCGTCAAAGCCCCGGTAGAAATCGGCCAGCACCTCGCGCCACTGCGCCTTGCCGCTTTCGACCTCGTCGAGCTCCTCCTCCATATGGTTGGTGAATTTCAGGTCGACGATATCGGCAAAGTGCTCCTTCATCATGCCGGTGACGACCTCGCCCAGAGGCGTCGGGCGCAGATATTTGCCCTCTTTGATGACGTAGTCATGGGCGGTAATGGTGCTGATGGTCGGCGCATAGGTGGAGGGGCGGCCGATGCCCTTTTCCTCCATCGCGCGGATCAGCGTCGCCTCGGTATAGCGGGCGGGCGGCTGGGTGAACTGCTGATCGGGGATCATCTTCTCCAGAACCAGCCTCTCCCCTTCGCTCAGGCTGGGCAAGGGATTGGAAATCTCGGCGCTCTCCTCGTCCCTGGCCTCCTCGTAGACCGCCGTGTAGCCCGGGAATTTCAGCTCGGAATAGTTGGCGCGGAAGCTGTGCGAGGCCGCCGCCACCTCCACGGAGACATTGTCATAGACGGCGTTGGCCATCTGGCAGGCGGTGAAGCGCCCCCAGATCAGGCGGTAGAGCCGGTACTGCTCCTGCGTCAGATCCTTGCGCACCAGCTCCGGCGTGAGAAGCACGTCGGTGGGGCGGATGGCCTCGTGCGCGTCCTGCGCGCCGGCCTTGGTCTTATAGCGCCGGGGATGGCCGGGATAATAGGCCTCGCCGTAATGCGCGGTGATATAGTCCCGCGCGGCAAAGAGCGCCTCGTCGGACAGGCGCAGGGAGTCGGTGCGCATATAGGTGATGAGGCCGATGCTGCCGCGGCCGCTGATCTCCACGCCCTCATAGAGCTGCTGCGCGATGGACATCGTGCGGCGCGGCGTCATGCCGAGGCGGCGCGAGGCCTCCTGCTGCAGCGTGGAGGTGATGAACGGGGGCGCGGGGCTGCGCTGCTTTTCGCCGCGCTTGACGGAATCGACCGTAAAATCGGCGTCCTGCGTATCCCGGATGACGGCCTGCACCTCGTCCTCGCTGTGCAGTTCGGTTTTCTTGCCGTCCCTGCCGTAGTAGCGGGCGGTAAAGGAGGCGGCGTCGTCGCCGCGGCCGAGCACCGCGTCGAGCAGCCAGTATTCCTCGCTGACGAAGCTTTTGATCTCCTCCTCGCGGTCGACGACCATCCGGGTGGCGACGCTCTGCACGCGCCCGGCGGAGAGGCCCTTGCGCACCTTTTTCCACAGCAGCGGCGAGAGCTTATAGCCCACGATGCGGTCGAGGATGCGGCGCGCCTGCTGGGCGTCCACCAGATCCTGGTCGATATCGCGGGGCTGCTGGATGCTCTCCGTGACCACCTTTTTGGTGATCTCGTTGAAGGTCACGCGCCGCGCCTTATCGTCCGGCAGCTCCAGCAGCTCCTTGAGGTGCCAGGAGATTGCCTCGCCCTCGCGGTCAGGGTCCGTCGCGAGGTAGACGGTTTTGGCGCTTTTGGCCTCCGTCTTCAGTTCTTTAATCAGCTCGCTTTTATCCTTCACCGGGATATACTGCGGCTCAAAGCCGTTTTCGATGTCCACGCCCATCTTGCTCTTCGGCAGATCGCGCAGATGGCCCATCGATGCGCGGACCTTGTAGCCCGTTCCCAGATATTTCTCAATCGTCTTGGCCTTCGCCGGAGATTCGACGATGACCAGGTCCTTTGCTTTTGCCATGGTCTGTCCTCACTTTTTTGTGATTTTCAATGCGACGCGCCGCCCGGCTTCGCGGCGGATATAGCCCTTGATCTCCAGTACGGTGAGCTGGGCGAGCACCTTGGCCGTGCCAAGGCCGGTTTTCTCCACAATGTCGTCGATATGCGTCGCGTCCCTGTCGATCGCGGAGATAATTGTCAGCTGATCCTCGCTGAGCAGGCGCAGCTGTTCTTGCCAGTCAATATAGTCCTGCTGCCGCCCGCTGTCAACGGCTTTTTTGCTATCGCCCGTTGCCGCCTTCTCCGGCGCGGCCGCAATGGGCCGCCGCTCCTCCGCGCATTGCAGCATGGGTTTCGGTGCGGATTTCGCCTCGGGCGGATGAATTTTATCCGGAAAGAGCCCGGAAAATTCCTGCATCACGTCCCAGGCGCAGGTGACAGGCGCAGCGCCCTCCCGGATCAGGCGGATCGTGCCGACGCTGTTGGCGGCGTCCACCGCGCCGGGAACGGCGAACACTTCCTTTCCGAGCTCGAGCGCTTCGCCGGCAAAAAGCAGCGCCCCGCTCTTTTCCGGCGCTTCGACCACCACGGCGGCGACCGAAAGCCCCGCCGTGATGCGATTGCGCTCGCGGAAGAAATAGCGCTGTGAGGGGGTGCCTGGCGCGTACTCGCTGATGAGCAGGCCGAAATCCGCCGTCTGGCGGGCCAGCCATCCGCCCGCCTCCTGATGCGAGGTGCCGAGCACGCCGATGCAGCAGCCGCCCGCTTCCAGCGCGGCTTTGGCCGCTTCCCCGTCAATGCCGGGGCCGAGCCCGGAGAGCACCGCGCCGCCGCAGCGAACGATGCCGTCGCCCAGCTCCCGCGCCACCGAGAGGCCGTAAGGCGTTGCGCTGCGCGTGCCGACGACGGCGATGGCGGCCTCCTCGTCGAGATCCATCATCCGCCCCTTGACATAGAGCACGGGAGGCGGGGCGTAGATCTGCTTGAGGCGGTAAGGATAGAGCGTATCCTGCAGGGAGACGATGCGGATACCCTGCTCGTCGCAGGCGCCGAGGATGCGGTTTGCTTCGCGCAGGTCATGCGCCTCCAGCGCCTCGACGGCTACATCGCGCAGCCCTTCCACGCGCTGCAGCTCGCCCTTCGGCGCGAAAAACGCGGCCTCCGGGTCGCCGTAGGCTTTCAAAATGGCCGTCTTCTCGCCCGGACGGAGCTTCGTCTGCGAGGCGAGCCAGACCCAATATTTCATGGACGCCACCGCGCTCTCCTCCTTCTGCTTATTTTGTCATTTCCCACATGATGACCGAGGCGGCCACCGCAGCGTTTAAGGATTCGCTGTCCGGATTCATCGGGATGATGAGCTCTTGTTGGCACAGGCGCAGCAGCTCTTCGCTCAGCCCCTGCCCCTCGCTGCCGATCGCCACGGCGGCGTGCCGGATCGGACATGCGCGCAGATCGGCGGCCCGGTCACTCAGCGCCGCGCCGTAGAGCGGCAGCCCCTGATCGCGCAGGAAATCGCCCAGATACGCGCGGTCGAGCTCGATGACGTTCTGCCGGAAAATCGCACCCATCGTGGCGCGGACGGTTTTGGGGTGATACAGATCGGCGCAGCGGCCGGTCAGAATGACGGCGCCGACGGAAAAGGCGTTGGCCGTGCGGATCACCGTGCCGACATTGCCGGGGTCCTGCACGTTTTCGAGAACGATCGCGTTTATGAGCTTTCCCGGCTTGCCACAGCCGCGCATCGCCACCGCGAACAGCGGCCCGGGGCTGTTTTTCATCGGGGAGGCGTAGTCAAAGAGATCGCCCGGCACGGCGTACTGCTCGCAGCCGGAGAGGCCTTCGAGCTCCTGCGGCGTGTCCCGCCAGAGCACCGACACCACCTGCGCGCCAAAGCGCAGCGCCTCGCGCAGCGTCTTCATGCCGTCACAGAGATACTGTCCCTGCGCGCGGCGGTATTCCCCGTCGTCGGCAAGAAGCCGCAAATGGCGGATATATGCGTTTTTTCGGGAAGTCAGAGTCTCCAAAACAGCGCCTGCTTTCTGTTTTTGTATATCAATGTATTATGATACACAGTTTTATCTCATTTTGCAAGAGCGAAAACGGGAAAGCCAGGCGCGAAAAAGCCATCGGCACCGAACCGATGGCTTCTCTGCGCGTTATTCCGCAAATCTTCCGTTTCGATAAACAAGCACGCGGCATCCGAGCGCCTCGGCCTCGTCACGGCTGTGCGTCGCAAGAAGCACGGCGGCGTCGCCCGCCGTGCGCGCGGTGAGGGCGATCATGCGCCCGCGCATCTTTTCATCCATGGCCTTGAAGGGCTCGTCCAGCACCAGCAGCGTCGGCGAGCAGGCCAGGGCGCGCGCCAGCGCCGCGCGCTGCTGCATGCCGCCGGAGAGTTCCGCGGGATACAGGCCGCAGGCGTCCTCCAGTTCAAAGCGCCGCAGCCATTCCCGCGCTGCGCTTTGCGTCTCCTTGCGGTCGGAGAGCATGAGATTGACGTTTTCCTCCGCGCTCAGCCAGGGCAGCAGGCGCGGCTCCTGAAACACCGCGGCCGTGCGCGAAAAGCGGTTGATGACACGGCCCGCGTCCGGGCGCTGCAGCCCCATCGCCACGCGCAGCAGCGAGGTTTTGCCGCAGCCGGAGGGGCCCATCAGCGCGACGCGCTCGCCCTTGGAGAGACGCAGATCGCAGCCGGAGAGCACCGCCTTTCCGTCAAAGGAGAGGCTGATTTGCACAAGCACAAGCTCAAGCATTGCCCGTCCTCCTTCCCCGCCCGCTCTGCGATACAAGGCGCAGCAGCAGCCGTTCGATCAGCAGGCTCAGCAGCACAACCGTCACCGTCCAGGCGAACAGCTCCGTCGTCTCGAGATAGAGCTTGGACTCGTAAATCATCCGCCCGATCGAATCGCGCGGCACCGTCAGCACCTCGGCGGCGATGCCCGCCTTCCAGCCAAGCCCCAGCGCCGAGCAGAGCGAGGCGCGAAAGGCCGGCAGCACGGAGGGGATCGTGATGCGCCGCAGGACGCGCCCGCGCGGCAGCGCATAGACCTGCGCCAGCTCTTTGAGCTGCGGGTCAATCTGCTTCAGCGCCGCGGTGAGATTGGCCCAGACGACCGGGAGAACGATCAATCCGGTGATAAAAACCGGCACGAGACCGCGCCCCAGCCAGATGAGCGCGAGCACGATAAAGGAGGCCACGGGCGTACTCTTGACCAGCGTCATCAGCGGAGAGAGCAGCGCCCCGGCCAGGCGGCTCCGGTGGCTGAGCACGGCGAGCAGCGTGCCGAGAAGAAGCGCCGAGACAAGGCCGCAGAGGACGCGCAGGATGCTTCGCGCCGTCATGCGCCAGAAGTCGGCGGTCTGCGCGAGGCACAACAGCCTGCGCAGTACCTGCAGCGGGCTCGGCAGCAGCAGCTCCTGCCCGACGGCGCGGGACAGCAGCGCCCAGAGCGCGAGCCAGAACAGGATCGCGCCGAGCGAAATCAAAACAGATCGGGGGAAGATCTTCTTCATCCGAGGATGCAGTAGAAATCATCGCCGGGCAGCGCGCCGCCGATGGAGTTCGGCGCGGTGTCAAACATGATCTGCAGGAAAGCGGCAAGCTCTTCCTTCATCTCAGCGCCGGTGACAAAGCAGATGTTGCAGCGCGCAATCGCCTTCTCGGCCACGGCGGCCTTGGCAAAAATGCCGGTCTGCTCGATCATCTGCGCGGCGGCGGGCGTGTCCTCGCTGAGGAAGGCCACCGAACGGCCGTATTCCTCGAGGAAGCGGGCGACCTCACTCGGATGCGCCGCGGCAAAGTCCGTGCGCACGACGACGCAGCCCTGGACGAGTGTGCCGGGCTGGGCGACCTTGTCCCACTCGGCGGTAAGGTCGAGCGCGACCTGGAGCTCCGGGTTCTGGCTGCGCGTGACGGTCAGGATCGGCTCGGGCAGAACGGCAATGCTCACTTCGCCGGCCGCGGCGGCGGCGCTCAGCTCCGCGGGCTGGGCGTAGCTGTTGTCCACGGTGACGGAAACGCCGTTGGCCCGGCAGAGGTAAGAAAAGATAAAGCTGGGGTTCTGGGCGGGGGCATAGACGGTCTGGCCGTCGAGATCGGCAAAGCTCTCCACCGTCACGCTGCCGTCCGTGACCAGATACAGCACGCCGCGGGTGTTGAGCGAGAGCACCTGCACCTTGCCGCCGGTTTTGTTATAGAGCGCGGCGGCGGCGTTTGTCGGCAGCGCCGCAATGTCGCAGTCGCCGTTGACGAGAGCCGCGGTCACATTGGAGGCGTCGGTCTCCACGGAAAAGCTGTAGTTGAGGCTTGCCTCGCCGGCCTCGCTCGCGTTCATCAGCTGCGCCATGCCGAAGCCGGTGCTGCCGTTGAGCGTCATCACGCGCACGGGAAGCTGCGGATCAATGACTGCTTCCTCCTTTTTCGGGAGCTCAATTTCCGGCTCTTCCGGCACGGCGGGCACTTCCGGCGCTGCTTCCGCAGGCGCGGACTGAGGCGCGGGACTGCCGCAGGCGGTCAGCGCAAGACAGAGGCAAAGCGCAAGCAGGATGACGAGAACTGTCCGATTCTTTGTGAGCTTCATGTTGCTTCCTCCTGATTTATTTTCTTTCCGGAATAGACGGCCTTGGCGCTGACGCCGGGCAGACGCCCGAGCTTGCCGCTGAGCGCGTTGACGACGTTGTGCGGCGCATCAAGCGCAAGGCAGATGATATTCACACCCTTCTCGCGGTACGGAATCCCCATCCGGCCGAGAATGTAGGGCGCGAAATCATGCAGGAGACGGTTCAGCTCTTCGACCGAGGCGGGATTCTCCACGATCAGCGAAATGGCAGCAATGCAGCTTTCCATAGTTCCTCCTTTTCGGACAAAGCAAAAAGCCATGCCGGAAGGCATGGCAACTCAGCCGGGCGCGATGGCCCGCCGGAATTCTGTCTTCCGCCTCAAGCTGTGTTTCGGCGTCAGGTACGTATCATCTCCTCACCACAAGAGCTTCTCGCGGCTCGGTGGGTTTATCATATGTTAATTTTCTCACATTGTCAAGTCCCCCTTCTGTTTTTGGCAAAAATCGGAGTGAATTTTTATACATTTCGTGAAAATCCGGTAGAAAATCAAAAAATCTTGTTATAAAAATATCAAAATCATCTTGTTTTTTTTGATAAAGTATTGTAAGATGAATAGGGTGTGTCATTTTTCTGACAATCTTCAAAAAAATTGAAAGGATGCGATCCATATGGAAAGTGTAGACCTGAAGTTCATTGACTCCATTTTGGAAAAGTACGACTGCGACCGCACCAAGATCATCGCCATCATGCAGGATGTGCAGGAGCATTACCGCTATCTCCCCCAGGACGCGCTGACGTACATTGCCAAAAAGGTCAAGATGAGCGAATCGAAGCTTTACGGCGTCGCCACGTTTTACGGGAATTTCTCGCTGAACACCAAGGGAAAATACGTTCTCAAGGTTTGCCGCGGCACGGCCTGCCATGTGCGCAAGAGCCACGACGTTCTCAACGCCCTCTATGAGGCAACCGGAACCAGCGCCCAGAAGGCGACCTCGGAGGATGGCCTGTTTTCGATTGAAATCGTGTCCTGTCTGGGCGCCTGCGGTCTGAGTCCCGTCGTTATGGTCAACGACACCGTTCACGCTGCGATGAACCCCGACAAAGCCAGAGAGCTGATTGCTCAGCTGCGAGAGGAGGCATAACGGTATGCGCGAGAGACTGAATTCCCTGGAAGAATTCCACGCCCTGCAGAGCAAATGCACCAAGGCCCAGAAGGCCGAGGCGCGCAAGGTGCTCGTCTGCTGCGGCACCGGCTGTATGGCCGGCGGCAACCTCGCCCTGTTTGAAGAGCTGAAAAAGGAAATGGCCGCGCACAATCTGCCCTATGAGCTGTCGCTCAACGACAATACCGGCAGCGAGTCCGTCGGCATCAAAAAGTCCGGCTGCCACGGCTTTTGCGAAATGGGCCCGCTGGTGCGCATCGAGCCCGAAGGCTGGCTGTACACCAAGTGCAAGGTCAGCGATGTCAAAGAGATCGTCGAAAAAACGCTCATCGGCGGCGAATTCATCGAGCGCCTGGGCTATAACCGCGGCGGCGAGCTCTACAAGCGGCAGGAGGATATCCCCTTTTACAAAAAGCAGACCCGCCGCGTGCTGGAGCACTGCGGACATATCGACGCGGAGAGCATTGAAGAATACATCTCCATCGGCGGCTACACGGCGCTGACCAAGTGCCTGTTTGAGCTGACCGGCGAGCAGATCATCAAGGAAGTTTCCGACTCCGGCCTGCGCGGCCGCGGCGGCGCCGGCTTCCCCACCGGGAAGAAATGGGCGCAGGTGGCGGCGCATACCGAGGAGCCTGTCAAATACATCGTCTGCAACGGCGACGAGGGCGACCCCGGCGCGTTTATGGACCGCTCCTGCATGGAAGGCGACCCCCACAAGGTGCTGGAGGGCATGATCATCGCGGGCGTGGCCACGGGCTCCACCGAGGGCTATATCTACGTGCGCGCCGAGTACCCGCTGGCCGTGTCCCGCCTGACGATCGCCATCGCGCAGGCTGAGGAGCTCGGCCTCTTGGGTGACAATATTCTGGGCAGCGGCAAGAGCTTCCACATGCACATCAACCGCGGCGCCGGCGCCTTCGTCTGCGGCGAGGGCTCGGCCATGACCGCGTCCATCGAGGGCCACCGCGGCATGCCGCGCACCAAGCCGCCCCGTAGCGTGGACAAGGGGCTGTTTGAAAAGCCCACCTGCCTCAACAACGTCGAAACCTTTGCCAACGTCCCCGACATCATCAAGAAGGGCGCGGCCTGGTTCCGCTCCCTCGGCACCGAGAACAGCCCCGGCACCAAGGCCTTTGCCCTGACCGGCAACGTGATGAACACCGGCCTCATCGAGGTCCCGATGGGCACGACGCTGCGCGAGGTGGTCTATGACATCGGCGGCGGCATCAAAAACGGCAAGAAGTTCAAGGCCG
>OCTX014570336.1_pt1 | contig 10693 bp, 9 predicted proteins | sample 1539691 | NCBI WGS metagenome assembly OCTX01 (sample SAMN02144231, study PRJEB22623) | gut metagenome | biome: sheep rumen | host: Ovis aries | place: New Zealand | reverse complement strand
CACGTCAACTGCGCTGACGCCCATACCTTCAAATACCGGTGTCAGAAGTTTGATTAAAAACTGTAACATTTTCCCTCCTTTTCCCCTTACGGATAGTATTCTTAGAAAAATTTTCACATGACAGGCCAAGAATTACAAATACCTATTTCTTATTGCTATGTATTATTGGATGTTATGGATTTGAAGTGTTATGATAGGGAAAACAGAAGCCATTACAGTTTCATTCATATGGGAGGGAGAACTGTTTTGGAATTAAGAGATCTAGAATACTTTCTTATGATTGTCCGCGAAGGAAGTCTGACCGGAGCTGCAAGAGCCCTTCATCTGTCACAGCCGGGCATTACCAGGTCCCTCAAATCTCTTGAGGATGAGCTTGGTAAAAAACTGGTGGTGCGCGGAAGCCGCAGCGTCATACTGACAGAGGAAGGCAGGCTCCTTCGACGCAGGGCAGAAGAACTGCTGGCTCTGGCCGGAAGGGCAAAATCAGAGATAATGCATTCCGATGAAGTGATCGAAGGAGACATCTATATCTGTGCCGGGGAAACGCACGGACTCCACTTTCTGACACAAAGGGCATCGACGTTTCAGAAATCCTATCCCGGAGTTTGCTTTCACATATCCAGCGGAGACCGTACAGATGTGACAGAGGAACTGGAGAAGGGACTGACGGATTTCGGTCTTATGCTGGAACCCATAGATGCGACAAAATTTGATGCCATACCGGTAGAGTATGAAGATGTATGGGGCGTGATCATGAAAAGAAGCGACCCGATGGCCGGCCAGGCGGCGGTCAGTCCTCAAGAACTGATCGGAAAACCTCTGATTCTTCCAAGAGGCGGGGACTATAAGAATTTCGGAAGCCGGGTCCTGGGTCTTAAGCCGGAGGAAATTTATGTTGCCGCTACTTACAGTCTTCTCTTCAATGCGGCTCTGATGGCGGCTGATGGGATCGGTTATGTGATCGGTCTGGAAAACATAATGGAACTCAGTGAACAAAGCGGTCTTTGCTTCAGACCGCTCGATCCGCCTGTCACCGGACGCATGCATATTGTCTGGAAACGGAATCTTGCCATGTCTCCCCAGGCCCGGGCTTTTCTGAAAGTGCTCAAAGGTCAGGATCTGTAAAATCTGAACGAAATATTCAGCGGGCGGAAGTTTGTTTCTTATACATTAAAAAAGGTGTCATCCGGTATGTATCTGTATCGATCAGGATACATATAGGATGACACTCTTATTATTAAAAATCATTACTGCTGCATCGCCTCAGTTCCGGTCAGAAGGAAGGCGGGACGGCATTTCCGCTATAATTTTAAACATTTCTCTTGGAATAACAAAAGGTGCTGTGAAAGCATTGATTACGATCCCTTTCACATTCTTTTCATTGTTTCCGGCCAAGATGGCAGCTTCCGGAAAGGATCTTTCCACTTTTGAGAAATTTTCCCCGTATGTTCCCATCTCTTCCTCACTGGTAAAAACAGGAAAGAAGAAGTCGTCACCGCTTTGCAGAATATCCGGTACCATTCGTATCGGATCCCGGCTGGTAAGGGTCCTGCCTGTCAGAGAATCAAGATTGCCCTGATCCGCAGCATCTAAAACGACTCTGGAAAAGGTGTCATAATCTGCATCGCTGAGGATGGCATTGCAGGGGATCCAGACAAAGCTGTCCCTGAGTATGGCGGCCAGTCTGATCAGATTAAGCTGTGTCCGGTTCCGGCTGCAGATTTCAAGGGCATTTTTCAGAAAGGAACCGTCCTTTATAAGTTCTTCAGTAATGGGAACATCCGGTATGTGATACTGCGTATCTCCGTCTGCATCAAAGATCATTTTGATCAGGTCCTTGGGAAGCATGAAGGACTGTCCCCAGGGATTGATGATAAAACCTTCTCCATCCATATCCAGCCCAGCTTTCAGAATACTGTCCATGAAATGGGACAGAATATCTGCCGCTTCTCCTTTTTCAAATTCTTTCCGGGAAGTAAATACCGCCTGCCAGAACTTTCCGTCTCCGGACCGGACCTGGCGGAAGGAAAAGGAATTCTCTTCTGCTCCCCTGGTCACAGGTACGATAAAATGACCGTCTTTGTGCATCCGCTGACGGATCGCTTCCAGCACTCCTCCCAGATTTTCTCTGCTGCTCTCATCATAATATCTGCGGATGGCTTCCTCGATCAGGATGTTTCCTGCCGTGAACATTTCTCCGTCTGAAGCCGATTCTGCCCTCTTTCTCAATTCTTCAAAGCGGTCAAGGACCTCCAGCATATCGTGAGGAAGGCGTTTTCTTCCTTCCCTGGCAATATCCTCTGGTACTCCGTAAAAGGCTTCTGCCATCCCGCCCGCAATGCAGGTAAGGGTATCGCAGTCCCCTCCCAGAGATACGGCGGTGCGGATGACGTCTTCAAAGTCGTTTCCCTCAAGAAATGCCGTGACTGCTTCCGGCACGGTCTTCTGACAGGTCTCCACATGATGATATCCCGGCCGGATCTGGTCACAGGTGCGGGACAGGTCATAACCGAACTCAGAAACGATATAGTCTTTAATCTCTTTTTTGCCTTTGCCTGTTCTGGCAAGGAAAATCGCGGATGCCGCGGCTTCAGCTCCTTTGATGCCTTCCGGATGATTATGAGTCACTTCCGCGGTCAGTCTGGCCATATGTCTGGTCTCTTCCAGGCTGCCAAAGAGCCAGCCGGCACTGGATACCCGCATGGCAGATCCGTTGCCAAAGCTTCCGTAGGGCCTGGGATTTCTTTCTCTGAGCCAGCGGTAGAACATACCGCCGTAGCCTGCATTCGGATAACGGTGTCCCCACTTCTGCATGGACTTTATCAGAGCCTTCCGGATCTCGTCATCATTTCCGCCCATGGAATCCATTAAGGCTTCAGCCACGGCTATGGTCATGACGGAATCGTCCGTAAATTCGGAGTATCTGCAAAAAAGCGGAAATTCCTTTGTTTTGCCGCTCCTGTCAAATTCGTAAGGGGCGCCGATCATATCACCTAAAATTGCTCCGATCATTCTCTTTTCCTCCTTTTTCTTTGATGATACAAGTATAGAGGATATGAAGGAGCAATGTGTCGTGCGGTAGACGACAATTCATAGACTATGGAAAGACGCTGGAATGTTCAGAAGAAGAACAGCTGCTCCCCAGTAGTCATTCTCTGCACTGCGGTTCTTCAAAGACGCGCTTCATTCTCAGATCAGGAATGATCCAGGGCATTACGGCAACCACAAGAAGAGGGCATGACAGATAGTGTACGCCGTGGAAGAATGACAGGGTCAGGGCAAGAACTTCTATACAGATCGTCCACGCTTCTTTTCTGCTCTCGCTGACAGCAGACCTCAGGATTTCACAGTCATGTGCACTGATGATGAGCTTCTGAAGCAGTATATAACTGAGCGAACCGGCCAGATTCAGTAAGCAGAAAACTCTGACCGGCAGCATGGCAAAACCGGATTTGCCGACCCAGCCTGTCGCCACCGGCTGGAATGACAGAACAAACAGATATAAAAGATTCGACCACAGTATTTTGCCGTCTACCGTGCCGGCCACCTGAAGAAGATGGTGGTGATTGGCCCAGTTTGTACCTACCATAATAAAACTGATCAGATAACAGGCCGCGATGGGAAGTATTGCAATGAGAGCATGCATATCGTCACCTTCCGGCAGACCGATCTCTAAAATTGTAATTGTTATTATGATTGCTATTACACCGTCGCTGAATGCTTCAAGTCTTCCTTTGGTCATTATTCCCACCTCTAATTTTAATCCGATATATGATTTAAATGCCCTTGCCGCACATTATGCCGCTTAACCTGTGCGTCTTAAACAGTACATCTGATTATATCATGCAGATCTGTTTTCGCCTCCGAATACCTGAGAGAATTTCTGATTCTGAATAACAGAAAGGCCTGTGCACCCTGATGATGCACAGGCCTTCCCTCTTTTATTACCTTATGACTGGAAAATCTGTCCGGGAAGTCTCAGTTTTTCCTTAGGCGGAAATGCCTTGTCGAACTCTTCCGTCTCCGAGATATTCACGTAATAGCCCGGAGGCGTCTGATAAACACCGGTAATGCCGTTAAGGTAACCGGGGATCAGCTCTTTGCACAGGAAAAAGGAGTCATCTTCTCCTTCCGGCAGGTCGTGATAGCGGATGCCGAACTTCCTTGCATAGTCAAAGCCGCTTTTCCCGTAGAAGCCGATATTGCCTTCAAAGAGGACCGCGCCAAAGCCCATGGACGCTGCTTTTTCCAGCGAATAGTCCAGGATCTTTTTGCCGTAGCCGCGGAGTTTAAGATCAGGAACGATACTGATGGGTCCCATGGTCAGGACCGGGATCACTTTTCCGTCATCGGAATTAATGACTGTTCTCATGAACATGTTCTGGCCGATCAGTCTGCCGTCCTTTTCCATGACAAAGTCAAGCTCCTTTACAAAAGCCGGATCATCGCGCAGCACATGGAGCACATAATGCTCCAGGCAGCCGGGACGATACACATTCCAGAACGCTTCTCTTACCAGGTTCTCGACCTCTCTGTGATCTTCTTCTCTTTCCAGACGAATGGTAATGTCATTTTTATTCATTGTTTTTCCTCCTGAATATTGCTGACGGCAAATGCCCTTAGGCGGGAGGTCCAAAGGCTGCAGCCTGACCTCCCGGTCAGATCACAGTCTCCAGTGTCTTGTACTTTCTCAAACAGTACGCTCCTTATAAAAAATATTAATAATCTGCTTTCCGGCAGGATTATCCGTGTGATTGATTTTCAGTCTTCGAAGAGATTTCGATTTTCCCTGAAAAAATCATAAAAGATCCGGACGTTCTCCAGTTCCCACCAGTTTCGTATGTCCACCGGTGTCTCATCCAGATTGTAGATCCTGGCCCCCTGCATTGAGAGCAGGAAGGGGGAATGGGTGGCAATGATCAGCTGGCAGCCGCAGAAGCGCACCTGGGTCTCCAGAAGCTTTTTCAGCTCCAGCTGCATACGGGGAGACATGGAATTTTCCGGTTCGTCCAGGCAGTAGAGAGTATCGCTTTCCAGCTTCTTTTCAAAATACAGAAGGGCCGTTTCACCGTTGGAGGCAAGCCTGACTTCCTCTCCCAGCGTTTTTTTCAGAAACTTCCTTCTGGAAACCGATCTGCTCCTGGCCAGATTCTGCAGGCGGAGGTCCTCGTAATCATCCATTCCCGTAAAACGCAGGCCCTTTCCATATTTGAGAACAGCCCAGTCCTCTTTTGCTTCTTCCTTACTGCTTTCTATCTCGTCATTTCCTGATCTGGCAGCCAGCATATATTCGAAGATGTCATCAGAAGTTATGATCCGGCTCCCTTCAGGAATTTTCATCTTCTCCCCATAGTCGTCATAACCAGTCTCATAGCCGCAGGCATTTACGAAGGATTCCATCATTTCCCCTGAATTGTAGGGAGCGGAACGCTTCAGATGCAGTTTCTGCGCGATCAGATTCAGCAGGGTGCTCTTGCCGGATCCGTTCCCGCCATAGAGGATCGTGATCCTGTCGAAATTCAGTTCCCGAAGATCCATGGCCGGAAAGAGGCCGCAGGGATAGGGATTGTCGATATAACCCATATTTCTGCCCCCGTTTTGTTCCATTCTCTTTGCCAGGAGCATCTCTTCTGTTTCCATTCCGGGCAGCCGGAAGGTCTCAAGATACATATAAGTCCCTTTCTGTGCTCAGCTCTTCAGATACTCGGAAGAAACGGGAAATTCGAAATAAGTATCCGGATATGGCTCGTCCGCCAGGGTAAAATGCCACCATTCACAGTCGATGGGAACAAATCCGTTCCTGACCATAACAGACTGGAGCAGCATGCGGTTTTCGTACTGCTCCTCCGTAATACCTCTGTAGTCCGGATGAGAAACGGGGCTGAACAGATCAAAGGGGGATCCCATATCCACTTCTTTTCCGGTGGACATATCCAGCAGGGTCAGGTCAATGGTGGATCCGCGGCTGTGACTCGACTGGGAGGCAATATATCCTTCCTTGAAAAGAGCCTGTTTTTCCAGTTCAGGATAGAAGAAAGGCTTCATGCGAAGATCCAGGTCTTCGATTCCCCAGTAGACAAAGTGCCTTACGGCGCAGGCCGGCCGGTAGGCATCAAAGACCTTCAGCCGGTAACCTTTTGCGTTCATCTCATTGCTGACGGCCTGTATGGCCCTGGCAGCCTCTCTGGTACAGATGGCACAGGGCTCTTCGTAGCCGTTGATCCTTTCTCCTACAAAGTTGTAGGTGGAAAAATAACGGATCTCCTGAATGATGGCAGGCACGTAATCGGACAGCAGTACAAAACCGCCGGCATCCATAGTCACTTTTTTCTTATAGTCTGGCATAAAGGTATTCCTTCTTTTCTGATTATTTCCCAGCTTTTGACCGGGCCCTGGAAAGGAACTTTTCGTTTTCCACAATGAACCGTTCGTGGGTCCCCTCTCCCACTTTTCCGCTCGCATCAAAGACTTCGGCTTTAAAGACAAGACGGCGGCGGTCCACTTCCGTAAGCTCTGTCCGGCAGGATACCTGCATGCCCAAGGGCGTTGCGGCCAGATGGCTGATCTCCAGCTTTGTTCCGACGGTCCCCTGTCCGGGATCCAGGAAGGGGGCAACGCTCCTCCAGGCCGTTTCTTCGATCAGGGCGATCATGGCAGGCGTCGCAAATACCGGCAGCTCTCCGCTTCCCATAGCTTTTGCGGTCAGATCTTCTGTTACGACAATTTCTTTATTTCCGATGATTCCTGTTTCAAGCATCTCAAATATGTCCTTTCATGCTTCATTTTTACTGAAACCTCTTTCATTATAAGACTGCGCCCCAAAGGCTCACAAGGCCCAATCCGCATAGGCAGCAGGTTAAATATGGGTCTTTGAATCACCTGCAGCAGAACGCATAAAACAGGCACCTGCAGAATAAAGACGTCTGCAGGTGCCTGTAATTATTCAGGGGCGTGACCGCTCCATGAGCATGAATCATATATTTTTACATGAAGCAAAGATTTTCATTACTTCAGATCAATTCCGCTTTCGGAGAGCCATTCGGACACATCCTCAGAAAGAGAAGCCCCTCCTGAATAATGGACCGAGAGGCCTTCGCCAAGGTCCGCATCGGGAGCCAGTTTAGCGATGGCTGTCAGGCTCTGGCCGAATCTTCCGCCTCCGTGAGAACAGAAGGGAAGGATCCGTTTTCCCGAAAAGTCATACTCTTCCAGGAAGGAGGCGACGGGCATGGGGATGGACGCCCACCAGTTGGGATATCCAAGAAGAATGGTATCGTAGTCCTCCATGTTCTCCACATGGGCGGAAAGCTCGGGCCTGGCCTTATTATGCTGATCTTCCTAGGCCTCCATGAGAACAGTATTATAATCCGAGGAATAAGGGTGCACAGGCGTGATTTCAAAAAGATCCGCACCGGTCTGCCTTTGTATTTCCTGAGCGATGCCCCTTGTATTGCCGCTCCAGGAGAAAAAGGCGATCAGGACTTTTCCGCCTGTCTTTTCTGCAAGGTCTTCTTCCCTGGCAGTGACCGTTCCGTTTACAGATTCCTCTGCATTTCTGACAAGGCGAAGGCCCAGGTTGAAACTTTTCATTCGGGCCTGGCCGGCGGCCCGGTAGGCGCTTCGCATGTTCTTGGCGAAATCATTCCAGCCGCCGCCCCGGTAGACATGTCTGGTGCCTGAAGAAGGACCTGCGGGATCTGCTGCATCATCAGGGTCATAGGGGCCGTAGAAGTCAAAGCACCATTCGTTTACGTTGCCGTGGCAGTCATAGAGGCCCCAGGCATTTGGCTCAAAAGAGCCGGCCTCCACAGTCGTCTGCCGGTAGGTACCGGGCTTAGATTCCAGGGCTGAGTTATCAAAGTAGTTTTCTTCGATCTCATAAGGGTAATGCCCGTAGAAGTTGGCATGATCCGCATCCGGGGATGGGAGCATGTTGAAGGGGGTCTCTGTTCCGGCCCGGCATGCATACTCCCACTCTGCTTCCGTGGGAAGGCGGTATCCGTCTGCAGACCTGTCCCAGATCACTTCTCCTTCCTTTATGGTGTAGGCGGGCATAAGCCCCGCGTCCAGGCTCTTTGCGTTGGCAAAGGCGGCGGCATCCAGCCAGGAAATGTTTTCCACAGGGAGGCCTTCTCCCTTGAAGGTACTGGGATTATCGCCCATCAGACGCTCGTATTCTTCCTGGGTGGTCTCAAAGGGATCGGCATAGAAGGAAGATACAGTGACCTCATGCTGCGTTTCGTCGTCGATGCGCCAGTTTTCGGTCTCGGGAGATCCCATGGAAAACGAACCGCCTTCGATCAGAATGAAACCGTCCTGCACGTCAGAAGGGCTTTTCTCTGCGTCTGCGCTGCCTGCCGGGTCCTCTCCTGATTCTGCTTCGGAAAATTCCGTTTCCTCAGGGACTTCACCGGTTACCTGACTGTCCGTTACCGTATTATCTTCAGGCATTTCCTGAACAGAAGTCCAGTCTTCGCTTCCGAAACCAAAGTCATTTTCGGAAGGAAAAGCCATACCCAGAGCAGATCCGATAACGACAGAGACTGCCGTAAAAAGAACAGGAAGGATCAGTCCCCTCTTCTCCTTCTTTTTTGCCTGCAGGTTTCTGAAAAAGACAGAGGCCTGAGCCCCTGCAAAGGTCCAGAAAAGCAGCATCAGGATATTTTCCAGAAATACCATTAGGGGGGCTTTGTCATAGTCCAGGAAAGCAAAAGCAACGCGGAAGAAAAGGTAACCCGGCATGCCTGTATGCAGGAACAGAAAGAGTCCGATTCCGGCAAGGCCGCAGAGGACAGGCGCCAGAACCGTCCTGATTTTATCTGTCAGCTTCAGCCTGGCCGTCATGACCGGTACATGCAGCCCCAGATGCAGTCCCATCAGGACAAAGGACCAGTGTGACATGGAAAGATGGACTCTTCTTACCAGAGAGACCCTGAGTATGCCGTACATAAAGGGCACGGCGTAGGTGCTCATGGACATGCCGCAGAAGGCTGTCACGGAAAAGGACATAAGAAGCAGGATGTTGATCCCTGTCTGAAGAACACGGAAAGCCTTGTATTTTCCTTTTAAAAGCGTTCCATACCACCTTCTGTTCAGAATCTGGTGGACTATGCAGAGAAGGGTCATTCCTACGCCGATAAACTCATGAGCAGCTTCGCCTGTTACCTGATAGGCCATAAGGCACAGCAGGACAAGAGTCATGGAAATGTCGATGATCCTTTTAATTCTGCCTGTATCTTTTTTTCCTTTCAAATGACGCTCCTCCGGCTGTTCTTACATGCAGATTACTTCATCGAATCGATCCAGGACCTGATCTCATCTTCCGATGCACCGGCACCGAACCGTTTTCCATCCTGCCAGTCTCCGCTTCCGGCGTTTTCTGCCAGGTTCTTTCCGCTTCTGCCCATTCCGCTGGAACCGGAAGTGCAGAAAGGAATCATCCTGATGCCGTCAAAGCTTAAGCTTTCAACAAAGGTATCCATAATGCGGGGCTCTTCTCCCCACCAGATGGGATAACCGATATAGATGGTGGAATAGCCCTCCAAAGACACGGAATCAGAGCCGATCTCAGGTCTTACGGAAGGATCATCCTGTTCGTGGGTGGTGCGGCTGTCACTGTCATTCCAGTTGAGATCGGCTTCGGTATATTCTACGGCAGCTTTGATCTCATAAATGTCCGCGTCAGTGATGGCGGCGATCTTCTCGGCCACAGCCTTTGTATTGCCGGTGGCGGAGAAATAAACGACCAGCACATCCTTTGCAGGAGCGGCAGTTTCTTCCTGATTTTCCGCAGAAGCAGTTTCCTCTGCGGAAGCGCCTTCTTCTTCCTTATTTTCTGTTTCTTCAGTTTCAGGAGCGGCTTCTTCCTCCCCTGAAGGTACAGCTGCTTCTTCTTGTAAGGGAGCGGTCTCTTCGGAAGAAGCGCTTTTGCCGCCTCCGCATGCGGTAAGTCCAAGAGTCAGCACGGAAGCAAGCAGTAATGCTGTGATTTTCCTCAAAACGATCTCCTTCTTATTATTTCAGTTTGCCGTAATCTTCGTCGGAAACAGGTTCAAGCCACTCGTTGCTGGTTTCCTCGCCTTCCACTTCCACGGCCAGGTGGGAGAACCATGAATCAGGCGCTGCACCGTGCCAGTGTTTGACTTCGGCAGGAATATTGATCACGGTTCCGGGCACCATTTCCACGGCTTCTTTTCCCCACTCCTGGTAGAAGCCTCTTCCGCCGATGCAGACCAGCATCTGGCCGCCGCCCTTTTTTGCATGATGGATATGCCAGTTGTTGCGGCATCCGGGCTCGAAGGTCACGTTGAAAACGGGAGTCTGTTCCGTGGATAAGGGTGCCAGATAGCTCTGTCCCACAAAGAACTGACCGAAAGGATTGGGATCTCCGATGGGGAAGGCAATGGTATTCTGGTATTTGTCCTTTTCCGTCAGAGCAGACTCTTCTTCCTTCCAGACCTCTTTGGCAAGGCGGAATACAGCCCAGGCCTTGGGCCAGCCCACATACATGGCTGCGTGGGTAATGATTCCTGCAATCTCTTTCTTTGTAACGCCGTGGGCCTTGGCGTTCTCCAGATGGTAAGTCAGAGAAGAATCCGTAATGCCGGATGCCATCAGAGACATGACTGTAATGATGCATCTGGTCTTTATGTCAATGGAATCATCGTTCCAAACTTCTCCGAAAAGCACATCG
>OCTX012219872.1_pt1 | contig 10694 bp, 10 predicted proteins | sample 1539691 | NCBI WGS metagenome assembly OCTX01 (sample SAMN02144231, study PRJEB22623) | gut metagenome | biome: sheep rumen | host: Ovis aries | place: New Zealand | reverse complement strand
AGTGCCTTCGGCACCGCCTCCTCGACCACGATCGACGCATAGTACTTCCCTGCACGTGACCGAGTCACGGTCACGTGCTGAATATCCATTGCAGCCCAGTCGATGTCCTCGTAGTTGCGGAAGGAAACGAAGCCTACCTTAGGTAGGCGGAGTTTCTTACCTTCTACTCGGATATTGTGATTGGTTGTATAACTGGTATAAGAATCCTTGTCTTTATGTTTCGCCTTGAACTGCGGAAAGCCGACTCCGTCGGCCTTCCTCTCAAAGAAGTTCTTGAACGCAGCTTGCAAGTTCAGCTTCTCGGATGTCAACGCTTGCGCATCGACTTCCTTCAAGAATGGATACTCGGCATAGAAATCTGTCGGCTTAGATCGGCACATCGTGCCAGTCGCCTCATACGACTTTATCTTGGCTTCCAACATGCAATTGTATACTTTACGACAGCAGCCGAAAGTCTTGCAGAGCAAGACTTCTTGCTGCTTGTTAGGATACAGTCTGACGTTGTAGGCGCGTTGAAACATGGTTCAAAGTTTTATTCTTTAGAAGTTTATATAGCAGACGATTTCCTCGATATGTTTGAGCATAAAAGACCCATCCTACAGTCAATTTGATTTTATAACGTTGAATTACTAAATTTGCCGCATGGCCAAAAGATTAAAGAAATCAGATCTCAACGACGACCAGCTGAATGCGCTGGATATTATACACAAGTTCTTGAAGGCACCAGACCGCCGACAGATGGTCTTGTACGGTGCCGCCGGTACCGGAAAGACATCTCTCATCAACGTGCTGTTGGACGAGCTGGAAGGGCCCGAATACGAAGACGAGATGCCACGCTGCGTATGCACCGCACCGACTAACAAGGCCGTGGAAGTAATAGCCTTGGCTACCGGGCGTGACTTCGACAAGACCATATACTCACTGTCTGGACTCGTACTGCTCGACTTCTCCGACGGAAAGCCGAAGCTCAAGAAGGAACACGAGTCCCATCTCAGCGAATACGAGGTCGTAATAATCGACGAAGCGTCGATGGTGTCGAACAACTTGCTTAACGAGATCCAGAGGCAGCTGCGCACGTTTACGGCGATCAAGGTAATATACGTGGGAGACCGCTGCCAGATTCCTCCAGTAGACGACGCAAACAAGGGCTACATGGAGTCAGTGATATTCCAGCTTCCATTGAAGGTGGAGCTTACCAAGGTCATGCGTACCGCAGACCAGAACCCTATCCTCGGCGTAGTCACGAAGATGCGCGAAGACATGACGAGCCCAGTAGACCTTTTCGAGCACGAGACCAAGGTTTCCGAGGACGGAACCGGAATCTACTTCTACCACTTCGAGAAGGAGTTCATGAGAAAGATGATGCCGTACTTCACCTCGGACGAGTACAAGAACGACTCCAACTACGCAATGGCCGTCGCCTATACCAACGCAGCCGTTGACGCAATCAACGAGCGTGTGCGTGCTGCTATATATCCGGACAGTACCCGAATGTACGAAGTGGGCGAGGAAGTGCGTGTAGTGCGCACGTACGGCAACGACGTGCATGTGGGAAAGGGGATGATTTTCAGCGTCATCTACAATATCGAGGAACACCTGATAATCAACTCTATCGAAGAAGTCGACGACCCTTGCTACCACATACCATGCTTCAAGGTGGAAGTGTCCAACGTGGTGAAAAGGAAGAAGCGGAAGACGAACGCAACGGCGTACATCATCCGTCCGGACGGACTGGATGCATTCTACAAGCTGCGTGAGGAACTTGCCATACAGGCCAAGGAAAGGCTCGCCAAGGAAGACCTTCACGGTCACAAAATCTACACGCCAAAGGAGGCATGGAGAGACTATTCTGCGCTTAACCACTACTTCCTATGGGTAGGATACATATACGCATTGACTGCGCACAAGTCGCAGGGTTCGACGATACAGAACGTGTTCGTGGTCGAGAGGAACATCAACCGCATACAAGAGAACGAACTCAGGAACAAGCTAAAGTACACGGCGTTCACACGTGCGGCGAAGGAACTGCACGTCCTCGTATGACAGAATTACATATAATTGCTATAATGGCTCTGCTGTTCTTCGGAATCGGTTTCCGTGCTGGTTTCGAGGCGCACGCCTACAAGGTTTTTATGAAAAGGAAGGTACGATGCAGCGAGCAGAAAAGTGCAAGGAAATAATCCGCAAGTTCGAAAGTGACGTGGAACGACTGTACAATGAAGCCTGGAAGCAGATCGACGAGCTTTATGATGACGAGTACGAGCAGAACCTTTCATATCCATGGCTGAATATGATCCAAAATCAGTTCAACTTCGGTTTCAAGCACAACAAGCTAGACAAAACATAGGTGTGGCCCATGATTGACTTATCACACAAGACACTCGACGAGATGACGCTGGCTGACTTCTTCGAGCTGGGTTGTACCCTCGACAACATGCCCAAGGGAATTGACTCGAAGATCACGTTCACTTGGCACGGCAAGGAATACGACGACTTCGACGACCTACACATGGACGTCATTCGAGACTACTTCACGCCGACGGACGAGTTCATGGAGTCGCTGGTGGGCAACTGCTACATGTCGCCGCAGTCCGACCGAGTCGTCAAGATCGTCGGAGTACGAGGCGACTACGACAGCAAGTACCACTTCGAGGAAATCGACGAGTTCCTTTACGAGGAATTCTGGAAGGACTACCGCAACAACTGGCGAGTCGATAAGTACAACTGGCTCCATGACCAGGCAACTGCGGATTACAACAGCGAAGAAGAACGAAACAAGTACAAGAAGTGGTGCCTTACGCCATATACGGAAATTAACAACCACTCGGAAAGCATGTACATGGTAGGAAAAGACGGAATTCTGTACGTAGATTACGGCTGCGACCATGACTACATGCCGTTCAGACGCATAACCAACGAGCAATTCGACCAAATCAGGGCAGACGCCGTGAAGAACGCCGAAACGGATGCATAAGTTGCCAAAATCGGCAACATGTGCTATATTCTCGGTATATATTTCAAAAAAGAAAGGAGATTACAATGGCATTCATTCAAGCAAGCTTCCTCCAGATGAGGGATGAAAACGGCAAAGACCTCGGTTCCATGGCGACCGGACAGGCCAAGGAGTACGCACGCAAGCGTGGGCTCGAACTGGTGGCGGTGGACGAGACGGTGAATCCGCCCATATACACTGTAAAGGCCCGTCAGCGCTTCGTTCCGAAGAACCCCATGGACGAGGCTAAGGCTCAGTACATGATCACTGCGGCTACGGTTCGCCTGACCGACGAGAACGGCAAGTCGCTGGGCGTGATTTCCACATCCGAAGCAAAGAAGATGGCAGAGGAAAAGGGTCTCGACCTCATTGCGGTCAACAACCGCATCGATCCGCCCATCGGAAAGCTCGGCGACCTCAGCAAGTTCATCTACGAACAGAAGAAGAAGGCGAAGGAACAGGACAAGAAGAACCGTGCCGCCGCCAAGGCTTCCGAAGAGAAGATGCTCAAGCTGACATCGGACACTACCGATTCATCCAAGGCAGACCGTGCCCGTATCATCAAGCAAGCGAACGATTTCCTTGCAGAAGGACACCCGGTCAAGCTCAACATCCGCTTCCGTGGACGTGAGATCTCCCATGCCGAAGGCGCAATGGATCGTCTCCGCGAGGAAATCCGTGTGGGCATCGTGGAAGGAACCGTGGTCAAGGAAACTCGTTCCACCGACGGCGGCACCTACACCATCATGTGCGCACCCAGGAAGAAAAAGTGAATTACCCTAACCGGATGCTCGTATCGGCATCCAAGACCAACTGCGAGGAATAATCATGGCAAACCATAAAGATTACGACGAAAATCTACTCTGGGCATTCATCGAATCCGTCGGACTGGAGAAGGAATGCGAGGAATTCTGCAAGACGAAGTCAAGGGAAGCCCTTGAAAAGGCGAAGGCCGAACCTATCGGTGACCGTATCTTCAACTGGGACGGACATTATTCCAAGTACTGCTACGAGATCAGCGGCGAAGACTTCGACGACACTGCCGAGTTCAACTATCTGATCCAAGACAAGGGATATATTCCTATCTCCTATGTTGACCCCAGCAGCAACGATAAGGACTACAACACGATCGACGAGAACGTGGAATACATTTCCTTGAGAGAGATGGAAGCAATCAGCAAAATCGACTTCGACGAAGTGCTTGATCGTCTGATCGCATTCGCAAACGGAGACCTCGGAGAAGGCGACCAGAACTATTACTTCGACGACTACGGCTTCGACGTGATGCCGACGAAGGAACAGTTCAAGGCTTGGCTCGAACAGCTCAAGTTCGTAAAGAGCGAAGTGGATTCCGAGCACGGCGCATCCGACTTCTTCTACGAAAGCACTTTCTAGTAGATATTGGTGTGTATGGAAAAGTCCGCCTTCTGGCGGACTTTTTTCATTTGTTGAAATACTGCGCTGCCGCAGACACAGCCTTGTTCAGTTCCGGCATCATCTTGTCCCACTTTTCATTCTGGTGCTCGTCGGTAAAACTGATAGGGAATGCGATATGGAGAGCGTCCTGGATATTGCTGGCAAGCTTCTTTGCATTGGCGTCGCCAGTCTTTTCCAGCTTGTCTTTAAGCATACGCGCCTTATTGATCAAGTTATCCTCGTAGTCTCCGCCAGTACATGCGGTAGCCTTGGCGGAGTTGCCGGACTTATCGATGTAGTCTCTAGCGGACTCGATAGAGTGGCGGAGATCCGTTATGAATTCATTCCAAGGAACCTTGCTCTTCTCAGTGAAGGACATAGGGAATGTCGTATTCAATACATTCTGAATCTTCTGGGCATGCTGTAGAGCTTCTGGCGTACCGATATCCATCAACTGTTGTTGTACACGTCTGGCAGTATTGAGGACAGCTCTGTTATTCGCCACATCGCCATGAATCTGATAGGCGAAGTTCTTGATCTGGTTGACCGGGTTCTCGTCGGCATGCTGTTCAGAGTATACCTTCTTGAGCTCGTCATGAGCAAACGGAACTGGAGAAAAGTCATTGGCATGCCCATGCCCGACCAACGCAGCCGTCGCCAATGCCGCCGTGGCGAGCTTCTTGCCCAACGATTCGTTCAAGGCATCGAAGCCCTCTTGAAGAGGCTGTACGGCCTCCTGGCACTCGTATACCGCCATTACGTCGGCGATGAACTGTCTGTACTGTGACGATAACTGGTTCATACTACATTTACCTTGCATACAATTTAAATCAAACATTACTTATAACCTTATTTCCAATCAGAGGGGATCTGGGCCAATTCCGCTTGTCCAGTTTCAGTTTGCGATCCACAATCCGCAAACGTACCGGAATGATTAGTTGGCGGATTAGCTTGAGTCGACATCTGAGTATACAACGCTAATGCACCGTGTTCAACACGGGAAGCACCATTAAACATATGATTCGCCGAAGTTACCTTAGAAGTATTTATCAGTCGAATCTCTTTTAAATTACTTGCATATTCGAACATATACGTCATATTTTCAACGTTACTTGTATCCATTTGTGGCATATAATTTATCGTCGAGCAATACTGAAACATACCATACATATCTATTACATTAGATGTATCTAAGTTAGGCAATTCCTCGATCCTCGAATGTGCAAACATACTCCGCATATTTCTTACATTTGACGTATCCATCCATGGGATTGTCCTCATATACGTCCAAGCAAACATACCTTCCATATCCGTCGCATTTCTAGTATCCAATTGTGGAATAGAGGTCAACGACGTACAATTACGAAACATAGCATGCATATCAGTGACATGAGTAGTAATCAAATTTGGGAACGACGTCAATGATGAACAATAAGCCACCATACCATCCATTTCCCTAGCATTTCCAGTATAAAAGTGCGGAATATTAGTTAACGAGGAACAATTATTAAACATAAGCCAAAATGCACTTACAGTTCTCGTGTCAAAAAACTCTACATTCGTAAGAGATGTACATCCGGAAAATACTCCACCCATCGATATAACACCCGTTGTATTGGCACCCAATACTTCGAGCAAGTTAGTATCATGTTGGAACATATACACCCAGCTAGTATTAGTATTCGTAACATCCCATATATTTTCACTAGCATCGACCAATACCTTGTCACCACGACTAGGTTCTGTACCTTGCTTATACTTGACTCGGATAGTAAATGGCGGTAAGTTCAATGGGTTAGGATCTTGAACTTCAATCGATAAATATCGATGACTGAATGTCATTGCATGATGATTAAATGTTAATGGTCTAGTAGTCATGATATATCATCCATTTAAATCCGCTACGTTGATGCTAAGAATACTTTTTTCAATAACGTATGACCATGTCCAGACCTAGGATCAACATAATTCCACGCTGGCCAATTCAAGGTTCCAGTATCTATACCGACCTCACGATCAATTTCAACATTATCAGCATCGCCTTTAACAACATGTACGCTACCTTCAACATGAACTCGTGAATAATTATTCTCAGCATTTGGACAGTGTAATAACACGCCCACTAGATGAGGGTTTGCATCAGATTGATATAATTCTATAGACATTTCATTTGCATACGTTTGTGCCGTATTGTGGACAACTTTACCACCGCAATTTACTACCCACAAATCAGCGGACGCTGTTTGAACAGTAATGCCGGCATATACTTCGGCAATAAACACCGCCGAGTTCGCATTATGCCATGAGCTAAATTTTCCTAATACATTAAAGTGCGCAACGATCTCAGTATAATATGGAGCATCAGGCACATATTCAATTTCACACAATTTAATCCAATTCATCGCCCCCAACTTTTTTTCACCGGGAACATCTTCACCTGGATGTGCTTCCTCTGGGTCATAATAGTCCAATGTTGCATCGCATGCGGTTACCGTTTCTCTCCACAAATTTGCCTCAGCAGTCTGTGACACCCCAGCAATCTGATATGATAATGAGGAATGAATACCGCTTAAGCGAGCATTAGTTGCTAGTCCACCTTGCAGATTAGTATTAACACCGATTTCGACTTTATTATCCGCAATTTCATTTATCGTGACATAATCGCCAGCAACAATTGGCGATCCGTCGACCCATGACGGTCGATTATCAAATGATCCCAGCAACGGTTCCGTAAGTCCACTTGGGATACCTGGTACATAAAAACCTAGTGCGTTATTATCTGCATTAATAGAATAATTGTATGGATTAAAGAGTAAGTTACTAACATCATATGGCGTCTGAGTATACTGCACTTGAATTTGGCTACCACCGGTAGCATTTTGCCAACTGATGTCTCCATTACTGTCCGTAGTAAGAACCCTATTAGCAATCGGAGTTGGTACTAAGTAACCCTTATCAGAAGTAACACTATTACTAAGTAAGCTAACTTTACGGTTAGGGGAATTTTCAACCTCCAAAATCTCAATGGCATCAGCATAGTCATGCGCAAGATTACCATTGTTATAGTATGCTCGCTGAATCGGCTTATCAAGCCAAGTAGCCACGCCGCTTCCATTTGTAGTCAAGTATTTATGATTTCCAGCGCTCGTAGACGAAATAAACCCAGAATCATTATCCAAGTCCGATGTACTTGTAGGAATAGAAGGAATATACTGCGTCTTATAGGATACTTGTCCAGCAGACGATTGACTAATAGACGATACAAAAATAGTTCCCGTACGTGGCGTCGCCTCTTCACTGGTAACATCACTCAAGTCTTGCGTAGTCAAGTTTTTGCTATTGTCCGTCACTACCGCATAATTTTCGTTATTCAACGTAACAGCACCGCCATCAATTGCGATCGCTTGGAATTCAGCGGAAATCTTACCATTAGTCTCGGACAATGCTTTCAGTGTTTGATTCACACCGAAACCAGTAATGTTATTCACGTCAAGAGAATCGATTGCATCCCATACGCCATCCGGAGTAACCGCAGTCGTATGTCCAGTCGTACGAGTATTATTTGCGTACAAATCACTGGTCAAGGTAGTTATACCTTTTTTGGCGGAATTGGATTCATCAGTTGCTTCAGTAATAGTCTGAGTCTTGTAAGACACTTGACCAGTTGTGGTCTGACTAATCGACGAAACATAAGTAGTACCAGTAGTAGTTTCTGCACTGCTAGTAACGTTACTCAAGTTTTCAGTAGTCAAATAATTATTACCATCAGTAACAACAGCTTGACTAGCTGCACCCAACTTAACCGCACCGCCACCAATTTCGATCGTTTGGAACGTGGCGGCAATCTTACCGTCAGTTTCAGTCAACGTCGCCAGAGTCTTATCAGCACCAAATCCGGTGATATGCGATTTATGTTCATCATAACCAGAATCACCCGACTTAAGGTTATCAACATCGAGGGTTTCAATAGCATTCCACACGCCCTTTGGTGTTACAGCTACGTCCGTTGTCTTAACCGGTTGGTTGCTAGCATACACCGTAGTCAAAAGCGGCGTAATGCCGACTTGACTACGATCATCGGGATCTTGTTCGGTATCATCAGTAGCACGAGTAATAGTCTGTGTCTTGTAAGATACCTTACCGTTAGATGCTTGCTGGACAGACGACACGTACGTTGTACCGTTTCCGTCAGTACTAGAAGAAGGATTCTTTAGGTCTTGAGCTTCAATCGCACCAGTCTCGGAATTGGTGCCGATAGAAAAATTCTTGTGATCAGTATCCGGAGTCAAGTTGGCAAGCGTAGGACGACCGAACACAGCCTTTAACTCATTAGAATCATCAAGCGTAATGCTAGTCATGAAACTGTTTGTGGCTGACTGTCCGATCAGTTTTCCTTCACCGTCAGTAATACCAATGTTCTTCTGCGCACGTTGACGACCAGCGGCACCAATAACGTCGCCAGTCTGGTCTACATTCCACAATACAGCCGGATTCTTCTTCGCCATAGCAAAACCCAATTCTTCTTGTCATCTAGTTTATCAACTTCCTTTTTGCTATATTGTCGGAACCGATAAACTGAATGCGTATCATCAAGGAAATTACCATGACGATAAAGCAGCAAGAGTGGATCGACGCCTACAACCAGGCACTCAAGGCCAACGTAGACTTGCTCCACCAGACAAAGCAGATTCCGGGCAATGCGGAAGTATTCACCCAGTACAGCCAGCAGATTGCATCGGAAATGTTCAACAAGGGAATGACCCCTGAGGACGCCGCCAACTATGCGGCCATGTCGCTCGTACGGCGTCCGTTGCTGGACGAGATCCAGAAGCTCACCATCAAGCGCAGAATGACCACAGACCCTGCCGAACAGTCAAAGCTCAACGAAAAAATCTCGCTAGCCCAGCAGAAGTACAACAAGATTATGGGCATGCAGTGCTTCGAAGCAGCACAAACCACAAAGCCACTCACCGAAGGCGTGGAGCTTCCCAACATGATCTGCTTCGGTCGTGGATACGGAGAGAACTCCAATCCTATGGACACAAGCGTAATTGCAAGGTTCAACAGTCTCGCAGCAAGGAACGACCCCTACACCGGCGGAATCAACCCGGTGCTTGCGCGCACGCAGCAGTTCGAGTTTAACAACGCATCCAAGTACAGCGTAGACCCAAACCCGGAACTCGACAAGTACGTCGACACTGTATTCGTTGGCGACATGGGCCCGGAAGCGTTCACCGTCAACGGAGAGAACCCATACCGAGTGCTAGACAAGATCAGAGCAGGTGAGGAAGTAGACCTCCCAGTGTCGCACGGAGTTGCGGTGAAGCCGAGTCTACCAGCGTTAACAAGCGAACCGCCCAAGGAAGACCCAGGATACGTCGACACGTTCGACTCGATCTTCTCCCCAGTAAACTAACAAAAAGGCCAGCTCAGTGAGCTGGCTCTTTTAATTTAGAATGTCGCTCCACAGTCGGAATTGTTGAATGCGTAGTTTGGAAAGTCCATTCCCTCGGAATTGGAAATGTCGCCACGAATGTCGTCCCACGGCTGGCACAGAGGCCCGTTGTTGATGCCGGTACCCGGCTCCAGCAGGGCAGCGTTAGGCAATACGTCATAACGGCCATCCGCATAGCGTACGGCTCTCGCACGGCCATCGTCGGTCGGACGGTAGTCTACTATCTTCAGAGTGCCGTAGTAGGGCTCCGGACGAGGCGGAGCGATACCCGGAGACGGATAGATAGGGTCTGGCGGATCAGGAAGTCCGCAACATGGAAACACTGGGTCGTTGTATCTGTACATATCACCACCTCAGTCTAGGATCGAACGGAATTGGCGGACGCCACGGCATGGGAACCGGTTGATTTGGCATGAAGATGGGGAACGGCGGAATGAACCTCGGCCATCCGCACACGTTGAAGAAGTTCGGATAGAGGTGCGACGGCGTGTACTGGTGAGGTCCCGGAGGAGGCGGAGGCGGGAAGCATCCGCACGGGCCACCCATGAAGGGATGCCAGTAGTGAGGAGGCAGAGGTGCGCAGCAGCACGGGCCCACGTAAGTAGGAGTCTGGTGCGGAGGAAAAGGATACGGATAAGGATACGGTGCCGGACGAGGCGGGGCCGACGGACGTGGCGGCGGAACTGGCGGACGGCGATGATGACAGTTGCAAGGCATAGTAGACCTCCTTATTTCTTCTTGGTGGCCTTCTTTCTGGTCTTGGGTACACGGGGCATGCGGAGAATCTTCTCGTGTACGGTATGCATGTAGGAGTTTCCTCCAAGCTCTGTG
>OCTX012210008.1_pt1 | contig 10695 bp, 3 predicted proteins | sample 1539691 | NCBI WGS metagenome assembly OCTX01 (sample SAMN02144231, study PRJEB22623) | gut metagenome | biome: sheep rumen | host: Ovis aries | place: New Zealand | reverse complement strand
GTAAACAGTTCTTTGCCGTGAACTTTGGACAAACTCCAAATTCCATTTACATGACCCGAGATTATTTGAACCATTATGTGTTTAACCACATGAAAAAGCTCAAGTATATCGTCGTGTCGCTGGATATCGATTTCTGGAACAAAATTGATGGCCCGGATGGCGATAATATGTTCTATACGACTTTCGTAAATTATCCGGGTTATGTGTACGATGCCAATCACGACTATTGGAAAGACGGTTACCCGGAGGGCCTGCTCGAACATACGGAAAATTCTGTAGGCTCATCCGATGAAAGCTATTACATGAAGGATCGCGGTCGCTATACGAGTGCGGTTTGCAATTCCTGGAATGATGAACCCGAAATTGAACGCAACAACATCGATGAACATTGGAATTTGGTTGACGATAGCATGGATGCTCTCCTCACGATTATTGAAGAATCGGCAAAGCGCAATATTCGTGTGGTGGGGCTTATTTTCCCGCAGAGCCCTGCTTATAGAGAATCAGATTCGTTTGGTCGTTATGGCATGAAACGTACATCTGCCAAAAAGTTGATTGCAGAACTTGAAAGCTTAAAGAAGAAGTATCCGAATTTTGTCTTGATGGACGAAAATAAAATGGGCGAACACGATTACGTCGATGCGATGGCGATTGATGAAGACCACTTGTGCTATGCCGGTGCAATCCAATTGACATCGCGCCTGAACGAATTGTTGCTGTCCTGGGAGGGGGAAAAATGAAAAGTAAACTTCTAGAGAATTTGAAATACAGTTCTCTATTGCTACTGCTTCTTGCATTTTTGAACTCCTGTACAGAGGAAAATCCTCCGTTCCCTGTGAAGGAAGATGTTATCGATGTCGAGGAAAAAGAACCGTCATTTGACGGATTTGTTAAAATTGCCTCCATTGATAAAACGACGATGCTTGGAACATATGCAAAAGGCGTGCGTAATAGCGAAACGCCTCAAATGAAGGTTACCTTTTCGTACGAATTTTACATTGGCGAACATGAAGTGACTCGTGGGGAGTATAAAGCTTTGCGCCCCAATGCGGGTGCTGAATGTGAAGGACAGTGCCATGACAATAGCCCTGTGACCAATGTGACTTATTATGATGCGGTGCTTTATGCGAATGCTTTGAGCAAGTCTCAAAATCTCGATACAGTCTATACATATACGAACGCCACGTTTGATGAATCCGGTAGTTGTGATAATTTGTCCGGGCTTGTATTCCACGAAAAGGTGGCAGGCTATCGCTTGCCGACAGAAGCGGAATGGGTTTTGGTCGCAAACTTGGGCTGGAATCCGGGAAAAAGCTGGAATAGCGAAAATTCGGGCTATGGATTTCATGATGTGGCGACGTCGCCTGCAAACAATGTCGGCGTATACGATATGGCCGGTAATGTGCTGGAATGGGTCAATGACTGGCTGACGTATTTCAAAGATGAGCCCGTATTAAATTTTGTAGGGGGCGTCGATGGCGGAAGTCTTGGAGAACGTGTTGTCAAAGGCGGTAGCTATCGTACAGAACCTTTGCAGATGAATACGTACAGTCGTGGAGATATCTATACGGTGACCTCTTCGTCAAAGGGGGCATATCTTGGCTTCCGTTTGGCGTTGGGTGCAATCCCGAATGCAACGTGGCTTGACGAAAGTGGTTCTGTCAGGGAGTCTGTCGCAAAGGTTACAACTGCTACTTTTGAAATGAAGCATTTGACGGGAACTTTTGAAACCAAGATGGCTTTCGTCAACGAAGTGTCGGGCAATTTGGCATTTGTCGATTTTGGAACTGGCGTGAATTCTGTTGTTGAAATCAAGGATACTATACATGCATACCATCCTGACATTTCTCCTGATGGCAAACGCGTTGCGTTCTGCACGGGCGTCGAGGGCGTTTCGGGACCGTCGAGCGTTTATGTGCGCAATCTAGATGCTGAAGGCTCGGGCCTGGTCAAGTTGAATGTCGAAAATGCAGTCATCCCGCGTTGGCGATTGATGGAAAATGGCGATACGTCGATTGTGTATGTGACGAGCGCGGGCAACAACAAGGATAATGCTGCTTTTGCATCGACGAGTACTTGGCAGGTCCCGTTCAAAAATGGGCAATTTGGTACTCCTAAGCAAATTCTTGATGGCGCTTACCATGGTGGAGTCAGTCTCGATAAGCAACTTGCCGTTACGGGTGCAAGGCTTTTGCGCGCAAAGATGGCGACAAGCAGTAAAATGGTATTCCATGGAGTTGATTCTGTTTGGTACAATGGTGAACAGGCTTGCAATGTTTCTCTCGCCAATGATGGCAGCAATAGAACGCTGTTCCTTGATTTTGGTGGCAAGACAGGCCAAGAATTTGTCGGGCAGAATTACCGTACGCACGAACGTCTCCTGGTCATGAATTCTAAAGGCCAGTTGATTCAAAGTGTCGAAGCTCCAAAGGGCTATTCCTTTGACCATACGGAGTGGGTGCTGGGCGGCTCGAACATGGCTGTGGCGACATTGGTCAATGTGAACGGTGTGCACGAAAAAATCGCTTTGGTGAATTTCGCCGATAGCTCTGTGAAAATCATCGCTGAGGGCGATGAACTTTGGCATCCGTGTTTTTGGCATTCCAGAAACAAATACGATAGCGAAGAACTGGATACGGATAGCGCAGGTGTTTACTACCTCTCGAGTGCTTACTTTAGCGCCCTCGAGTTGCGCGTGAAAATGGAACACTTTTGGGAAAGACGCGACAGCGTTACAGCTGTGGCATTGGGTTCTTCGAGAACGATGCTTGCCTTGTATGAAAAGGAAATCACGTCGTATAAACTCTTGAACATGGCGTTTTCTGCAGCGCAGATGACAGGTATCAAGTACTTGTTTGTAAATTACGTGTTGAACCATCTGAAAAATCTAAAAGTCCTTGTGCTTGAAATGTCTCCGGACTTTTTGTGGTATGATGGTTATGGAACCTGGTATAGCGTGATTTATGATAAAGTTCCAGGCTATAAGTACGATGAAAATCACAATTTCTGGGTCGATGGCTTGCCGGAACATTTCGTTGATGCCGTGAAAGTGACTCCTCGCCCGGAAACGGCTTTGTTGCATCCTTATGATCTTGAAGATTTCTTGATGGCGAGTGTACAATGGGGTGTCCCTTACATTCAAAATGATACGGCTGCATTTAATTGGGATTCTCCGGTTTATCAAGAAAATTTTGCGACATTCCATTGGATCATTAAAACAGCTCTTGCGAAGGGGCTTAAAGTGGTCGTGGCTGTTTACCCACAAAATCCTGCCTATAAGAATACCGGATCCTTTGGCGTTTATGGACCGCGTAGAAGCTACGCTAAAATCGTTTTAGATTCGGTGCAAAAAATCGATAATATCGTGTATTTTGACGAAAATAAATTTGGAGATCACGATTATACAGACGATATGGCGTATAATGTGGACCATTTAGCCGCCGCCGGAGCAAAGGTGTTTACGCATAGGATAGATTCTTTGCTTAAGACTTTGGAATGATGAAGACTTTTTTATAGATTGGTAAAAAAGGATGTTTCTTATGAAGTTTTTGCTAGTTCTTTTAGTTGTTTTGTTGAATGCCTGTACCGAATCGGATCATGATTCTGCTACAGGCTCTATGGACGTGGTTGCCGATTCTCTTTCGGGGATGATGCGGTTTTCTGTGAATGATGCGGTTGTGACACTGGGGACCAATGACGCCACAGCAAAAGCGAATGAACGTCCGCAGATGAAAGTTGTGCTGGATTATGGTTTTTCTGTAGGCAAGCACGAGGTCACTTGTGGTGAGTTCAACGATTTGATGAAACCTGCGACAGGACTTAAGCTCAATTGCGATAGCAAGGACTTGCCTGCGACAGACATCACGTATTACGATGCAGTGCTCTTTGCCAATGAACGTAGCAAGGCCGAAAAATTCGATACCGCTTATACCTATAGCAAGGCGTATTTTGATAAGGATAAACATTGCACGAACATGGAAGGTTTTGCGTTCCATCCAGACGTGAATGCGTACCGCTTGCCGACCGAAGCGGAATGGGTGCTTGCGGCAATGGCTTTTTGGAATACATCGGAAGCTTGGACTGCCGAAAATTCGGACTACAAGCTCCATAAAGTTTGCAGCAACGAAAAATTCGATAATCAAATTTGCGATATCGCTGGCAATGCCATGGAATGGGTCAATGACTGGCTCGGTGGCTTCCGCGATACGACTTTGACGAACTTTGTGGGGGCTCCTGATGGTGGCTCCATGGGGGAACGCGTTGTCAAGGGCGGTAGCTATCGCAATTCTTCGGAATCGATCAACCTTTATAGCCGTGGCGATATCTACACGGTGACATCTTCGACGCGTGCGGATTATGTGGGCTTCCGCCTCGCTTTCGGTGCAATCCCCGGGGCCACGTGGATGGGCTCGGATGGCAGGGCGTCGAAAAACCGTATTGTTCCGCTTGCAAATTCTGCAAAGATTCGTTCTGAAACGGGAACGTACAAGGTAAAGCTCGCGTTCCGTAACGATGTGACGGGCAATCTCGCTTACATTGATTACTTGAGTGGTATTTTGACGGTTACAGAAATTGCCGATTCGATTGATGTTTACCATCCTGAAATTTCTCCTGACGGAAAGCATGTCGCATTCTGCACACGTATCGAAGGCGTTTCTGGAAAATCGGACCTTTATGTGCGCGACTTGAATGCTGATGGCTCGAACCTTGTAAAGCTCGATGTCGAAAGTGCTTCAATCCCGCGCTGGCGCGTGCTTGACAACGGCGATACGGCAATTGTCTATGTGACGGATGCGGGCAACAATAAAGATGATGCTGCTTTTGCTTCTACGAGCACGTGGCAGGTGAAATTTGCAAAGGGCAAGTTTGGCAAGCCCGAAAAGCTTTTCGATGGCGCATACCACGGCGGCATCAGCGAAGACAATACGCTTGCGGTGACGGGAGCTCGTTTGTTGCGTGCCCGCATTGCAAAATCGGGCTCGACCGTTACGGGCAAGGCTCGCGATACGGTCTGGTATAATGACGAACAGGCTTGCAACGCATCTCTTTCCAAAGACGGTAGCAAGCGCACGCTGTTCCTCGACTTTGCTGGCAAAACGGGGAAGAAGTTTGTGGGGAAGGAGTATAGCACGCACGAACGCTTGTTCATGGCGGATTCCAGCGGAAAGCTTGTGAACTCGATTGCGGCCCCTAAAGGCTATACCTTTGACCATAGCGAATGGACGACTGGTGGCGAAAATCTCGCTGTCGCAACGCTTACGAATGCCAATGGCGCCCATACCAAGATTGTTCTTGTAAATGTTGATGACAGCTCCATTGTAGAACTTGCCGAAGGTGAAGAACTTTGGCATCCGAGCCTGTGGGTCAAGAAAACCGATGGCGCTGATTCTGATGTCAAACTCGATGCGGATAGTGCCGGTGTCTATTTTACAGAACAGGGTGGCGAAGCGGCTATCATTCTCCGTTACAAGATGGAACTCCTGTGGAAGTACATGGATACGGCGAATGTGGTCATTGTGGGTTCTTCACGCCCGCTCGATGGCATAGCACCCTCCGTGTTTAGTGACAAGTTCTTTGCAATTAATCTTGCCAATGTCCCGAACATGGTGGCTGTTTCGGATTACCTCTTGACTAATTACGCATTCCCGCATGTGAAAAAATTGAAGTACGTTATTATATCGCTGGATATTGATTTGTGGTACCACGGTGAAACGGAAACGTACAACTTCTTTAATAAGGAATATGAAAGTTATCCGGGTTATGTCTATGACCGGAACCATGATTTCTGGAAAGATGGTGTCCCGAATCAGTTGGCGAGCTTGACGAGCGAATCCATGGGTATTTACGAGTACTATGACGTCCTTATGGAATCGCGCGGATTCAGCTATGGGGAATCCGGAACATGGGGCGGAACTCCTACGGCAGATAACGATAGCACTTGGATGGATTATGCGTCTGCCAATTTCTATTCTAGCTTTAATCATCTGAAAAATATCTTGCAGAATGCCGAAAATTATGGAGTCTATGTCGTGGGCGTTGTGTTCCCGCAGAACCCGAATTTCAAAAAAACGGGTTCGTTTGGGCGTTATGGCATTCGCCGGAGCGAAGCACCGAAATTGCTGAAAGAAATCCAGGAATTAGAAAAGGAATACCCTCATTTCGTTTTCATGGATGAAAATAAAATGGGCGACCACGATTATACCGATGAAATGGCGACGAATAAGGACCATTTGTGCTATTTGGGTGCAGAACAGCTGACTTCGCGCCTAGATTCTCTCTTAAAAACGTTGAAGTAAGCTATGAAAAAACTGTTTGCTATAGCGAATTTGCTCTTGATGATATCTTTCCTGGGATGTTTTGATTCCGGGAATGATTCGCTTGGGAATCACTCTGACGAAGCTGTTGATTTTGTCTCGAACGATTCTTTGGTGGGAATGGTTCGCGTTTTTGCAGAGAATAAGACTGTAGCGCTTGGCACGAATTATACTTCTGCAAAACTCAGCGAACGCCCGCAAATGAATGTCGTGCTTGATTATGATTTCTCGATAGGGAAGCACGAGGTGACCTGTGGCGAGTTTAACAAGCTCATGAAACCTTCGACAGGGCTCAAGCTTGAATGCGATGATGATTTGCCCGCGACAGACCTCACGTATTACGATGCGGTGCTCTTTGCTAACGAACGCAGCAAGGCCGAAAAGCTCGATACGGCTTACACTTATAGCAAAGCGTCTTTCGATAACGATAAGCATTGCAAGAATCTTGAAGGCTTTGTTTTCCGTCCAGAAGTAAATGCGTACCGCTTGCCGACCGAAGCGGAATGGGTGCTTGTTGCAAAATCGTATTGGAACCTCTCTGAAGCATGGACCGCAGAAAACTCGGATTACAAAGTTCACAAAGTCTGTAGCAAAACAGATTCGAGCAAGCGCGTTTGTGACCTGATTGGAAATGCGATGGAATGGGTAAACGACTGGTTTAGCAGTTTCCGCGATACGACTTTGACGAATTTTGCAGGCGCACCTGATGGCGGTTCCTTAGGGGAACGCATTGTCAAGGGCGGTAGCTATCGCAACTCCATGAATTCGATTAATTTGTACAGCCGAGGCGATGTCTATATTGTAACATCTTCCACTCGTGCCGAATACGTCGGATTTCGCTTGGCTTATGGGGCAATCCCCGCTGCGACCTGGATGGGCGCCGATGGCAAGGCGGCGACAAGTTTGATTGTGCCTCTTGCAAATTCTGCAAAATTGCGCTCGTTGACGGGAACGTACAGGGTGAAGCTTGCTTTCCGTAACGATGTGTCAGGGAACCTCGCTTACATCGATTATTCTAGCGGTATTTTGTCTGTGACAGAAATTGCAGATTCTATCGAAGTTTATCACCCTGAAATCTCGCCAGACGGAAAGCGCGTGGCATTCTGTACGCGTCTCGAAGGCGTTTCTGGCAAGTCTAGCCTTTATGTGCGTGACTTGAATGCGGACGGAACAAATCTCGTGAAGCTCGATGTCGAAAGTGCTTCAATCCCGCGTTGGCGCGTGCTTGACAATGGCGATACGGCGATTGTCTATGTGACGGATGCGGGCAACAATAAAGACGATGCCGCTTTTGCAGCGACGAGCACGTGGCAGGTAAAGCTTGTCAATGGCAAGTTTGGCAAGCCCGAAAAGCTTTTCGATGGCGCTTATCACGGCGGCATTAGTGACGATAATGCGCTTGCGGTAACGGGCGCTCGATTGCTGCGTGCCCGCATTGCAAAATCGGGTTCGACAGTTAAGGATAACGCTCGCGATACACTTTGGTACGGTGGCGAACAGGCCTGCAATGTGTCTCTGGCGAAAGACGGTAGCAAGCGTACGCTGTTCCTCGACTTTGCTGGCGAAACGGGTCAAAAGTTTGTAGGTGAAAATTACATCACGCATGAACGCCTGCTCATGATGGATTCTACCGGAACGCTGGTGAACTCTTTTGCATCTCCGAAGGGATTTACTTTTGACCATAGCGAATGGGCGACGGGTGGTGAAAATCTCGCCGTGGCAACGCTTACGAATGCAAATGGCGCTCATTCCAAGATTGTTCTTGTGAATTTGTCCGATAGTTCAGTTGTTGAACTTGCTGAAGGCGATGAACTGTGGCATCCGAGCTTGTGGGTAAAATCATCGGCTGTAGATGACAGATATGGAGCGCTGGATTTAGATAGCGCTTGTGCCTACATCACCTTGTCGACCGGGGTGGCATCAAGAATTATGAAGGCCAAGATGGAGCTTTTCTGGAAGTACCGCGATACAACGGAACTTGTAATCATCGGCTCTTCGAGAACTTTTGCAGGCGTCGATCCTGAATACATTAAATCCATGTTCGCCATAAACATGTCTTATTCCGCACAGGATATGGAAAGTACGCTTTTCTTTGTCAAGAACTACATTTTGCCATTGATGCCCAAGCTGAAAGTTGTTGTGTTGGCTTTGGATTATGACCGCTGGTATGTCAAAGGTGAAAATTGGAACGATTGGTTTGCAAATGCGAATATCCCAGGCTATGAATACGATAAAAATCACGGATACTGGAAAGATGGCCTACTTGGCGACATGTATGAAGCATCGCAATATGCCATGAGCCTGAACGATTACGAGTACGAAGCTTTTGGTTATCATCGTGGCCTGATGAAACAGCCGTCGGAAGGATGGGGCGATGATGTCCCTGATGTCGTCCATGATCCTAACTGGTTTGATCAGGATAAATCGGGTTTTGTCTTTAACTTGCAGCGTTTGGCGGAAATTCTGGACCTTGCCCAAAATTATGGAGCCCATGTCGTGGGTATAGTTTTCCCGCAGTCGCCAAACTTCCTCAAGACGGAAGGGTGGGGTAGGTATGGGCCTACGCGCAAAGCGGCTAAGGAGATGCAGGACGCTGTTCAGGAACTTGAGAAAAAGTATCCGAATTTTACAGTGCTTGATGAATACCATGATGGCCATCATGACTATTCTAGCAAGGACTTCTTTGATGAAGACCATTTGTGCTCCGAAGGTAGTATCGTTGTTTCGACTCGTCTAGATTCCTTGTTGAAAAGGTTGAAGTGATGCAGTTACCAATATCCATAGTAATAGCGATTATATGTGCCGCGGTTTCGCTTTTTGCGATTTTCCCGCTGACTGACACCGACATTTGGTGGCATTTGGCTTGTGCGCGTGAATGGGTGACGACCTGGACGCCAGTGCGTGAACCTGTCGTCAACGTGCATGAATATTTCCAGCAAATTGTAGCGTTTGTCTATAACATAGGCGGGGCGCCGCTATTGGTTTCGTTTAAGGCGCTCCTTTGGGGCGTAGTCTTTGCGCTGTTCTTATTGCCTTCGATCCGCTGGTCAAGTAACGAAAAGACCGATGAAAAAAGTCAAACTTTTTCTTCGATAACATTTGCAGGGATTGTCGTTCTCCTGTATGTATTCCGTTATCAGTTTGAAATCCGCCCGGTACTTTTGAGCATGCTGTTCCTTGGCATTTATTGGAACGTGTTGCCGTGGCTTTTTTATGGATGGCGCGAAGACCGCAAAAAAACTCATAGCGCAGAACCTAAAAACGCGCACCGCATGATGCGCCGGGCCTTCCATTACGTGGCGGATTACAATAAACTTTGGGGAATCTTGGCAGTTCTTTTTATCCAGTGGTTCTGGAGCAAATGCCAAGGGCTTTACATTCTGGGCTTGATTTTTGCGTACGGATCTTTCTTGTACGGATTGTGGTATCGCCGTTGGGGAAAGTTTGGAAAAGTTCGTCAATGGAATGGCGTGCGAATCCCCTTTAGGTCTTTGGCTTTGCAGACGCTTTTTATGGTGCTGCTATTTATTGTGCCGGTGTTCCATCGCGATGGCTTTAACCTGATTCCGTACCCGTTCGAATTGCTGGATCGTTTGCTTGGACTTTCGTCTTCGGCCATAGTCTTTTCAAATGAAATTGCAGAGAACCGTTCGCCGATTACGCTTTTGATGAATGGTGAAAATGTGTTGCAGTCAGTACTCATGCTTGGACTTTGTGTGAGTGGGATAATCCTTGCTGTGGTTCGGTGGTATTTGCAGCCTGCGCCTTATATGTCGTGGCAATTCTCATGGCAGGCCAAAGAGCGCATCGAAGCCATCTTTAGTCGCCGATTGCAGCCCTCCTGGCTTTTTATCACGGCGATTATGACTCTCGTCGCTGAACGTAACTTTGTCCTCTTTTTCCCGGTATTTTTAGCGGTCCTCGTGCATTTTACGTTGCAACGTTCTGCTGCAAAATCGAAGGCCAAGAACCGCCATGTGGAAAACTTGAAAAAAATGGGAGCCAAGTTACAGCTGAAAAAGCGCCTCGCTAAAAAGCTGCGGAAAACAGGTGCAGATTTGGTATCGTTAAAAACGACTTTTGCCCCGCTGATGACGACGGACTTTTTGCTTTCGGCCGTCGTATTGGCTTTTGTTTTGGGGCTTTGGGTAAAGTCAGTCTTGTCTTACGATTCCATGATTGCCTACCAGCGCGTGCCTGTGGGGGCTGCGCATTGGATGATGGAAAATCCGCACCCGGGAAGGTTGTTTAACGACGACCGTGCAGGCGGGTATTTGGCGTTTATGAACCCGCTCGATTCGATATACATCGATGGGCGTTTTATCCTGAAAACGGCGGATTTCTTTGAACGTTATCTTTCGTATGCGACCATGCCTCGGCT
>OCTX012052892.1_pt1 | contig 10695 bp, 9 predicted proteins | sample 1539691 | NCBI WGS metagenome assembly OCTX01 (sample SAMN02144231, study PRJEB22623) | gut metagenome | biome: sheep rumen | host: Ovis aries | place: New Zealand | reverse complement strand
GCCGCAGGAAATCAGGGCGGCCGCCGCCACCGGAATCACCGGGAGCAGGAGCGCGCGAAACACGGCAGATCTGCGCCTGCCCCGGGCATTCTGAATTTTGTCAGAAGTATGCAGGTTATGCATAACATGATTATAGACAGTGGGACGCTATTTTTCAAAATGTAATGGGGGCTGAAATGCAGATTCACCCACCGGCCTTCTTTTATGGTAAAATAAATAGATGGGTCAGAAACCGGTCTGATTTCATGGCAGGAGGTGTGTATGGGAAGAGATAATATGCGGCGCGATGTGCTGATTCTGAACATGGAGCAGCAGATGGCGGAGCTGGCGAAGGAACGGTTCGGAAGCACGATCCGGGACTGCGCAGCGGAAGAGCTCTACGATATTGTCATGGAATTCTGCAGGCGCATCTTATCGGTGACAGAGCGAAACGTCGGAGAGAAGAAGGTCTATTATCTCACGGCGGAATTCCTGCCCGGAAAACTCCTGGAGAACAATCTGATCAACCTGCGGCTGTATGACCGGGTGACCGAGATGCTCAGAAAGCACGGCCGCTCGCTGGCGGAGCTCACCGGTCTGGAGCCGGAGCCCGCGCTCGGAAGCGGCGGACTCGGCAGGCTTTCCTATGATTTCATGGACTCGATCTCGACGCTGGGCCTGCCCGGCGAAGCAATGGGTCTTCACTATCATTTCGGACATTTCAGACAGACTTTTGAAAACCGGAAGCAGGTGCCGCAGAAGGACGAATGGCTGACTGATTTCTACCGGGACAACGACGGGACCGGCAGCTGGGAGAAGCGCTCGGACGTCGCGTTTGACGTGGATTTCGGCACGCGCAAGGTGCTCTCCCGGATGATCAACAACGAAGTTGCCGGCTACGACAACGGCATCAATATGATCCGCCTGTTCGATCTGGAGGGCGTTGACGAGAGCCTCGTACAGGACGGCATCTCTTTTGACCAGGAGGCGATTGAGCAAAATCTGACTCTGTTCGTCTATCCTGACACTTCCACGCCGGCGGGCAGGAAGCTGCGCATTTATCAGGAATATTTCCTCGCCAGCAGCGCGGCGCAGTGGATCCTGCGGGAGATGAAGGCAAGACAGTACGACCTGCGCTTCCTCTACAACCACGCCGTGATTCAGATCAATGACACGCATCCGACGATGATTATTCCGGAGCTGATCCGGATCATGGTCTATGAGAAGGCTATGAATTATGACGAGGTTGTCGATATTGTCACAAGAACCTGTGCCTACACCAACTACATTTCCTCCCGGGAGATGCTGGAATACTGGCGCATGGATGATCTGCAGGAAATCGTGCCGCAGCTGGTCCCGGTGATCGAGGATCTGAACCGCAGAGTGCGGGAACTGGTGCAGGATCCGGATATGGCCATCATCGAGGAGAAAGACGGCTGCCGCGCAGTCAATGTGGCGCACATCGATCTGCACTTTACCTTCTCCGTGAGCGGCACATCGCGCACGCGTACACGGACGCTGAGCGAGAGCATTCTGCGCAAGTTCAATGAACTGTATCCCGAGCGGTTCGGCAACAAGACCAACGGCATTTCCTTCCGAAGATGGCTGCTGACCTGCAATCATGAGCTGGCCAACTACCTCTCGGAGAAAATTCTGGACACTTATAAAAAGGACGCGTCAAAACTCGAGATGCTCCTGGCTCTGCAGGAGGAGCCGGATGTTCTCCAGAAGCTGGATGAGATCAAGCTGACGCACAAGAAAAAACTGTGTGCGTATCTGCGAGAAAAAGGTATCGAAGAACTGGTGCCGGAAGGCATCTTTGACATGCAGATCTGCAGCATCCATGAGTTCAGACGGCAGCAGCTGAATGCGCTGTATATCATTGACAAGTATCTGGAAATCAAAGCCGGCCATACGCCGGTGCGTCCGCTGCAGTTCATTTTTGCGGGAAAGGCAGATCCGGCGGACCGGAGGGCACTGGATATTCTTCATCTTTTGCTCGTGCTGCAGGAAATCATTCGTTCGGATGAAGCGGTACGGCCATATCTGAAGATGGTTTTCGGACCGAATTACAGGGTGTCGATGGCGGAGCGGCTGATTCCCGCGGCGGATGTTTCGGAGCAGATTTCGCTGGCTTCGCGCATGTCGCCGGGAACGGGCGGCATGAAGATGATGCTGAGCGGCGCGGTGACGATCGGCACGCCGGAGGGCATCAATGACGAGATTCTGGAGCTGGTGGGCAAAGACAATATTTATCTGTTCGGCCTGAATGAGGAAGAGGTCATCAGCCTCGGCGACGATCCCCTTCCGGCGGGAGAGGCCGGAGAGGATGCGCTGTCCGACGCGGCGAAGCGGGTACTCGCCTTCCTCGGATCGGATGCGGTGAAGGAGCTCGCCGACCCGGAGATCTACGCCCGGCTGAAGACGGATTTTGCCGCGGACCGCTCGCGGTCCCTGCGGGATCTGGATGCCTATATTGCAGTGAAGAATCAGTGCTTTGCGGACTATGAGGACCGGGCCGGCTGGCAGAAGAAGATGCTGGTGAATATCGCGATGGCGGGCTATTTCTCGGCGGACCGCACGGTCGCGGAGTACAACCGGGAAGTCTGGCACGTGCGCAGACAGTAGGAGCGTGCGGGGCGCCGGCAGAACCGGCAGATGACTGAATAAAATGGACTTATTTGAATATATGAACGAAAAGAATAAGGAGGCAGAGGCGCCGCTGGCCGCGCGGCTCCGGCCCCGCACGATCGACGAGGTTGTGGGGCAGGAGCACATCATCGGCAGGGACAAGCTGCTCTACCGGGCCATCAAGGCGGACAAGCTGGGAAGCATCCTGTTTTACGGTCCGCCCGGAACGGGCAAAACCACGCTGGCCCGGGTCATCGCCAATACCACCAGTTCGGAATTCGTTCAGATCAATGCGACGTCCTCCGGAAAAAAGGATATGGAGGAGGTGGTCGCGGCGGCGAAAGAGCGCCGGGGCGGCTACGGTAAGAAGACGATTCTCTTTATCGACGAGATTCACCGCTTCAACAAAAGCCAGCAGGACTATCTGCTGCCCTTTGTCGAGGACGGAACGGTCACCCTGATCGGCGCAACCACCGAGAATCCGTATTTTGAAGTCAACAGCGCGCTGATCTCGCGGTCGATGATTTTTGAACTGCGGCCGCTCTCCGTGGACGATGTGCGGGAACTGATCCGGCGCGCGGTCTATGACAAAGAGCGGGGCATGGGCGCCTACGACGCAGTGATTGACGAGGACGCGGAGATTTTTCTCGCGGATGTCGCCGGCGGCGACGCGCGGCACGCGCTCAACGCCGTGGAGTTAGGCGTTCTGACGACGGACCGCTCCGCGGACGGCAAAATTCATATCACGCTGGACGTGGCGAAGGAGTGCATTCAGAAGCGGGTGCACCGGTATGATAAAAAGGGCGATAATCACTACGACACGATTTCCGCCTTTATCAAAAGTATGCGCGGCTCGGATCCGGACGCGGCGGTCTACTATCTGTCCAGAATGCTGATGGCAGGAGAGGAGCCGGAATTTGTCGCGCGGCGCATCATGATCTGTGCCGCCGAGGACGTCGGCAACGCGGACCCGCAGGCGCTGCAGGTGGCGGTGGCTGCCTCCGCAGCGGCGGAACGGATCGGAATGCCGGAGTCCCAGATCATCCTGGCACAGGCTGCGGAGTATGTGGCGACAGCGCCCAAGAGCAATACTGCCGTGGATTCCATCGGGAAGGCGAACGAGCTGAACGAGCGGTACGGCAATCTGCCGATCCCGCCTTACCTTCAGGATGCGCATTACTCCCACGCGAAGGACCTCGGCCACGGAATCGGCTACGCGTACGCCCACGTCTATGAGGGGCATTACAGCGGACAGCCGAATCTGCCGGAGGAAATCAGGGACGAACAGCTCTACGAGCCCTCCGAAAACGGCTATGAGCGCCGGATCCGGGAGCACATGAGCAAATTGACCGGGAAAGTCAAATACACACAGCCGGAGGATCTGATGCCGCGGCCGGACTAACCCCGGGGCAGCTGATAAAGCAAGAATTCATAAAAGCAAGAGTGAAAACCAACATATTATAAAAATCAAAGGAGAGGGAAAACATGACAAACGCAGAAAAAGCAATTGAACTGCACAAGGAGTGGAAAGGAAAGATTTCCACGGAAGCAAAAGCAAAGGTAAGGACGAGCGAGGATCTGGCACTGGCTTATACGCCCGGTGTCGCAGAGCCCTGCAAAATCATCGCCAAGGATAAGGAAGCGGCCTACACCTACACAATCAAGCAGAACACCATCGCAGTCGTCTCGGACGGCTCTGCTGTTCTGGGCCTGGGCAATATCGGTCCGGAAGCAGCCATGCCGGTCATGGAAGGCAAATCCGTCCTGTTCAAGGAATTCGGCGGCGTCAATGCTTTCCCGATCTGCCTGGACACACAGGACACCGATGAAATCGTCCGCACGGTTCAGCTGCTTGCTCCGACCTTCGGCGGCATCAACCTCGAGGACATCAGCGCACCCCGCTGCTTTGAAATTGAGAGAAGACTGAAAGAGCTGCTCCGCATTCCGGTCTTCCATGACGATCAGCACGGAACAGCCATCATCGTTCTGGCCGGCATTATCAACGCACTGAAGATCGTCGGCAAGAAGGTCGAGGACTGCCGCATCGTCGTAAACGGCTCCGGCGCAGCCGGCATTGCCATTTCGAAGCTGCTTCTCCTCTACGGCTTCAAGCATCTGATCCTGTGTGACTCCAAGGGCATTCTTTCCAGCAAGACCCAGAAGATGAACTGGATTAAAGAAGAGATGCTGAAGGTGACCAACGAAGACGACATCTCCGGCACTCTGGCCGATGCCATGGTCGGCGCGGATATCTTCATCGGTGTTTCCGCACCGGGCGTTGTCACGCAGGACATGGTCCGCAGCATGAATAAAGACGCAATCCTCTTTGCCATGGCGAATCCGGTTCCGGAAATCATGCCTGATCTGGCAAAAGAAGCCGGCGCCCGCATTGTCGGCACCGGAAGAAGTGATTTCCCGAACCAGGTCAACAACGTTCTGGTCTTCCCGGGCATCTTCCGCGGCGCGCTCGAGGGCAACGCCATTCAGATCACGGAAGAGATGAAGCTGGCTGCAGCGGAAGGACTTGCCGCACTGGTCAAGCCTGAAGAGCTCAGCGAGGACTATATCCTTCCGGAAGCGTTCAATCCGATCGTGGCAGATGCGGTCTCCAAGGCAGTCCGCGATAACATCGCGCCGGACAACCGCAGAATCTGAGCCTGATTTTGCCTCAGGATCAGAACAGAAATCTGAGCCGGCCTGCACCGCAGGTGCAGCACCCGGCGGGAAAGGAAGAAAGAGGCAGATGGCATCGCCCCTTGCAGTTTACAAATTAACGATTTTATATATGCTGGATCGCGCGGGCGGGGAAATCCCCGTCCCGATGATCTCGGCATTTCTTCTGGAGAACGGCTACACCGGCTTTTCCTCACTGGTGCAGACCTATTCAGAGATGGAAGAGAACGGCCTGGTCAGCACCCGCACGGAGGGAGAGGAGCGGACCTTCCTGTCGATCACGCAGGAAGGTGAGGAGACGCTGCGCTTTTTTGTGAACGACCTCTCCGCCGAAATCCGGGACCAGATCCGCGTCTTCCTGAAAGAGAACGGTCGTCAGCTGCGCAACGAGCAGTCTCTTACGGCAGATTATTACCGGAATTCCTTTGGCAATTTTGAGGCGCACCTCGCCGTCCGCGAGAAGAATGAGCCTGTCGTGGACATCCGTCTGACTGTGCCGGATGCGCCCACCGCGATCCATATCACGGAAGCCTGGCGGGAGAAAAATCAGGAAATATACGCTTTTTTAATTGAAAATCTTTTCTGAACCCCTTATAATCGGCTTGACGAATCCGTTAAGGTATTATTTCACGACATCTTATGCATCCATGATTCTTGGAAAAACGCCTGATTACGACAATTTTATTTTCTTATCTTATTTTCATTTTTTGTGAGGGTTTTTATGACGCGAGAACAATATGAGTCTCTTGCACTCTCTGATCTGAAGGGAATTGCAAAAGCACGGGGAATGCGCGGTACATCCACGCTTAAGAAAGCTGCGCTCATTGATGCGATGCTCGAGCAGGACCGCATTGACGAGGAAGCGAAAGCCGCTCCGGCACCTGCACCTGCGCCGGCACCGAAGAAGAAGGCTGAAAAGCCTGCGCCGGAGGTGAAGGTTGAAGCACCCGCGGCTGCGCCGGAGGTGAAGGCGGAAGCGCCCGCAGCTGCGCAGGAAGTGAAGGCTGAAGCGCCCATACCGGAGCAGAATCCGGCTCCGAAGGCCGAGGCCGGTGAAAAGAAGAAGCCGGGCCGGAAGCCCGGAACCAGATCCAGGGCTGAAAAGGCTGAGAAGAATCCGGAAAAGAAGGCTGAAAAGCAGCCCGAAAAGAAACCGGAGAAACAGTCCGAGCAGAAGGCGGAAAGGCAGTCGGAACAGAAGCAGGGGAGGAAGGCTGAAAAGCGTCCGGAAAACAAACCGGAAAATAAACCGGCCGCACCGGAAACCGCTTCACAGGAAGCTGTAAGCCAGCCGGCTGCACAGAGTCCCGCTCAGCAGAACCAGCCTCAGCAGAATCAGGCTCAGCAGAATCAGCCTCAGCAGGAGCCCCGCCAGAACCAGAAAGCGCCCAAGGAGCCGTCGAGTGAGCTCGACAGCGGGCAGATGGCCAACGGCATTCTCGAAGTCCTTCCGGACGGCTACGGATTTATCCGCAGCGCCAATTACCTGCCGGGCGACAACGACGTCTACGTCGCACCCAGTCAGATCCGCCGCTTCGGTCTGAAGACCGGCGATATCATCAAAGGAAATATCCGAGTCAAGACACAGGGCGAAAAGTTCAGCGCGCTCCTGTATGTGAAAACCATCAACGGCCTGTCGCCGGAGGAAGCCTCGAAACGTCTTGCTTTTGAAGATATGACACCCATCTTCCCGGATGAGAAAATCCGGCTGGAGAAGCCGGGCGCCAGCATTGCCATGCGCGTGATGGATCTGATGTGCCCCGTGGGCAAAGGCCAGCGCGGTATGATCGTCTCGCCGCCGAAGGCCGGCAAAACCACGCTGCTCAAGGAAATTGCCCGCTCTGTCAAATATAACAACCCCGAGTGTCATCTGATCATTCTTCTGATTGATGAGCGCCCGGAGGAAGTAACTGATATTAAGGAAGCGATCGCCGGCCCGAACGTGGAAGTAATCTATTCCACCTTCGATGAGCTGCCGGAGCATCACAAGCGTGTCGCCGAGATGGTGATCGAGCGCGCAAAGCGACTGGTGGAACACCGCAAAGATGTGGTCATCCTGCTGGATTCGATCACACGACTGACCAGAGCCTATAACCTGACTGAGCCCTCCAGCGGCCGCACCCTTTCCGGCGGTCTGGATCCCGCGGCCCTTCACATGCCCAAGCGCTTCTTCGGCGCTGCCCGCAATATGCGGGAGGGCGGCAGCCTGACCATTCTGGCGACAGCACTGATCGGAACAGGCAGCAAAATGGATGATGTCGTCTATGAAGAGTTCAAGGGCACCGGCAACATGGAAATGGTTCTTGACCGCAAGCTCTCCGAGCGCAGAGTTTTCCCTGCCATTGATATGCAGGCATCCGGAACCCGCCGCGATGATCTGCTTCTGACACAGGAGGAGCTCGAAAGTATCAACACGCTGCGCCGTGCCTTCAACGGAATGAAATCGGATGAGGCAGTGGATCACGTTCTGGATCTGTTTTCCAAGACCAGAAGCAATGCAGATTTCATTGCGACGGTCCACAAAGTCCGCTGGACATACTGATATAAGGTGTGCGAAGCAGCCTGAAAGCCTTAAAAATCAAGGAAAATCGGAGAAATATCATATTTTTAAAAATTTTTGCAAAAAGTACTTGATTTATGATAAAAGCCATGATACTATACAGTTACAAAGCACACAATATACCTTAAAAACAAGGACAATAACACGGACCGATATAAAAAGGAGAGCGAGATGAAAGAGACAATGAAGAGATATCTGTTATGCGCATTACTGGTCATTGCTATGACTGCCCTGAGTTGCTGCGCCAAGAAAGCAGAAGTCGGAGAACTGGATGAGGTCGCTGCCAGCAGAGGTCCCGAGGATGTTTCCGATATTGTTTACATCGATGAGAACGCAATCGCCCTGGCAGGCGATGCTGCAACGACTGAGACAGCCGGCACCGCAAAAGCGGCTTTCGATCTGGTCAACCAGACCAGAGTGGCAGCCGGCCTCAACGCACTGACCTGGAATCCGGGACTCGAGCAGGCCTGCTACGTCCGGGCACAGGAGTGCCAGAGCCTCTTTTCACACACCAGACCTAACGGAACAGACTGGTGGACCGTCAACAGCGATCTGATGTGGGGTGAGAACCTTGCAATGCACTACTACGATGCGAATTCCGCAGTCAATGCATGGCTGGCTTCCCCGACCCACCGCGCGAACATCATGTCCGGTTTCACCTCCGGTGCAATCGCCATCCATCAGGCAAGCGACGGCACATGGTACTGGGCACAGGAATTCGGTTATTAAAAAGCGCACAATGAGTCACGGGGACAGGTCCCGTGACTTACTTAAACAGGGCAGTCCGATCCTCAGAGCTGAGGAAAGAGTTGTGATAACGCGGGTCGTTTGTCACATCTTCGAGGAACCAGTCTTCCGGCTGATAGGCCTGTGCAGTTTCAAGATCAGGAAACTCGACCTCCGCGATGATCAGACCGTCGTATACACCTTCAAAAAGATCCAGCTCGATTTTCAGATTCCGCTCATCCGGAATCGGGATGACATAGCGGCGCTTGCGGATGACGATGCCGTCCGACTTCCGGATCAGATGTTCATAGGCATCTGCCGTCAGCGGGAGATTGTACTCCTCCCTGGCCATCATGCCGCCGCCCTTGTAGGTCATATAATACTCATCCCCGTCGCGGCGCACGCGCACAACGGGTTCAGTGGAAAGATACCCCTGCTCGATCAGCCGGCAGGGGTATTCCTGTAAATTCTCAGGCAATTGCCTGATGGTAAATTTCCGCTCGATTTCCATTTGTTCTGAAACTTTCCGTGTATGCTTCTGCTGTGAAGCTTTCCGTATTTTTTCTGCTTATGATGATTCCCGGATTCCGTTCTGCCGCGGGCCCTCAGGCCTGACGATACAGAACACGGAACTCCTTCTGATCGGTGATTCTGCTTTCCGCAGCCGGTTTCTCATTTCTCTTCTTGTCACCGATCAGGTAGCGCATGACATCTGCCCGCGTGACAATGCCGATAAATGCACCGGTGTCATCCGTTACCGGGACAAAATTCTGACTCATGGCATATGGAAGCAGATCTTCCATATCCGAACTGATATTTACTGAGCGGTAATCTCTGCGCCGTTTCACAGCCCGCATAGGGCGGTCTTCCGCGCTTTTCAGTGTCAGGTTACAGTGTTTCTTGATTTCCCAGAGCAGATCTCCTTCCGAAAGGGTGCCGACATATTTGCCGGTTTTCTCATTAATAATTGGAATGGTGCTGTACTGCCTGCGCTCCATTTTCTCCAGTACCTGGCGCAGGGAATCTGAATCATTTACATAAGTGACGTCTACCTTGGGCGTCAGAAAAAACAAAATGTTCATTCTTAACGGTCCTTTCCTGTTGGGAGGAGAGCAGACCGTATGCCTGTTTTGCCGGATCCTCACATATGAACTATTTTGGCCTCCAGGCTGTCTGCTGCTTCCTGTCCAAGATAATGTGCAACAATACATAGTCCGAAGGAGATGGCCGTACCCATTGCCTGACTGGTAATAATATTGCCGTCCTTGACAACCGGAGCTTTGCTCAGAATCGCGCCTGATTTTTCCAGTTCAGCGCGGAATCCGGGATTGCAGGTGGCATGCTTGCCTTCCAGGAGTCCGAGATGCCCGAAAATCGAGGGCGCCGCACAGATGGCTGCAATCATTTTTTCCTGAGAATAGAACTTTTTAACCTGTTTGGTCAACGCACTGCAGGCCTCCAGATTCAGCGTTCCGGGCATGCCGCCGGGAAGAACGAGCATGTCGTACGCGTCAAAATCAAGATCGCCGATCACACAGTCCGCAGTAATCTTTACATTATGAGAAGAAGTCACCGCGGCCGTCTCATTGATCGAAACAGTGTCACAGGGAATTCCAGCCCTGAAAAGTAAATCAACGACCGTAAGAGCCTCTATCTCTTCACAGCCGTCTGCCAGGAATAATGCAACCTTCTTTTCTGTACTCATGTTAATGTCCCCTTCTGCCTATGTTTCTCAAGAGAGGATGAACCTCTCTGACATCATTATATGATGTACGACGTGGAATTGCTATGTTCTATTTGTGAAAAAAGAATAAAACCAAACTAAAACGTTTATTTTTTTTGTGCAGGTTTACACAAAATCGGGAAAGTGTGGCATTGACAGGCAATTCAGTCTGAGCAGCAGAAGGGCACTCGTCCGGTATCATAAGGAGCTTGATCTTTCAAATCGTATTTTAGAGGCGGATGAAGTATAATTATTATTTGGATGTATTTCATAAATCAGCATAAAATGTCGGCTCGACAGGGCACGGCGATCAACACGAATGACATGAAGCGAGCTGAAAACGACAATCAGATAAGAATCAGAAGAAGAATCAGATCTTCCTGTGCAGTGACGGCGGCCGCCG
>OCTX012263290.1_pt1 | contig 10696 bp, 7 predicted proteins | sample 1539691 | NCBI WGS metagenome assembly OCTX01 (sample SAMN02144231, study PRJEB22623) | gut metagenome | biome: sheep rumen | host: Ovis aries | place: New Zealand | reverse complement strand
TATCTTATAAAATGCAAACAAAATATTATTTACCAATAATTATAGCTGATGGAGTATTATTACTATTTTACGTATTAATATCAAGAACAATTAGTAGTAGTACAAACAACGCTATTAAAATAAAGGGAAGTTTTATTTTAGATAGCGAAAATAATGGATATATGGTAATACCAACAGTAAGAGTATACTTAATATCTATAATATTTACGATAATAATAACTTTATTAATCTTATTTGGCCCAATAGATTTAAAAGAAGTTCTATCTTCTATAAATAAATATCCTGGCTTCTTAGTTTTAATAATATTTCTTATATTTTGCAATTTACTATTTTTTAATGGTTTCATAGCAAATATTATTTTAAAATATAAAAAAAATAAAATATTTGATTCATTAGCTAACGGAACAAAAAATAGTATGATAAAAGGAATTAGTAATCTAACAGTAACAGAAAATAATGAAATAATTGGCATCTATGCTAATCAACAAGTAGTTTTGCTATTTGATGAAAGTTCAAGTGAATATCGTAATTTAATTAATAGTATGGCTCAAAACTATAATAATAAAGTAGAAACGTATAGTAGAGAGGATGTATATGGTAATTAATAAATAATGATGTTATAATAATTGACATTATAAATGAGGTGATATAATGAGCAATTTAACTGTGTTAACAAATAATAATATAAAGAGTATTGATATAACAGTTTTAGGTGGATGCTCATTAGATCAAATATTCTATCAAAATAAAGATGGTAGTTGGAACGATAAAGCAGATATATATTCAGCTGGTGGTAAAGGCTCTAATCAAGCAGTTGCTGCTTCTAGAGCTGGAGTTAGTGTTAGAATTATTTCCAGATTAAAAAATGATAGTATAGGATCTGTTATATTAGATAACTTAAAACTTAATGGAATAGATACTAGTTGTGTTGAACTAGTAGATGATATCGAAAACGATACTACTAAAATATATATAAATAAAGATGATAGAGATAACGAAATGTATAGACAAGATGATGCAATTAATAGTTTTACTCCTGATATGATAGATAAATATAAAGATCAATTACTATCTTCTAAACTAGTTCTAGCTCAAACTAAAGTAAGAAAAGAATTAGTTATTAGATTAATAGATTTTTGCCATAAATATTCGGTACCTATAATTATTACTCCTAGTAAACCAAAAAAACTATCTATAATAGATGATTATAAAAATAAAGAACTAATAGATAAAATAAATTATATAACTTGCAATAGAGAGGAGTGCCAAATTCTTTTTGGTACAGATAATATTGAAGAATGTGTTACTAACTATCCAAATAAACTAATAGTAACATTAGGAAGAAATGGTGTAATATACCATGATGGAAACAAAATAATTAAAATACCAGCAATCAAGGGTGTAAAAGTTGTTGATACAGTTGGAGCTGGTGATACTTTTTGTGGTAATTTTGCAGCATCGTTAATAAATGGTTGTGAGTTAAAAGAAGCAATTTATAGAGCACAAATAGCAGCAGAAATAAAGATAGGACAAAAATCTGCTCAAGATGGAATGCCATATAAAGAACAACTAGATGAATACATTAAAGCTTATGAAAGTGGTATTAATTTTGAAAAAATAAACGTTTCAAAAAGAAAAAGCTTTATTTTCGATAAAAGAATAATAGATAAAAAAATATAGACATATTAATAATCCTTATGATAAAATCACGTCAGGAGGATGAAAATATGGAAAAACAAAAAACAAGAAATCTAATTGATATAAAAGACTTATCAAAAGAAGAAATTGATAAATTAATAAAAGTAGCTAATGACATTATTAATCACAAAGAAAAGTATTCTCATAAATGTGATGGTAAGATATTAGCTACTTTATTTTTTGAACCAAGTACAAGAACAAGATTAAGTTTTGAATCAGCTATGCTTAGATTAGGTGGAAAAGTGTTAGGGTTCTCTGAGAGTTCATCAAGTTCTACGTCCAAAGGAGAAACTTTAGCCGATACTATAAGAGTAGTTAGTGGTTACGCAGATATAATTGCTATGCGTCATCCTAAAGAAGGAGCGCCAACGGTTGCTGCTAATAATTCTATTGTACCAGTAATTAACGCTGGAGATGGTGGCCATAACCATCCAACCCAAACTCTAACAGATTTATTAACAATAAGTAGAGAGAAAAAAAGATTAGATAATTTAATAATAGGTCTTTGTGGCGATCTTAAATTTGGGCGTACAATACACTCTTTAATATCAGCAATGTCCAGATATGAAAATATAAAATTTATTCTTATATCTCCAAATGAATTGAAAATTCCTGATTATATTAAAACAGAAGTATTAGAAAAAAATAATATAGAATATATCGAAACAGATAGTTTAGAAGAATATATGAGTGATTTAGATATTCTTTACATGACTAGAGTTCAAAAAGAAAGATTCTTTAACGAAGCAGATTACATGCGTTTAAAAGATTACTATATATTAGATAATAATAAACTAAAAAATGCTAAGAAAGATTTAAGTATATTACACCCATTACCAAGAGTAAATGAAATATCTACTGAAGTTGATGAAGATAAAAGAGCTAAATACTTTGAACAAGCATATAATGGAGTATATATTCGTATGGCACTTATACTAAGTTTATTGGAGGGAAAATAATGAATATTGATACAATAAAAAATGGATATGTAATAGATCATATTACAGCTGGAAATGCTATTAAAATATATCGATTATTAGATTTAGAAAATATCGGCTGCCAAGTCGCTTTAATAACCAATGCCAAAAGCAAAAAAACCGGTACTAAAGATTTATTAAAAATAGGAAAGTTAATAGATATTAATTTAGATAAAATAGCATTTATTGATCCAAATGTTACAATTAATATTGTTAAGAATGATAAAATAATAGAAAAGAAAAAAATAGAAATCCCTGAAAAACTAATTAATGTTTGTTATTGCAATAATCCCCGTTGTATAACATCTACTGAAAGAAATCTAAATCAAATATTTAATCTAACTAACAAGGATAAAAAAATATATAGATGTAATTATTGTGAAGCATTATTAGAAAAAGATAAATTTATTTATTAAATGATTAATTATTGTTATATAAATAATAATAGATCATCATATGGAACAAAGATTTATAAATTTTATATTGATAATAAGAAAGGTGTTAAATATCAAACGCACACCCATTTAGAAGGAAAAAAATTAGATTTAGCAGGATTAATAACAGGTATTATAGGAATATCCCTTTGCTTATTATTATATATATCTTTAATGATATTGATATTCTTAGAAAACCAAGTGTTTTAAAATAAAAGATTATTAGAGAACTGATTAAGTGAAAAATCAAAAAAGAACTTATTAAAACCCTAATTAAATCCTATATTGAATTAGGGTTTTATAATGTACTTAATAACACTAATATTCAAGAACCACACCACTTGAGATTTAATTTTATATAAAAGTATGATATTATAAAATTGGACTAAATAGAGGAGATTTTATATGAAAAAAAGATCAAAAATTGCTTTGGCAGCATTATTATTAGTACTAGTAATAGGAGTAATACTTTTTAAGAAGGAATCCGACTCTAAAGACAAAACGGCTTTAGTTAATGTGAATATAGAAGAAGTCTTAAGAACGGAAGCTTATTCATACCTACCTGAAAAAGCTAAAGATTATATTAGAGAAGTATATAAAAATGAAGGAATTATTCTTCATACTGAAAAAAATAAAGAGAAGAATGTAGAATACTTAAACCCGGCTTATATAGAATATTTAACCAGGAATGAAGAAGTAGCTGTTATTCCTAGTAGTACAATAGTGGATTTCGTTCCAAGCATAGTAAAAAATGCTGAAAACTTACCGTCAAAATTTGATCTAAGAGATGTAGATGGTAAAAACTATGTTACCCCCTGGAAAAATCAAGGATCAGAAGGATTGTGTTGGGCTTATGCAACAAACGCTACGATAGAGAGCCATTTATTAAAAGTAAATAATAAGGAATATGACGAAACAGCAAGTATTATCTCTGAACAGCAATTAGATTATGCGACGGCATCTAACGGAGCAGAAATAGATAACCATATATATGTAAACAAAAGAGAACTATCGTCTGGAGGAAATTTTGCTGATGCTGAAAAAGTAATGTTAGATGGCCTAGCAATTGTCCAAAGAAGCTGGGATCAAGAACATGTAAACCAGATTAGTAATAAATCGCCGATTGCTTTAGAAGACATTTATAACTTTGATAATTCACTATATGAATTAAATGGAACATATCATTTCCCTACCATAAATTTTAAAACTGCTTCAGAAGAAGATAAGACTAGTTATATTAATGCAATTAAAGAGAATATTATAGAATATGGCGGCGCAATGGTAGGAACTGATATTAGTAATGGAAACAAAAACTTGTATAATGGCAAATGGGTAAGAGTTGTAAACCAAAAACCAGAATCTAAGAGTTTTATGCCAGAACCGCATGGTATGGAAATAATCGGCTGGGATGACGATTTTGAATATATCACATGTAATCATTTATATAAAGGGGAAGCCCCTAATGATTGCCCCAATGACTATCGAACAGGTAAAGGAGTATGGATTTTAAAGAATTCTTGGGGAGATCAACAAGATCCAATAATATATCTCGCCTACGAATCTTATAAAACAGATATAAACTTTGTAAGAGATTTAAGTGTAAGGAGTTGGGATAATTTTTATCACACAAAATTCACCAGTATTAATTCTACAACTGGTAAATACGAACTTCAAAGCAATACTTTTGTTAAAAATGAGAGAATAAATAAAATAAAAGCTATACTTCCTCAAAACGCCAATAATAAATTCTATCTTAGCAATGACAAAGGCTCTTCATATACCTTAATCGGGGAAATAAATTCCCTATATAACGGCTTTTATGCCTTAGATATAGCGTCAAAAGCATTAGATTATAATAACGAATCAATTATTAAGGTAGTTACAAATGGAAAGATTGATTCAATAAAAGATATTAGGGTTTATACCAACAATATAACAGAGACAAAAGATATTTATTCGGAAGATTATGAATATAACGGCTTTCTAAATAATTCAAAGCAATTTGATTTTCCAATTTATACTCAAACTAAAAATCTTTCTAATAGTACACCACTAAGTATCAAAATAAAAAACAGCTCAAACGAGTACATGCCAGAGGACAGTTATTCTTTTTCTCCTAATAAAGTATATGCTAATATTAATCATGCACATTTAAGAGTAAACGCTGATTATTTTAGTAAGGGAGTATATACAGTTGAAGTATATTATGCAGATGAAATGTTTAAAACCTTTACTTTAAATATAACAAAAGACTTGATAGTAACCGGCGGAGAAGGAACGATTGAAAATCCGTGGGAAATATATAATACATGGCAATTTGACTATATTAGAAAACATTTGAACGATAGTTTTATACTGATGAGTGATCTTGATTTTGAATATGACACAAAAAATGAAAATGGTTTGTTTTATAATGATGGCCTTGGCTTTGAGCCGATAAAAGGTTTTGAAGGATTCTTAGACGGAAATAATCATAAAATTAAGAATCTATATTCTTCTTCCCTTTATAGTACAGAATTAAACAAAGAATTGAGAAGTGGCGGTATTTTTGAATCAGCCAATTTTTATCAGTGCCCACTAACTAAATGTGGTTTTAAAAATATAACAGTAGAGAATCCCGAGATAAAAGATTCTACTGAAGTTGGAGGATTTATCAACTATTTAGAAGCAGAAGAACCTGAAAAATTGGTTTTTGAAAACATTTTTGTGCAAGGTGGTAGCGTCTCAGCGCTTAGTGGTAGGTCTTATGCTATTGGAGGAGTAATTGGGCAATTACACTTTTATTCAGAAGATAACAAGGCTAACACAATTAATAATTTGTTTAATAGTTCAACAATAAATGGCGCTAGTGTTAAATCATCAAATAATTTTCTTGCGGGAGTAATAGGTAAAATAAGTTCTGATGTTGGTGGGAAACTAATAATTAAAAATATTATGAATGTCGGAAAAATAAACTTTCCTATAGACAGTGATCTTGCAGGCGGAGCGATAAACATATTGGGAGCAATAGATTCAGAGATAGATTTGAAAAATATTATAAGCTTAAATAATAGTTATGACGCTATTGGGGTATCACCTAAAATAGAAGATTATAGTGATGCTCTAGAAGTGAGTATAGAAAACATTTATACTGACGCTGGAAGTAATTATAATACAGAATATCTAGATCAGTATTTAGTAAAGAGTAATAATATAATAAGCGGTAAATCGATATACGAACTAGCTAACTCTAACTATAGCACTTGGGCAGATTTTAATTCTAATTGGACTCAATATGATGATGATGGGATTAAAAGAATACCTGTACTAAAAAATGTTTCTTATGATTATTTTGGAATGAATAACGAAATATCTATTAATGTTAATGGTACATATGACATTCTTAATTTAGTGATCAATAATAAAAATAATAATGATATAGAAATACTAAAGAATTGTGATTATGATTTAGATGTATGTAATAACACGACAAATGAACAAATAATATCTTTAGAAGGAACAACAATTAAGGGACTAAAAGCCGGAAAAACAACTATAATTGTTGGCAATAAACATGACGGATATATAGATGTAGTAAATGTTAATGTTGAAGATAGAAAAGAAATATCTTTTAATGCTAACGGTGGAACCGGAGCAATGGAAAGCCAAGTATTTAAAGAGGGAGAAGAGATAAGCCTATCTAAAAATACATTTACTAAAAACAAGTATACATTTGACCATTGGAATACTAAAGCGGATGATACAGGAACAAGCTATACAGATGGTCAAAAAGTAACATTAAATGATAATATCGAGTTATTTGCAATCTGGGAAAAAGCCGATCTTTACGTAACCTTTAATGCTAACGGTGGAACCGGGGCAATAGAAAGCCAAGTATTTAAAGAGGGAGAAGAGATAAGCCTATCTAAAAATACATTTACTAAAAACAAGTATACATTTGATCATTGGAATACCAAAGCCGATGATACAGGAACAAGCTATACAGATGGTCAAAAAGTAACATTAAATGATAATACCGAGTTATTTGCAATCTGGGAAAAAGCCGATCTTTACGTAACTTTTAATGCTAACGGTGGAACCGGAGCAATGGAAAGCCAAGTATTTAAAGAGGGAGAAGAGATAACCCTATCTAAAAATACATTTATTAAAAACAAGAATACTTTTTATCATTGGAATACCAAAGCCGATGATACAGGAACAAGCTATACAGATGGTCAAAAAGTAACATTAAATGATAATACCGAATTATTTGCTATCTGGGAAAAAAATACATATTATATCACTTTCGATGCAAATGGCGGAACCGGGTTAATGGAACGTCAAGGATTTAGTGCAGGAGACGAGATAACTCTATCTCAAAATACATTTATTAAAGACAAATATAAATTTGATCATTGGAATACCGAAGGCGATGATTCTGGAACAAGTTATACAGATGGTCAAAAAGTAACACTAGAAGATGACGTAAAATTATTTGCTATTTGGAAAATAAATACATTTTATATCACTTTTAATTCAAACGGTGGAACTGGTAATATGGAACAACAGGAATTCCAAGGAGGTGTAGCGCAAAATATTAAGCCCAACTCATTCACTAAAGAGCATTATCAATTTAGTAATTGGAATACTAAACCAGATAATACCGGAGATGCTTATTTAAATGAACAAAGTATAATTATAGAACAAGATTTAACATTATACGCGATGTATAATATTAATTACTACTATATATTGTATGATTTGAATGGAGGAGAGGGTATTTATGATTCCAAAAAGCCGAGTGGAACAATTTTAGAAAATCCTGGTACTCCTACAAGAGATGGATATATCTTTGCTGGTTGGTTTGCAGATGAAAACTTAACAACCCCATTTGAATTTGGTAAGCCATTGATATCTACTGTAACTCTATATGCCAAATGGCGCCAGCCTGTTGTAACTTGGAATATTAATGGAGGTACTCCGAAATCAGATTTTGTTTCTGATGAAACTCACCCAGTAGACTATGAATTTGTCCTACCATCAGAAGAAGAATTAAAAGTTAATGCTCCAAAAGGATATGAATTAGACGCTTACGAATTAATCGGAGCAAGATTCTTACCAGGCCAAACAAAAACAATAGATGACGATATAACAATTAAAATACTATGGAAAAAAATTATACTTCCAGATCCGGAAGAATCATATATTATTAAATTCAAAGGCAATAAAGAAAAAAAAGAACTTGTTGATAATAATACAAATCTAAATAATTATATTGCTAATAAAAAATCAGAATTTGCTACAGCGATAAATGAATTTAAGAATGGAAAAGAAAATACTAGTATAGATAATTATAATAACTTATTTACTAATAATAGTTATGCATTGTTTGAAAACTTCTCTTTAAAGAATACCAATCGTAATGAAGAAGAAAACACGATTACCTACGAATACGAAGTATTATATACAAAAGTAAATGTTAGAAAAGAGTCTAATAAATATAAACTAGAAAAAGTTCAAGAAGACCAAGAGCAATTAGATTTTAAAACTAATATAGAAGATTATATTAATACAAAAAAAGAAGAATTTAAAAATAAAGTTAAAGATATTGATATCAATGATTTGTTCATAGTTAATAAAGAGAAAGAAATCTATCAATATCCGGTATTTATTGATAAAGTATTAACGGATTCTAAAGAAGATGAAGAGAACAGTACTATTACAAACTACTATAGTTACAACTATAAACTAGTTAGTATCGTATTGGTTAAAGAATATGTGCTTAACAAAAATGATTATATTATTAGTTTTAAAGATAAAGCTGGTATAGATTTTAAATTCAATATAATTAGCATTATAAACAATATAGATTCTAATGCAATTAATAAAGCTAAAAAACTTGTGAATAAAAAAGAAAAGTTAATAGATTATTATCGAATAACTGTTACAAATGGTAATCAAGAAAAACATGAAGGACCATTTGAACTAAAGCTAAAAATAACAGATAACATGCAAAAATTCAAAAAAATATATTTGCTATGTATCTCTGGAGAAAAAGAAGAAAAACCTATATATCTAACAAAAGAAGGAAAGTATTTAACTGGCTCTATAGAACACTTAAGTGATTATATCTTAGTTGGAATAGAAGACGAAGTTAATCCTGAAACAAAAGATAGTATCTTAACATATATAGTCATTTCCTTGTTAATCTTCACAATAATAGTGCTTTCTAAAAACATTCTAAAAATAAAAAGGTATAATTAAAAAAATTATATCTTTTTTATTGCAATTATCTAAAAAGGTAGTATAATTCAAAATGAAAATCATTTTCATTTTGGAGGTATTACAATGTTAAGAGATAAGTATAAGACTAAACAAAAAGAACAAATACTCAATATAATAAAAAATAAGAATAAAGAATTTACTATTAAAGACATTTATCAAGAACTAAACAAAGAAATAGGTATGACTACTATTTATCGTTTAGTAGATAATTTAGTAAAAGAAGGCATTATTAATAAAAATGAGAATTATTACCAATATTTAGAACATTGTAATTGTGATAATCATTTTTATTTAAAATGTTCCAATTGTGGAGCTTTAATACATGTTGATTGTGATTGTATTAATGAATTGTTTTCTCATATAAATAAAGAACATAAATTTAAACCAGATAAAGAAAAAATAATTATAAAAGGTTTATGTAATAAATGCATTTAATGGAAGGTGAAAAATATGAAAGAATGTATAATAGATGCTTTGATAGATACTTTAAAATTATTACCTTATTTACTAATAACTTTCTTACTTTTAGAATTTCTAGAACATAAATTTTCTAAAAATAATGAAAAGATACTAAGTAAAACAAAAAAAGGTGGCCCCATTATTGGAGGTATATTAGGTGCATTACCCCAATGTGGATTTAGTTCCATGGCGGCTGAATTATTCTCTAGTCGTGTTATAACAATGGGAACTCTAATAGCAGTCTTCTTATCTACTAGCGATGAAATGTTGCCAATTATGATAAGTGAAAAAGTTAGTATTTTACTATTATTAAAGATAATAGGTTTTAAAGTGTTAGTAGGTATCACAATTGGTTTTCTAATAGATTTATTATATAAAAAGAACAAGAAAGAAGAAATTCATATCCATGAATTATGTGAACACGATCATTGTGATTGTGAACATGATGGAGTATTCTTAGCAAGTATTAAACACACCTTACAAATTGGTTTATTTATACTAATTGCAAACTTAATTATCTCTATACTAATATTTAAAATAGGAGAGAATAACCTAGGTAACGTATTATTACATAAAAACTTCTTAACATATTTTATAGCTAGTTTAATTGGTTTAATACCTAATTGCGCTGGTAGTGTCATAATAACGGAGTTGTATTTATCAAAACTAATTAGTATAGGTAACTTATTATCAGGTTTATTAACCGGTAGTGGTTTAGGTATCTTATTGTTATTTAAAACTAATAAGAACATAAAAGAAAATCTAAGTATTCTATCAATTATTTATTTTGTTGGGGTTATTGTTGGTATAATAGTAGATATAATATTATAGGAAGATAATATGATAAAGAACATATCAATAATA
>OCTX012059475.1_pt1 | contig 10696 bp, 8 predicted proteins | sample 1539691 | NCBI WGS metagenome assembly OCTX01 (sample SAMN02144231, study PRJEB22623) | gut metagenome | biome: sheep rumen | host: Ovis aries | place: New Zealand | reverse complement strand
GGTAAAATACGGTTTCAGGGGAGCCATGCCCGCGTTGATCAGCAGAAGGCTCTTGTCATTATGCGGTACAAGCGAAAAGCTCGGCATCACAAGATGGCCCTTGCTCTCAAAGAAATCAAGAAACATCCTGCGAAGTTCATTGACACCATACTTCTTCATGATTCCATTACGACCTTTCCCAAATATTTAACACAGTCTGAACTTCTTCAGAGTGCTACTTTCGCGAATTTCTTCTTACCGCGGCGAAGGACGATTCCGCCGTTTTTCAGCTTTTCCTGATCAAGGACCGCGTGAACATCCGTGACCTTCTCTTCATCAACCAGAACTCCGCCCTGCTCGATCGCGCGGCGTCCTTCCGAACGGTTCGTGACAAGTCCGGCCCCGACCAGAGCGCCGATCAGGTCGACCTTCTCATCCCGGAAGGAGCTGAGATCAAGTACAATCGCCTCAAGGTGCTCCGTATCGGCACCGCCCGCGGCGAACAGCTTCCGCGCGCCGTCCCGGGCCTTCTTTGCCTCTTCTTCGCCGTGTACCATCTCGGTCAGGCTGTAGGCAAGGATTTCCTTGACCTCGTTCAGCTCCTGCCCTTCCTTCTTCTCGTAGCTTTCGATCTCTTCCACCGGAATAAAGGTGAGCAGCTTCATGCACTTGATGACATCCTGGTCGCCGACATTTCTCCAGTACTGGTAGAAATCAAAGGGGCTGGTCTTATTGGGATCAAGCCACACGGCACCCTTCGCGGTCTTGCCCATCTTCTTTCCCTCCGAATTGGTAAGGAGGGTAATGGTCATGGCCTCGGAATCCGCATTCTCAAGCTTTCTGCGGATCAGCTCCCGGCCGGCCAGCATGTTCGACCACTGGTCGTCGCCGCCGAACTGCATCTGGCAGCCGTAATTCTTGTAAAGCATATAGAAGTCATATGCCTGCATGATCATATAGTTGAATTCGAAGAAGGTCAGTCCCTTCTCCCATCTCTGCTTGTAGCATCTTGCGGCCAGCATCTCATTAACCGTAAAGCAGGTCCCGACTTCGCGCAGGAGATTTACATAATTCAGGTCCAGAAGCCAGTCGGCATTATTGACCGTAATGGCCTTCCCTTCGCCTTCTCCGAAATCGATAAATCTGCTCATCTGCTGACGGAAGCACTCACAGTTGTGCTGAATCGTCTCGACCGTCATCATGGGACGGGAATCGGTTCTGCCGGAGGGATCCCCCACCATGCCCGTGCCGCCGCCCAGAAGCGCGATCGGCCGGTTGCCCGCCATCTGCAGCCTCTTCATCAGGCAGAGCGCCATAAAATGCCCCACATGAAGACTGTCGGCGGTCGGGTCGAATCCGATGTAGAATGTCGCCTTGCCGTTATTGATCATCTCACGGATCTTTTCCGCATCCGTCAGCTGCGCGAGAAGGCCTCTCGCCTGAAGCTCCTCATAAACACCCATCTGTCTTGTCCTTTCTTAATCTCAGGCCTGAAAACTTCCCCGCTCTCCCGGGAGACAGCTCCTGCCCGTCCGGCACGGCACAGTCATCGGGAGACCGCCCCGCTTCGCAGCGGCAGCCATAGATTCTCTCTTTCCGCGGCCCGCGGGACCGCGATGCATAATAGTATACAAACGGTATTCCCAAAAGTCAAATGCAACAGTTCTTCATAAAGGAGGTAACCGCCTCAAGCACCTGGTCCAGATGGTAATCATAGCAGTGGTCGTCTCCCGGAATGGTGACCAGCTTCGCGTTCTCATACTTCTTCTGCAGTTCAACGGCGCAGCGGTAGGGAACCGCCTCATCCGCGTCCCCGTGCACAATCAGCACGGGGCCTTTGAATCTCGCCGCCGCCTCGTCTATGGGCAGAAGCTGGGCTGTCCGGAAATAGGCGGAATCAAGGAGCTTTCCGTCCGGGAATTCCACGGTATCCGGGATGTTCAGCGGATCAAACTGCGCGCCGAGCATGTCTCCCTTCAGCGCCCCTTCCTTTATAATGGTCGCCGGGGAGAGGGGGATGATCGCCTTCAGACGGTCCGGATTCATGCCGCCGGCAAGAACGGTTGCAAGTCCGCCCTGGGAATGTCCGGTCAGATAGAGATCCGTCACAAAATCGAGCTTCGCGGCATAATCAATCACGGTCAGAAGTTCCGATACCCATTTGAAAATGGTATGGGTGCGGAAGCTTCCGCCGCTCTTCCCGTGACCGTACAGTTCCACGCGCAGAGTGGCAAAGCCGCAGCCGTTCAGGGCCGACGCCACCGCGGTGATATGCCGCTCCTCCATGTGGCCGGTAAAGCCGTGCGCCACAATCACCAGAGGGCATTTTCCCTCGTTCTCAGGAAAATCAAGCTTCGCGTGCAGCGAGATTCCGTCATGGTCGATGTAGAATTCTCTGTTTTCCATCCTGGTCTCCTTTCTCACTTTTCTTACTTTCGAAGGTTCTTCTTTTTATAAAGAATCTTCTGCTCCTGCCGGAGGTCTGTCTGCGGTTTCTCCTCCGCCGCGGAAATGTCTGATCAGAGAGCCGGCCAGGACAAGGTCCGCGCCCAGCCAGGCTGCCACTTCTCCGTACATGATGCTGGTTCCGCCAAGATAACGGCTGATGAAAAGCGCCATAAATGTGCGCATCAGAAATTCGGCGATTCCGGACACCATCGTCATGACGGTGTCCCCGAGTCCCTGCAGGGTCGAGCGGGTCACATGCAGCACATAAAGGATGGGGAGGCAGATCCCCATGATCAGCAGATACTGATAGGCTGTCTGCCTCGCCTCCAGAACCCGGGCCGTACTGCCGGGAAGGAAAGCCGTCCCGATCTGATGGCCGAAGAGGACCATGGCCGCGCCGATCACAAAAGATGTGCCCGCGCCGATCAGCATCGCCGCTTTATAGCCTGCGCGGATCCGGTCCCATCTCCCCGCTCCGTAATTCTGCCCGGTATAGGTCACCATGGCATACCCGTAAGCGATCCCGGCCCCTTCCAGCGCTCCGTAAAGCTTATTGGTGGCCGTATAGCCGGCGATAAAGGAGACCCCGAAGCCGTTTACCACGTGGATCACGATCATTCCGCCGACGGAAATCAAAACGTTCTGCAGGACAAGCGGCGTGCAGAGACGAAGCAGCTTCCCGTTCAGCCCGGGTTCCTTATCACTGTCAGCCGGGCCGTTATGAGGCGCTTTGCGCGGGTCTGTCCCTGCCGCGGGCCCACTGCCGGTTTCCTTAGGCTCCCCTGCCTTAAGCCTGCCCGGCCGGAATTCCTCCACCGAAAACATCGCTCTCAGGCACCAGAGGCCGGAGAGCAGCTGGGCCATGACCGTTGCGGCGGCGGCGCCGGCAACGCCCAGGCGGAAAACCATGACGAAGACAAGGTCCATGCCGATATTGAACAGGGAGGCCGCCGTCATCGCCTGCAGGGGCGTCCTGCTGTCCCCCAGCGCCCGCAGCATGGAGGCCGTAAAATTGAACAGCATCTGTGCCGGCACACCCAGAAAGAGGATGACGGCGTAGGTCCGCGACATGGGCCGGATCCCTTCCGGCACCTGAAGAAGATTCAGGACAGGAGGAACCGAGAGCAGTGCGCACAGCGTAAGCAGCAGCCCCAGTCCCGCGGACAGAAGCATGGACTGCCGGTAAGCTCTTTTCAGTCCCTGCCGGTCACCTGCGCCGAAGCGCTGGGCAATCAGAATGGCAAAACCCTGGGTAATTCCCTGGATCGTTCCGAGAACCAGATAAAGGTACCAGTCGATACTGCCCAGGGAAGCCAGCGCGTCCACGCCGACGCCCCTGCTGACAATCAGGGAATCCGCGACGGTGTAGAGCTGCTGGAACAGATTTCCCAGCATGAGAGGGATGGCAAAGGTGAAAATCAGCCCTGCCGGGCTTCCCTTCGTCATATCTTTTACATTCTTCAAATCAAACCCTCCGTCTCTCACCGCTGCCGCGGGAAACAATCCTCGCATTTTGGACCCCGGCAGGTTACAATAATAAGAAGGCCGCCGGGATCATGAGGAAGTTTGGCTGCTATAGCTGCCGTGCGCCGGGCGCAATTCCGCCGAGGCGGAATCGATTTCAGATCATTCCGGAGAACAGGCCGCAGATTATGATGAAAGGACCATGCATCTATGAATAACAGCCATGCGGATCAAAACCGCGGAACCTATATTCCCTTCTATGTCGATCTGTCAGAGAAAAAGATTCTTGTGGCAGGCAGCGGCCCTGCCGCCCTGAAAGCGCTCCGGACCCTCTCTGCCTCAGGGGTCAGCCTTTTCTGCCTTACAGATTCAGACCCGGTCCCGCCGGAGCTGTCCGCCCTCTGCGCGGCGGAGGCCGTAACAATCCTGAATAAGGCTTACGAGCGGGAAGATCTCTACGATATGGATTATGTGATCTGCTGCCTTAACGATCCGCGAACCGTGCACGATATCTTTATCAGCTGCCGTACACTCGGGATCCGGATCTGTGTGCCGGGCGATCCTTCGCACAGTGATTTCTTCCTGGAAGCCCCGGAAGAAACCTCCGCTCAGAACCCATCCTCCAGAGGCAGCTCCTGCCCGGAAACTCCGGAAAATTCCTCTGCCCGTGCCATTTCCGGGCAGGACCCGCAGAACCTTTCCCCGGATCCTTCCGACTGCAGCAAAGACATAGACAACGCCGCCGGGTCGGGGAACGTTCTCCCGGAACTGACCATCTATACGGACGGGTCCGCGCGGGGCAACCCGGACGGTCCCGGGGGCTACGGAGCCGTACTGGAATTCCGGGGCCGGGACGGACAGGTACATACAAGGGAGTACAGCCAGGGCTACCGGAAAACCACAAACAACCGCATGGAACTCATGGCGGCCATCGCGGCGCTGGAAGCTCTGACCAGACCCTGCAGCATAGACCTGTGGTCGGATTCCCAGTACCTGATCAAAGCCTTCAACGACCACTGGATCGACGGCTGGATCCGGAAGAACTGGACCCGCGCCGGGAATGAGCCCGTAAAAAACGCTGACCTCTGGAAGCGCCTCCTTGCTGCCGCGGCCCCTCACCGGATCCGCTGGCACTGGGTCAAAGGGCATGACGGAAACCCGGGAAATGAACGCTGCGATGAACTGGCGACATCTGCCGCGGATTCCGGCAATCTGATCGACGACATCCCCGCTGAATAAAAGTGTTAATCGTCATCCGTACGAAGGGTTCAGCACTCGCGGTAAATATCAAAGATCAGCTTTTCGGAATCTTCCCAGCCCAGGCAGGCATCCGTGATCGACTGGCCGTATACATGGTCCGGCCCCCCGACGGAATCCTGCCTGCCGCCGACCAGATAGGACTCGATCATAAGCCCTTTGACAAGCTTTCTCAGCTCCTCATTGTAGCGCCGGCTGTGAAGAACCTCTTTGGCGATCCGGATCTGCTCCATATGCTGCTTATTGGAATTGGAGTGGTTGCAGTCCACCACTGCCGCCGGGTTCTTCAGGTTTTTCTTCCCGTACAGTTCATTGAGGAGCAGCAGGTCCTCATAGTGGTAATTCGGAAGGTTATTCCCGTGTTTATTGACGCCGCCGCGAAGAACCACATGGGCCAGGTCGTTGCCGTCCGTCGTCACGTCCCATCCCCTGTAGATAAAATTATGCTTCGACTGGGCCGCCATGATTGAGTTGAACATGACAGAAAGATCGCCGCTGGTGGGGTTCTTCATTCCCACGGGGATGTCCATGCCGGATACGGTCATGCGGTGCTGCTGATCCTCCACGGAACGCGCGCCCACCGCCACATAGCCGAGCAGATCATCCAGATAGCGGTAATTCTCAGGGTAGAGCATCTCGTCCGCGGCGGTCATCCCCGTCAGCTCGATTGATCTCATATGAAGTTCCCGTATGGCGATGATCCCCGCCAGAAGATCGGGCTCCCTGGACGGATCCGGCTGGTGGAGCAGGCCCTTGTAGCCTTTTCCGGTTGTCCTCGGCTTATTGGTGTAGATACGGGGAATGATCAGGATCCTGTCCTCCACCTTCTCCTGGACAGAGGCAAGCCTTTCCAGGTATTCCAGCACGGACTGCTCATTGTCCGCGCTGCAGGGACCGATAATCAGAAGAAAACGATCCGACTGCCCCGTAAAGATCTCCCTGATCTGAGCATCTCTTTCTTTTTTGATTTTCCTGATCTTCTCAGACAGGGGATACTCCTGCTTGATCTCCGCAGGAATCGGCAGTTTTTTCTCGAAATGCATACTCATGAATCTATCTTCCTCCGATCCGTAAAACATACCTGGTCATAATGGTTTCCGTACTCAATGCCGCTCAGGCAAAATTGCGCCCCGGCACGCGGCAGCTTTCACTGCAAAACTTTTCCTGCGCGCCCGTGGGTCCTCTCTCTGCTCCGGAACTATCCTGGACGGGCAGCTATGCGGCATGTCCAAAATACCTGACCCGCGCTCTGTTCCGGAACTGTCGGACATTATCATACCCGCATTTATTCAAAAAAACAACATAAAAGTTCAGCGCATTAATGCTTTAAAGCATCAATGCGCCGTTCTGTTTCTTCAGGATATTAAATGACTGACTGTCAGTGCATCACGCTTCCGCAGGCCGGCCTTTCTGCCGCAGGGACAAGGGCAGGAATCCGGCACAGGAAAAAGACTCATCAGCCGCTGATCTTCTTTACATTGTAGGCATCCGGCACCCATTTCTCCGGCACGCCGGCCACAGCTTCGGCAGGCAGGATCTCTTTTCCGTCATGATCCAGGTCGATCAGCTCATAGAGCCTGTTCCCCATTCCCATCTCCTGCATGTAGGAGAGCTGCCTGTGACCGTGCCTGGTCTCGATTCTTTCCTGCAGGGCAGCTCCGGCTTTGCCCGGAAGGGCGTATACCAGATCCACGCAGGCCTGATCCGCCGCCAGAATATCCAGGGAGGCGACGATGCCGATATCCGGCGTGACGACCGGTGCCGCATCCACTCCAGCGCAGTCACAGTCCACGGACATATTCCGCATGACATTGATGAAAGCGTTATGTTTCCCGAAATGGCTGATGGTCGCCTTGGTGGATTCCGTAATTCTCTCCATCAGTTCTTCCTCAGCGATACTCCACATATTGTCGGAGCCCTCCGCCGTATGAATCATCGCCTTCCCGATCCGGCCGTCGGCGCAGCCGATTCCGATGTTCTTGTTGGAGCCGCCGAAGCCGCCCATCGTATGGCCCTTGAAATGGGTCAGGGTGAGCATGGACTCGTAGGACGGAAGATGGGAGCCGACCGACATCTCACTGAACCATTTGCCGTCAACCGGAAGCATGACCGTTCCTTCCTCATCCGTGATATCCACCGGCGCAAAGGTCCATCCGTTCACCTTAAGGGTCTCCCGGTGCTGCTCCGTCGTATAGCGCCCGCCCTCATAGTAGGTATTTGTCTCGATGATCGTCGCATCCGGAAGTCTTTCGGCAATCAGTTCCTTCACCCAGGAACGCGGGATGATATTCGGCCCCATCGGCTCGCCCGTATGAAGCTTTACGGCGATTTTGCCCTCCAGTACGGACGAAACTTTGTCATAGATTTTCAGCAGTCCTGCCTCGGAAAGGTCTCTTGTAAAATATACTGCCGATTTTTCTCCGCTACGCTCCTGCACAGGTACGTATCTTTCTCCGCCGCTGCCAACCGCTGCCTTCATATTCTGTACTCCTTTTCTCACCATGTACTGCGTATCTCTGCTGTCTCCACAGCTCTCTATCCGCAGCCCTTTACAGCTGCCCTTTTGCAGCTTCTCAGCCGCCTGTCCGCAGCCTTTCAGCCGCGGCTCCTGCGCGGCTCTTAAAGCTGCTGCCTTTCTTTATCCCGATTCCGCCGTTATGAGGCCATCTTCCTGCCTTTATACAGAAAGAACAGTCCGCAGATCATAAGAAGCGGAAATAAGATTCCTGCAAGAATACCAACTCTCAGGTTGTCCCCGAAAGCGCCTGAGACAAATCCCGCCAGCGTCGGTCCGCTCATACAGCCCACGTCCCCGGCCAGAGCCAGAAGGGCGAACATGGCCGTTCCGCCTCCTCTGATGGAGGCCGACGCCAGGCTGAAGGTGCCGGGCCACATGATACCCACGGAAAAACCGCAGATGCCCACGCCGGCTAGTCCCGCCACGGCTCCCGCCGCAGTGTCCGGACTCAGCGCGATGAGCAGATAGGACGCGATGCAGAGCGCCGTGCTTCCGATCATGAAACGGACCAGGGGGATGCGGTCCCCGAATTTCCCGTAGATGGCCCTGGCGGTCCCCATCAATGCCGCAAAGGTCATGGGACCTGCCAGATCACCAACCCATTTCGGCACACCGAGCCCTTTCTCCGCAAAAGTCGACGCCCACTGGCTCACTGCCTGCTCGCTGGCACCGGAGCAGATCATGAGCACAAAGAACAGCCAGAAAAGGCCAAGCCCCAGGATCTCCTTCAGCGGCCTGTCCTCCACGCCGGAGTCCTCCGCCAGTGTCCGGATCGGAACACGCAGGAAGGCGATTCCGTTCACGATCGGGACCAGGGCCCAGAGCAGCGCCATCACCCGCCAGTGCCCGATTCCGAAGATGGAGAAGAACAGGGTGGAGAGCAGCACCACCGTCAGGTGCCCCCAGCAATAAAAGGAGTGCAGAAGGCTCATGGCCGCCTCCTTGTTGTCTGTGGGACAAGCCTCCACGATGGGGCTGATCAGCACTTCCAGCAGTCCCCCGCCGACCGCGTAGATCATGACGCAGATCAGAATCCCGGCAAATGAGTTCTTCATCATCCCGGGCAGCAGAGTCAGCAGGATCAGTCCCGCCGCGCTCATCAGATGCGCCAGAACCGCGCCGGCCCTGTAACCGATCCGGTCCACAAACTTTACGGAAGCCAGATCCGTCAGAAGCTGCAGGCCGAAATTAAAAGTCACCAGCAGGGTAATCTGCGAAAGCGGCAGGGAAAACTCCCTCTGGAATGTTACAAAAAGAAGCGGAACAAAGTTGTTGACCACCGCCTGTACGACGTAGCCTGTAAAGCAGGCATAGATCGTACGCCTGAAATCCTGACTGCTGCTCAAAATGTCTCCTTCATCATGCGTCCCGCCGGAACAAAACAGCGAACGCAGCAGGCTGCAGAAATTCAGCCTGCTTCACACCGCGCCCGGCGAAGCGGGCAGGTCCGGTTATGGTTATCTCGCCGCTTCATAGATCCTGACCATATCCTCCTGATCCAGGACTTTGAAGCCTCCGATCGTACGGGTTCCAAAGAAGCTGCACTTATAAGCCAGCTCCTTGATCTGGTCCTCCGTCAGGTCATAGCCAAGTTCATGGATGTTTACCGGCATCCCGATCTCATGGAAGAAACGCTCCATCTCGCGGATTCCCTCCAGAGCAGTCTTCACCGGGTCTGTACAGTCCCCCGTCACACCCATGACGTTCACCGCGAACTGGGCAAAACGTGCCGGCTTCTCGGACAGGACATATCTCGCCCAGCTCGGCCATACAGCAGCAAGTCCCGCGCCGTGGGTGACGTCAAACATGCCGGAAAGTTCATGCTCCAGCTGATGGGAAGCCCAGTCCGTCTCGTTGCCGCAGCCCAGAAGTCCGTTGTGCGCCAGCGACCCGGCCCACATCACCTGGGCACGGGCGTCGTAGTCGGTCGGATTCTCATGCAGAATCTTCGCGTTCTGGATCACCGTGCGCATCAGCGCCTCAGACATGCCGTCCATCAGCATGGTATCCGGCGTCTTCGTAAAGTAGCGCTCCATCGTATGCATCAGGATGTCCGTGCAGCCCGACATGGTCTGCCAGTCCGGAAGGGTATAGGTGAGCTCCGGATTCATGACCGCGAAGCGGCATCTTCCGTAATCGCTGCTGTAGCCGCGCTTGATCATGCCGTCCTCATTGGTGATGACGCTGGAATCGCTCATCTCGCTGCCGGTGGCGGCGATCGTAAGCACACAGCCGATGGGAAGGCACGCCTCCGCCTTCCTCTTTCTGCAGTAGAAATCCCACACATCGCCTTCATTCGCTGCGCCGTAGCCAATGCATTTGGCCGAATCCAGAACACTACCGCCGCCCACCGCAAGCAGGAAATCCACTCCCTCTTCACGGCAGATCCGGATTCCTTCCCTGGCAAGCCCGAGCCTGGGGTTTGGCTGCGCCCCGCCGAGAAGAATGTAAGGAAGCCCCTGCTCCTTCAGAGAATCACAGACCCGGTCAAGAAGCCCCGACCTTACCACGCTGCCCGTCCCGTAATGCACGAGGACCTTCCGGGCTCCGAATTCCTTTGCGAGCCTTCCTGTCTCCTTCTCCGTACCTTTTCCGAAGACCACTTTTGTAGGTGCATAGTATTCAAAATTATTCATCAGAAATCCTTTCCAGAATAAAGCCGGAACGCTGAAGCCTGGCTCCGCTTCCTGCAGCATGACATACGCAGGTCTCCGGCAGTCAATTCAGAATCTTATTCAAAGGGGAATTTATAGTCAAGCCCGAAGCGGTCGCGGAGACCGATGAGTTCTTTCCGGATCGACTCTCCGACCGGCACCCCTTTGTCCTTTCTTTCCTGCCAGGCGTCCCACTCCTTCTCGCCTGCCGTATAGATCCTGTCCGCGCCGGGCGCCTTCTCACTGGCGCGCAGGCCGCGCAGAATCCCTCCTGCCGTCTCTTTAAATGTGTCAAGTCCCATGAAGAATTCCGGGTTGATCACAAAGAAGAAATGTCCCAGCCGGTAGAACTTACCGGATCCGTCCGGATTCTTTC
>OCTX012222269.1_pt1 | contig 10699 bp, 9 predicted proteins | sample 1539691 | NCBI WGS metagenome assembly OCTX01 (sample SAMN02144231, study PRJEB22623) | gut metagenome | biome: sheep rumen | host: Ovis aries | place: New Zealand | reverse complement strand
TGCTTCATTCTTTTACCTTGACTCATTTCAATTTTTTCCTTTCATTTATAATGACATTATAACAAATAATCCTATTTTGTAAAATACTTTTTTTAAAAAATTATCATATTAATTTTAATGCGTCCCTTTTTCTAGGGACGCGTCCAAAAATTTGGTAAATAATTAACTTAATACTTTTTCAATCATAGCCATTCTCACAAATACTCCATTTTCTATTTGTTTAAAAATTCTTGACTTACTGCATTCAACTACATCATCAGATATTTCAACATTTCTATTAAATGGTGCTGGATGCATGATAATTGCCTTTTCTTTCATTTTAGATACATTTTCAACATTCAAACCATATTTCTTATTATATGATTTTGCATCAATATTAATTTTTTCATTATGTCTTTCTAATTGAATTCTAAGTAGCATTACAACATCAACTTGTGGTAAATATTCATCAAAATTTACAAATTCAAGTTCTTCATCTTTAAATTCTTCTGGACCAGATGTATAAACTTTCATTCCAAGCCTTTCCATCACTTTAATATTTGAATGTGCAACTCTAGAATGCTTTATATCCCCTACAATAAGGACTTTCAAGCCTTCAAAATGTCCAAATTCTTCTTTTATTGTATATAAATCTAATAATGATTGAGATGGATGGTCTTTAGTTCCATCTCCTCCATTTAATATTGGAATTTTAATGTTGTTTAATTGTTTATAATATTCATCTTCTCTATGTCTTATAACAACCGCATCTACGCCAAGGCTTTCAAAAGTTTTTACTGTGTCATATAATGTTTCACCCTTTTTCATGCTTGAACTTTCTGGAGCAAAATCTATTGTTTTACATCCTAATTTCAATTCTGCTGTTTCAAAACTATAATGTGTTCTTGTAGATGGCTCAAAAAAAAGATTAGCTATAATTTTTTCTCCATTATAGTTAATCTTTTTTTTACCACTTTTAAAAGCAGTTGCTGATTTTAATAATTCTTCAATTTCTTTTATTTCTAAGTTTGCAAGTTTTAATATGTTCATTTTTATACCCACCTTTCTTATACTTTTTTGTCTTTTTGATTTTATCATTTAAAGATTTTTTATTCAACATTTTTTTACAAATTTCTATAATATTTTTACTACCAAAATTAATGAACGCATCCATTTCTAGAGACGCGTCCATTAATTTATTATTCCATTAGTTTTTCTAACTCTTTTATTTTATCTCTTAATTCAGCTGCTCTTTCAAATTCCATTTTTGAAGCTGCTTCAAGCATTTCATCTGTAAGTTTTGTAATTGTTTCTTTTATATCTTCTTCTTTTTCAAGCTTGTATTCTACTTCTATGTCTGCTACACTTGTAGCTGAAATACTGTCTCTTACAGATTTTTTGATTGTTGTAGGAGTAATTCCATGTTCTTTGTTGTATTCTTCTTGGATTTTTCTTCTTCTATTTGTTTCAGATATTGCTTTTTCCATACTCTCTGTCAATTCATCTGCATACATTATAACTGTTCCATCTGTATTTCTTGCAGCACGTCCTATTGTTTGAATTAGTGAACGTTCTGAACGTAGGAATCCTTCTTTGTCAGCATCTAGAATTGCAACCAATGACACCTCTGGTATATCTAAACCTTCTCTTAATAGATTTATTCCAACTAAGACATCAAATTCACCTAAACGAAGTTTTCTAATTATCTCCATTCTTTCTAAAGCTTTTGTGTCTGAATGCATATAATTAACTTTGATATCTAAACTTTTCAAATATGCAGTCAAATCTTCTGCCATTTTTTTAGTTAGAGTTGTAACTAACACTCTTTCGCCTTTTTCGGCTCTTATTCTGATTTGTTCAAGTAAGTCATCTATTTGATTTGCAACTGGTTTTACTTCTATTTTAGGGTCTAGCAAGCCCGTTGGCCTTATAATTTGCTCAACCACATTATCTTTTGAATGTTCTTTTTCATAATCTGCAGGAGTTGCACTAACAAATACCACTTGATTTAATCTTTTCTCAAATTCTTCAAATTTAAGAGGCCTATTATCAAATGCTGATGGAAGTCTGAATCCATATTTAACTAGACTTTCTTTTCTTGCTCTATCTCCATTATACATTGCTCGAACTTGAGGAATTGTAGCATGAGATTCGTCTACTAATAGTAAGAAATCTTTGGGGAAGTAGTCAAATAATGTGTATGGCGGACTTCCTGCTGGTCTTTGGCTTATATGTCTTGAATAGTTTTCTATTCCAGAGCAGAAGCCTGTTTCCTTCATCATTTCTATATCAAAATTTGTTCTTTCTTCTATTCTTTGTGCTTCAATAAGTTTGTTTTGAGATTTGAAGAATTGAACCTGTTCTTCTAGTTCTTCTTCTATTGTTTCAATCGCTCTATTCATCTTGTCTTTGCTTGTTACATATTGAGAAGCTGGTGGAATCAAAATATGTTTTCTTGTTCCAATTGCTTTTCCTGTTAAAGGATTTATTTCATTAATTTTTTCTATTTCATCTCCCCAGAATTCAATTCTAACAGCAGACTCACTTTGAGATGATGGATATATTTCTAAAATGTCACCTTTAGCTCTAAATGTACCTCTTTTAAAATCTATTTCGTTTCTTGCATATTGCATTGAAATAAGTTTTCTCATAACATCATCTCTAGATTTTTCCATGCCAGGTCTTAGAGATAGCATCATTTCTTCGTAATCAACAGGATCGCCCAAACCATATATACATGAAACTGATGCAACTATTATAACATCTCTTGTTTCAAATAAAGATAGAGTTGCAGAATGACGAAGCTTGTCTATTTCGTCATTTATAGAAGAATCCTTTTCAATGTATGTATCCGACTGTGGTATGTAGCTTTCTGGTTGATAATAATCATAGTAAGAAACGAAATATTCCACGTTATTGTGTGGGAAGAATTCCTTAAACTCGCTATATAACTGCCCCGCCAATGTTTTATTGTGAGCTAAAACAAGTGTAGGCTTTTGCACTTTATTAATTATATTTGCCATTGTGAAAGTTTTACCAGAGCCTGTAACACCAAGAAGTGTCTGGAATTTCTTGCCTTCTTCTATTCCTTTTGATAAATATTCAATTGCTTTTGGCTGGTCTCCTGTTGGCTTGTAATCTGAAACTAATTCGAACATTTTTCCTCCCTTGTGACTTTTTATTACGACCATATACAACCGCAAAATTCGTGTCATGCATTTTTAAATTCGTACCAATGTGTAATTTTGACATCAAATTTTTTGTCATTTTTGTCATTACACGAATAAAACTCACAATTATTTTATATTAAATCTGTATGTATATATTAACATTTTTTCAATAAAAAAACAAGGAATTTCTCCTTGTTTTAAAACAAAGTATCTAACTAGTTGTTTTATTTCTTAAATATCACAACATTTGTTTATTTATATTTTTATTGTTTTATTAAAGAAATTCTTGTATTAATAGTTAAAAGTATGCATTCATCTTCATTTATTGTAATAGTTTCTTCGTCATCTTCTCCATTCAAGTAAACATTTCTAACCATTTCAGATTCACTCTTTCCATAACTATTTTTAGCAATCTCAATTTTTTCAATAAAAAATTGAGAACCTCTAACTAGCGCCTTCACTTTATATGTTCCTGATGGTAAATAATATCTTATATGCTTAGAAGAACCAAAATCATCTTCTTTTCCAAATTGTCCTAATTCTCCTTCAATCAATACAATATCATTTTCTTTAACAGCATTAGCTTTAATACCTGTTGCAGATTTATTTTCATATATTTCATTCATTTTAGAATCATTAATAGATTTTATCTCTCCATTGTCATAAGCATATACAATATATATTTTATTGTCGTAATCAATTTTATATCTAGGCCCACTTTGCCAATCTGATTCTGGCATTATTTTTATTATTTTATTCTTATCATAACCGCTCTGTACCATTGCATTTTCAATATTCATTCTTATGTTATCTGGTACTGGATCATCATCAATTTTGTTTATAAAAAAGAACCATATTATAAAAATAATTATAGCTATCATTAATAGTGAAGTTATTATTGCACCTTTCTCATTTTTCATAATTACTCAACCCTTTCAATTACAATTTTATTATGTACCTTTATCTATATATTCAATAATTCTTTCTTTTTAATTTCAAATTCTTCCTGTGTAATAATTCCATCATCTAACAATTCTTTATATTGCCTAATTTGCTCTGGAATACTTTTTTCTTGTTTTATATGAGATGTATCTATTGGCATATTATTTAGCTTTTCTATATTATCCATAATAAACTTTTGAGCTTTTTCAAATTTATCTTTACAAGATTTATTCAATGAAATACAATTTGGTTGTTTGGCAGGATCATAATTAGGATCATTAGACCAATAATTTAGTCTTTTATTTTCCAATCCTCCTGTTGAAATTTCAAAATAACCACTCAGCCAATGAAAATCTATTTCAATATTTGTAATTTGTGAATATATAATACTAAAATTGCCATTACCCAAAAAATGTCCAGTAACAGATCCTTTCTTTATTATATAAACTTTTTTATCAGTGCATATCAAGTATTCTCTAAATGAACCTTTGATAGCAATTTTGACTTGTTCGTCTTTTAAAATAGATGAATTAATTATTTCTTTCAATTCTCTATTATCTTCTATTAAAACATCTTCATCAATTTTATTTGATTTTTCTTCTATTTTTTCTTCCTTTATCTCAATAGTATAACTAACAAGTTCATGTTGAATAAAAATATACTTATTAGCATTCCATTCTTTAACCTCAAATGGAAATGCTTTTGATTTTAAAAACGCACCTGTATCTTTAATTTCAAGCTGGTGTTTTCCTTCTTCTAATTCAATTATTATTGATGAATATTGCTTTATATCTTGTATATATTTTCCATCAATATATATCTTGAACTTACATATTAATCCACTTGCTGATCCACTTCTTATTTCAATACTAGCCATATTTAATACCTCACATTTCATCTTTATTTAGTAATTACTGCTTTATTTACGTATTCGCATCTGTTTATCAAATCATTTTCTATATTTGTTATTCTATAATAAGAATTTAATTTTGTCTATACTAATAGATAAATTTTATCTATTAGTTACATTTTAAAAATTTTTTCAATTGCTTTTGACTGGTCTCCTGTTGGCTTGTAATCTGAAACTAATTCGAACATTTTTCTATCCTTTCTTTTTATTTAAAATTGTCCCCTCTCTTTTAGCTTTTAACGTCTTCTCGAGCATTTTAACTTTCTTTTTAATATCATTAGTATTATTAATGCTACAACTATTACAATTGTGTTATATAACCAGTATGGAAGTTTTTTAACTGAATGGCTTGCTATAAGATTTGTGGTGTAGTTTAAACCATCAGCATAGAAAGTCACTTTTCCTAAAACTTGGTTTTGCTCTATTGGAGCTGAAATATCTTCATCAAGAGTAACTTCTTGGCGAATGTTTTTCACGTCAATATCATTTGGTATAATTGTTGAGATATTGTTTTCTGTTTTAATATCAAGTGATTCAGTTTCTTGTGTTGCGTGTTTTACTTTTATGTTTGTAATTGTTTGTTCTTTATTTACTATTTCCTTTAATGCATAGTTTTTGTATGTAAATTCATAAAGTTGCTTTGTATCGTAAAAGCGTTCACTTAAGCCTTTGCTATTTGTTCCGCCACCAAGAACTACTGAGATTAAGTCAATGTTATCATGTGAACTACTTGCAACTAAGCATTCTCCAGCTGGAGTAGTTGTACCTGTTTTTATTCCTGTACAATACTCATAGTAATAGCTTTTATAATTAGGTAATATCATATAATTTGTATTTTTAAATGTTCTATCGCTTTTTGTATAAAGGCTTGTTGCAGGTATTGTAAAGCTTGTTGTTTTTACAATTTCATTGAAAATTTCATGTTTTTGACATTCTTTTGCAATCAAATACAAATCATATGCTGTACAATAGTGGTCATCATTGTGTATTCCATTTGGATTTACAAAGTGAAGATTTTCGCATCCAAGTTCTTTTGCTCTATTGTTACATAATTCAGCAAAAGACTCCACGCTACCACTTACGTGTTCTGCTAAAACATTTGCAGCCTCGTTTGCACTTGGAATTAACAAAGCATATAATAGAGTTTTTATATCAATTTCTTCACCTGCTACAAGATTTGCATTTGAATACCCTTCTGGGACTAAACTAATTGCTTTCTTAGAAACTTTTGCTTTGTCTGTTAACTGGCATTTTTCCATAACAACTAATGCTGTAAGAATTTTAGTCGTGCTAGCTGGATATAGTTTTTCGTGTGCATTTTTTTCGTAAATAATTTTTCCTGTAGATGGTTCTGCCACATAAGCCGCTTTACATCCTATTTTCGGAACTGTATCAAAAACTTTTTGTTCATCTTTATTGTATTTTAAAGTTATTTCACTATCGGCAAACGCGCTTATTGGTGTTAATAAAATAATAATCAATAAAATACTTGTTAATAATTTCTTTTTCATATATTACCTCTCTTAATCATTTGGAAGTGATTTAGGGGACGGGTACAAAAATATTTTAATTCTGATTTAAAATACATATTGCACTTTTGTATTCTGAGTTTCCAACTTTTATTTCCTCTAACTGATATATATTTTCTAATTTATCATTTATAAAAACCTGTGGCTTATCATTTTTCAAACTAACCCTAAAATCTTTTAATGGTGTTCTAAATCCTTTACCTGTAGCTTTTATAAAGCTTTCTTTTAATGCCCAAATTCTATAAAATAACTCTCTTTTTTCGTCTTCTCTAGCATTTTCAATCATTTGAATTTCTTCTGGATGGAAAAATCTTTGAGCTATTTTAATATAATCTTCTTTATCTGTCATTTTCTGAATATCGCACCCGACTTCACTATCAGCTATTATGCACATTGCCATATCTCCAGAGTGTGATAGGTTAAAGTATAATTCTTGAGGACAATTTTTTAAAATTGGTTTGTTGTTTTCTACAAAACCTATTTTTATTTTTGAATAATCAACATTCAGTTCTTCTAAACCTTTCATTAAAAGATATTCTGCAGCTAAGGAAAGCCATTTGTCATCTTCAAACTTAAGCTTGTCCACCTTGTTTTTTCTATATAATGAAACTTTGTTATATATTTCTTCAAAAGAAAATGTTTTTTTCATATTATTTATATCTATAAAATATACTTTTTTCATTAAAAATTATATCTCCTTTAATTTTAAAAAATTATATATTAAAAGACAAATAATTGCAAGAATTATTTGTCTAATTTTCTAAATGCTGACTTCGTGAAATTTTTTCCAGATTGAGTCTGATATTATTTCTTTAAATATTACAGAAATCTTGCTATCAAGTATTTCTATTCTTAGTACTTCCACTTCTTCGCTTTCTATAATGTTTATTATATTTTCAATTAGTTTCGTGTTTCTCATTATTCCTTCGCCTATTATTGATATTTTTGTTACATCTTTTTTTACTACACTTTTTACTGTGTTTTCTTCTATTGTTCTGGACAAATGTGTTCCATCCGCTTCTGTAAATGTCGATTTTGTAACTATTGGCACATTAAATTTTTCGCCAATTTTTATACTTCTATCATGTAAAACTTTTGCTCCCTCATTTGAAATATCTATCATTTCTTTATATGATATGTTTTGTAGCTTCTTTGCTTCTTTTATTTTATTTGGATCTGCTGTGTAAACTCCATCTACATCTGAAAAAATATAGCATTTATCCGCATCTAATGCAGCTGCAACCGCTACAGCTGTTGTGTCTGAGCCCCCTCTGCCCAATGTTGAAATATCATTTTTGGCATTTACTCCTTGGAAACCCGCAACTATAACAATTTTATCATCTTTTAGTTCTTGTTCTATTCTTGAGACATCTATATTTTCTATTATTGCACATTTATTTGCTATGCTACTACGAATTCCTGCTTGCCATCCTGTAAGTGAAATTGCAGGGACATTCATTTCGTCTAAAATAATTGCTAGCTTTGCTATTGACACTTGTTCTCCTGTTGAAATAAGCATAGCAGTTTCTCTTTTGTCTGGATTTTTTGAGAGCTCCATGGCTTCTCCAATCAATCTATCTGTTGTTTTTCCTTGTGCTGATAAAATTACTACAACATTTTTGTATTCCTTTTTGTATCCAATTACTTTGTTTGCTACTATTTTTAATTTTTCATTATCAGCTACAGAACTTCCACCAAATTTTAAAACCACTGTTTTTTCCTGCATTTACATCATTCCCTTATATAAAGATATAGAGAGTAGTTATATTCCTACTCTCTATATTTTATGAATTATTTAGTTTATTGTTCTTGTCTTATACATTTCTATTAAGTTTTTTCCTTGGTCTTCTGGGTTCAAGTCGACATGTTTAGCATGTTCTTTCCATTCATTTCCATCTGGCAATGCAAAATATGCAATATTATGTTGAAACCATTCGTTAGCCATATCTTGCGCTGTTCTATAAGATTTCATATCATTCCCATGTATCGGATGAATGTCTATTAGTGCTTGGCATATTTTAGTAATATCTTCTAAATCATTTATTTTATACGAATCTTTTATTTGCCAATTTTCTTTTGAATAAATGGCTGTAAATTGTTCATTTTCGTACATAAATGTATAGTTTTTGCCTTGTCCATCTGTATCAATTAATTCTATTTTTTCTGGTTTTACTCCCATGTTAGTTTCAATTGTATTTTCTTCTACAGGCTTGTTCTTTACCGCTATTTCAATAGTATCTTCATTTTTTGAAGGGGTATTTATTATTTCGCCATCATTGCTTTTATTAGTCTGAATTATGAAGAATATAACTGAAACTGTTATTATTCCTATTATTATTTTTAATATCTTGATAATGAAATCAGCTCCTTATTCTTCTATTTCTTTTATCAACTGTTCCTTTTCATCCTCTGAAACCTTAAACAACCCTCTTACTGCATTTATGTTCATTTGTTGTAAATCGTTTAGGTCTAATGCAGTATGTTCTAGTATCCATTTATATTCATTTATTATATCAGTGTTAGAAACTGTATTATTATCGGTATTAACAGTAACTTTTAGTTGTTTTCTATATAGCTCTTCAATAGGATGATTTTCCCCAGTTGCTCTCGTTTGTAAATTGCTTATTGGGCAAACTTCAAGTATAATATTGTTTTTGACTAGATAATCTACTAAATCTGTATCTTCTAAGCATCTAACACCATGTCCGATTCTTTTTGCTCCAAAATCCAATGCTCTTTTTATACTTTCCGCTCCAGCTGCCTCTCCAGCATGAATTGTAAATGGTATGTTTAAATTACTTGCTTCTTTAAAAATATTCTCATAATCTGAAGTTGGAAATAATGCTTCCGCTCCTGCAAGGTCCACTGCTGATACTCCTTTTTCTAAGTATCTTTTTGCAACTCTTATAGTTTCTAAATTGTCTGTTTCATTATCTCCTCTCATAGCGCACAATATTAGGCTTCCACCAATATGATATTTTTCTTTTGCTTTATTCATTCCTTTTATTGCCGCTTCAACTATTTGGTTATAATCTAAGCCTTTTTCTCTGTGTTTATTCGGAGCAAATCTAACTTCTGCATATATAACATTTTGTTTTGCTAAATCTTCAAATAATTCAAATGTTGCTTGTGTAATATGTTTTTCAGTTTGTAATTGTTTACAAGGTAAGTTAAATTTTTCTAAATATTCGTTTAAATCTCTGCAGTCTACACTAACCATTAGAGCTTTTTTTACTTTTTGTAATAGTTCATCTCTATCTGTTCCCAAAAAGTCTTCTTTGCTCTCAAATCCTAATGCCTTATAATCTTCTTCATCTATTAGCCATTGTAAAACTGTTTCTGGTCTTAGTGAACCATCTAAGTGTAAATGAAGCATTATTTTTTTCATTTTATTAATTATATTTACTTCATCAGTATTACAAATTGTTCTTATTGGTTTATTTTCAAAATCCTTATCTAATACCATTAATTCTTTTTCCAATATAGTAACCTCCTTACGAAAGTGAACTTATTTTTTCTATAACTTTTTCATAATTGCCATAAAACAATGGAGCTGATATATTGTTTTCTTTTCCTTTATCGTATACACTTTTGCATACAAATAATAAATCATCTAAATTTCCATGTAAAGTCATAATCTTTCTGGTTAATATATTGTCTCTAAACATTTTTTTCATAATCGGTGCTGATATTATAGTTGGCAATTTATAAGCAAATAACTCATTATTGTAATTTTTTAATTTAACTCCACGTGATGCAATAATTTTTGATGTTTCTCTAATTGATCTTACTGCTTCAGAAAGTCTTTTGGCTGAATCCATTAAATTTTCTGCTGAAGTAGATGCATTTTTAATATCGCCATAACTTCCAGCAACAGATACGACACCAGCATTAATAGCCATGTGAAGCCATATCCATTCTAGCATATCATATGGTTGTTCAAGTTTTATGTTACATGCTTTAAATACTGATTCTATATCATCGTAATTTGAAATATTTGCTTTTTCTTTTTGTTCAAGCATAAAATGATCAAATACACAACAATTAAGAGTTTCATTTTCTATATTTCCCCCTGCAACAGGATAACCAAGGATATAATTCCATCCTGTAGTTATATTGTCTATATATGAACGTTCCTCCCATATTCCACATCCAAATACTAATGTACC
>OCTX011630686.1_pt1 | contig 10700 bp, 10 predicted proteins | sample 1539691 | NCBI WGS metagenome assembly OCTX01 (sample SAMN02144231, study PRJEB22623) | gut metagenome | biome: sheep rumen | host: Ovis aries | place: New Zealand | reverse complement strand
ATCATTAAATTCCTGCTTAGTAAGGCAGGCAATCCATTTCTGTCCGTAAGGAATCTTCGGATCCTCTGCAGCATTGCGGTAAGAACACTGAACGAACTTGCAGTTCTCGTAGAAGAACCACTTGCCGCGGTCGTCCGGACAATCAGAAGCAGAAAGAAATGCTCCCACCGGTGCATCAGAAGAAATTTTGACTCCAGACATGTATTCTGACAATTCTGTGTCATAAGAAACACTAAGCCAACGACTCAGAACCTCATCCGAGTTATCATTATCAAGGATGTCAGAAATATGCTCATTGACGCGCTTCTCAAAAAGCGTCGCATCCAAAGGATTGACGCCTTCCGATGTCACCTGTGAAAGAAACTCAGGCGTGACAAGTCCGTTGCCGTACACGATAGACTTGGCGACGTTCGCCGCAAGGACATCATTCGAAGCATGATTGCCGAAAGACTCTGCAACGCTGCGCCCAATCTCTTTGTCCTTTTCAAGTAGAAATCCCATAACAAAACCATTTTCCGCAATATTAAGAAATAATTGCAGAAAAGGCTTAGATTTGCAACAAATTACACAAAATAATCACACTTTACCGTATAAGTCAACAAGGAATAGATTTCAAAAAGGGCAATGATTTGCAACGAAACAAAAATAAAAAACAAAATCAATTATTGAAAAACCGACCTAAAGCAATACTTTAGGTAAACGCCGGCCTGATTTCACAAAACAAATCCCTGATCCATCCGGGGGAAAGGACAAGGTCGTGGACGTACTCCCCTTCCGGGATTCCCAGCAGCCCGCGCGCAATGATATCCCTTTCAGAATCACCGATATTATCGGGACCGAGATATCTCACGCCCTCGACCAGGTTCCTCAGCCTTTCGGACTGAAAGAAGAAAACCTTAAGTGATTTCCTTCTGAAGAAATGAATGGTATTTCCGGATGACAAATGAATGAACTGTTCCGAGCCGTCGGTGACGTAATCAAGGGGACGGACCGGAACGCCATAGAAACCTGCAAGGTTCGCCGCCTGCGCGCCTGTCGGAACAATACGGACCCTCCAGTGCTGCGCAGCAGCCTGGGCAACGGACTCCCCTGTCGGAAGAACCATCCGCCCGTTCCCGCCGAACGCAGGACGGCAGAATATCCCCCTCGCAAGCCTCGCCACTTCCCTGCTGCCTCCGGTCACCATCTGAGACAGCTTGGCCCTGATGACATTATGGGAAAGGCCCGTATCCAGAAGGTCTTCCACGAAAAAGATTGTTCCCCGGGGAAACGCCGATATCCTGACGGAAAGCGCCATATACAGATTATCCATACTTACAATGTGCTTGCGGTTGCAAATATGGGCCTTTTCCGCAAGAAATCCAATAGACGGACAATCAAGGTTGAGAATTCGGGAAAACATACCCTTCGGGAGTCTTAACGACGCCATAGCGTTCACGAAGCTTCGTGTCTATAGCCCTTATGACGTATCCCGGAGGATTGGTGGCGTGGAGGGCATTCGCCGACACGCCGTCAAGGAAAGACAGAAGGTCCATCCCGGCGTCCTTCGCGGCAACGAAGGTAAGCAAGTTGTTCTTGATACCCTGGGCTGTGAAATCAAACTTGTTAAGGAGCATATTGTATAGCTCCTTGCCAAGGACGATCAACGGAGAACCGGTACGCTCGAGCACGTCCGTCGTGGGGGTATGCTTCAGGACATTGTACGGAAAGAACGTCACGGACACGATGGCCTTCCTCCCCCGCCGGCCTTTGTTCACTTCCGCCGACTCAGTATAGTTCACATGATAGTCGAACGACCATGGCGCCTTATCGTCAAGTTCCTGCTTTGCGGGAACAATGGTGCGGCGGATGAAATCAGAGTTGTCCTTGTACTTGTCCTTCAGGCCCCACATGGCCTTGAGCTGGTCAATCGTATAGGTCATCGGATACTTCTGATTGCTTACAAGACGGAATAACCTGACGGAACAAGGCTTCGACAACTGCAAACTGGCAAGAAGGCTAAACCGCCGGAACCCTTTACTAAAGTCTAAAATGCGGCCCCACGTGTGTTCATTGACGGAAATCACGGCCACGCCCGGCTTCACGTTCACCTGGCAGTCGTTGAGGATCTGGTGTCCTATAAGTTCGAACTCCGGCTTGCCTTTCTCGTCGTAGACGGGTTTTCCCCCTTTCATCTTCGGCTGCTCGACGAAATACGGATTCTGCATTAGCTCGACGATGGCCTCCTTGGCCTGGCTGTAATTGGTGTTCCCGGGACCGAGAAGACTCCGGATAGGAATCTCCAGGCGGGCGTCGCCGAGGGGACCTATCTCCACCTGCCCGATGTCCGCGCCGCTGCGAAAGTCAAGACCGAGGACCTGGCGCTGCGCAACCTCGACGATGCGCATCAGTAGACGCTCGGAATAGATACTGAAATTGCGCTCGCTGGTGGCAAAGATATAGGATTCAATTATCTCGCGGGACCTGGTAAGGGAATCGTCCTTTGGAATGCTTGATGACATGGATTTATTGTTTTTGACGGGTTTTATTGCAGTTGTCGATTATTTCAGAGAATTTATTGCAGGAGTCGGGGAATCGGAGGAATCGGAACAGTTTTTTTGACGGGAATTTGATTTTTTCTGTCGGGGAATTTTACATATTCAAATTTCTTTTCGTATATAGAAGTAGAAGCAAGCAAATCATTGGAATTCGATGATTTACAAAACGAAAAGCAGGCGCATTTCATTAAGAGTGAAACGGCAAAATCAAAAATTGATAAGACATAAACATGCCTTGTCCCATGATTAACAAAACATCGGTCGTTATTGGGATGAATCCCGAAAAGGGAAGAAAAGACAAACTGTCCCGAATTCGTTGAGAATGAGGGAACAAGAAAGCCGCCCGCGGCGACTGAGCGGGAGAGACGGCCCCTCCCCCTACCCCCTCCCCGCACGACGGGATCACGACGGCGGACATATAGAATGCCCTTCGGTACTCCGGCGTCAAATGCGGAATACTGCTCCGACAAAATAAATAAGACTTTCATCAATCAATGCTTGCAAGGGCAAAGATAAGAATTCCGAATAAATAAACAATGGTCGGGACGAAAAGAAACATTTAATTTGTCGGAAATAGATAATGGCCGACAGAATAAATAAGCAAACCTGTGCTTGTCAGATATTGTATCCGCCGGACTCCCCCACCTCGGGAACAGGCGAAGATTATTTTATTTGTTTTAATTAAAATAATATCTATCTTTGCTCCGACAAATAAAATATAGATATGGCAAAGACAGAATACTCCCCTCTCAACCTGCCTAAGGCGTTGGTCGAAGAACTGAAAGTCTGGAAGATGGCCTTCACTGCCGCATATGGCAGGACGATATCCTACGGAGATATCATCCGTGGAATGCTCGACTCGCTCCCCTCCTCCGACCCGGGCGTCGTCCAGGAACTGGAACTCATAATCAAAAAACACCCGGAACTGATGGACAAGATGTCCAAGTACCGGGGGGAACAGGAACAGGTTGAGTAACGGAATCCCCGAAATCCTGTTTCTTTAACCTGTTCTTGAACTGATAAAGAAAGGCCCCGGATTCCCGGGGCCGGTGGCCAGTCTACACTGCTGGCTATTGTCAAAACACAAGGCTTTCGCCTCCGTGGAGATTATATATCATAGAACCTCTCGAACTACCTTAACTTGTAATATGAATTCAAAGCAGCTTCATAATAATCAATACTCTAAATAATTGGAATTTCAAACAATTCATTACTGCCATCAATAATAAAAAGTCGATGAAAATTTTTATTGTAATTCATCCGAATACCATTGAGTTTAACGGCCTCAATATTAACATCATCAAAATGATTGAAAACGACCAACAGCCAAAACTCAACGCAATCAGGATGCAATTGAGAATATTTATCAAGCTTCTTCAGTTTAGAGGATAAACAAGATTGTCCAAAATCTTTCCAGTCTATAGACGGAACAAATCTAAAGAAACCATAATCAGTCTCTTGAAAATATTTATAAGAACATTCCTTGTACTTAACTATAGCTCGAGACTTTTTATCACGGTGAGGAAAATATTGAGTTACTTCAACTCCAATCTTCTTCCCAGAAATAGTATCACAAATAACAAAATCTGGAGATTCGCACTTACAAACTACCTTAAAATTGGGAATAACAGATAAAAGCACATCAAGGCTTCTGTACTCAAATAATACTTTACTTAAAATACTCATGATAATAACTCTTTTTTTATAAAATATAAAAACGAGCAAAATCGTCACATGAGCAAGACCCCATGCTCATATATCTTCGGTTCGATATGGGCCTAAAGGACCTGTAATACCTAAGTTGTGTCAAATCAGATCGGATATGCCGCATATCGGGAGTATATCAAGAACTTCTCCGGAGAGAAGTGTATTTACCTTAACTTGAAATAATAGCTCCCGCCATTACTGACGGGAGCAGTGTTATGAAACAAATTCGTCTCTCTTCAGAGATTATTTATCTACGACTCCGATTTCATCTATTTCCTTCATGAGCCTATCTGTCTCCTGCAGGGCATATATGATGCGACCATAGTGTAAAATATCCTCATAATCAAGAGTCCTATTCTTACGGTCTTTAAGCCATTTCTGTGCCGGCTGATAACCACCGATGTAGAAGTTCCAAGCGAGTTCTGAAACATTACCGAAATATTGGTCTTTATTGATATAGACCTTGCCATCCTGGAATTCCGGTTTGTCCACAATGTTATCACCGTTTACCGGGAAAGTGACTTTGGTGGCCCAATTGTCCGCTCCTTCCATCAAATGAAGTCTGCGGAGTTCAGCGCCTTTCTCTGCAAGACGATGGAACTGTTCGGCGTTCTTTGGATAAGGTATACGAGGGAAGTCGATTTTCAAGAACTCCTTGTAGGTCTCCCTGTACTTGGGGCTATGGAGGACAGCATAGATATAGTCAAACAACTCTTGAGGAACAATTGTCTTTTGTAACTCCCTTTCGAAGGATTCTATCAGTTCTTTTGAAAAGTTCGGAACCATTTCGTAAGAGCCGTCAATATTATCTACTTTGACTAAGAGAGGGAATATATAACTCGTCTCTTTTGTTTGTGATGAGATCGAGCACATATCTGAAATGAGTTTCGTAGCATAAACATGTTGAAAAGGGAAAGAACTCTGTTGCCTACACGTAATAATTGAAATGTTACCATCAATGAGGTTCCTCTGCATTTCTTTACGTGGATAAGCTATAAATCCTTTACTTTTCCCAGAATAAAAGGTGTATCTATCATCAAAGGGGCGATAAGATACTTTTTCTACGCGCCCTTCGTTCCCTGCTAAATCGGCTTTAGCCAAAGCAAGAGTCCAATCGCGGCCGTCTTTAACAGCTGAATACTTAGTACGCAGATGTGGCTCATCCATGTTCTTAAAATCATCCACAACGGTCAGAAGCTCATTTTCATTAAAATGAATGGTCAAAGCATCGCGTTTTGTCTGAAAGCCAGATACGAATATGGGCATAAGTAGATTCAAAGAAGCGCCTTTTTCATATTCTTCTTTTGCTCGCTCATCTTTAGGAACGAAAAAATAGTAAGGCTCGGAGCAATTGACTCTTTGCCAATTCAGGTTCTCCCACGAATGACTTTCAAGGAATGCGTATTTATTATCCCTGAGTCCATATAACTCAGCATAATAAACATTTCCTGGGTGTGCGCCCTTTTTGGTGGATGCCTTCTTAACCATAAGGACGATTGAAGTGCCCTGTTGAATATCGAAGACATTCTCATCTGGGCTGCCGTCTGGACTGACCTCTTTCTTTTTGAAACTCCCGTGTAAGTTCAGAATATAAATATCGTCGAAGCTATTCAGGAGTGCGTACCGCATCTGACGGAATGTCACGGCATCAATATAGTTGTTATTGGTTATATAACCGATGATGCCTTGATTATTCTTATCGATATAATTCTGGGCAAGACGGATAAACTTCACATAATCGTCATCCAAATTAAGTTTCTTCTCGTTCAACCCTTCTTTATAAACTCGTATCTTATCGAGAATCCAAGGGCTCTGATTCATGCTGCTATTGTTATAAGGTGGATTGCCAAGGCATATCATAACCGGAGTCTCGTTCTTAATCTTGGACGCTGCATCTGCCTCATCTGACAGCCACTTAGCAAATAGCGTGGTTGCCCGAGGCGTTGCCTCTTCAAGAGAGTTTGTCAAAAACACGTTCAAACGCTGGTTCATCTGACCAGAATAGCCCGTATTCTTGAGCGTTATGGCCAACTTCAGGTGTGCAATGGTATAGGAGGCCATGAGAATTTCAAAGCCGTGAATGCGAGGAATAAGGCTCTTTTCAACATAAGATGTCCAGAGGCCTTCAAGACCGTTAAATTTATCACGAATCAGCTCGATGACTTCCGCCAGGAATGTACCCGTTCCGGTTGCAGGATCAAGAATTTGCACACGTGGAACTTCTATTTTCTCGTGCTTTATGCCGTCTTTGAAACGTTTATCCCTAGACTGTTCCCAACTCACATCCATAAGTACTTTGCTATCATCAGCGAGACCCCGAGCTAAGCCGAACTCCTGCTGTAGAATCTCATCAACCGACCTGACAATGAACTTAACTACCGGCGCCGGGGTGTACCATACTCCACGGGCCTTACGAAGCTTTGGATCATACTCAGCGAGGAAATCCTCATAGAAATGCACAATAGGATCACTATGGCGCTTATTGCTGCCATAGTTTTTCATAATCTTTTCCGCATCGGTGTATTGAAACATAGCCGCGATGTCATCAACAATCCAGGCAATGCTATCATCCAGGTCATATACTGCAATAGATTGGAAGATTTTCCGAAGAAACGGATTTGACCTTGGAATTAACTCAGCAGCCTCTTGACGGGAGAAGTTTTCCGGTGTAGAATCGTACAAGCGGGCAGTGAACATACCATAAACAATAGTCTGAGCATAGATATCAGCGAATTCCTCGGATTTCAGGTCATGGATAAGCACGTCACGGAACGCACGGAGCTGAGTTGCGATTTCATTACTACTGTCCTCTCCTTCAAGAACAATGGTCTTATTCACGACTTCGGCAAGGAGATGTGCCTTACCGGCCATCAACCGAGCAAGGACAGACGAAGAAGTAATCCGCTGGCGGCCTTTTGTCACAAGGTGACTTACCATCGCCTCAAACTTGTCACGATTCTCAGGAAGCTCGACAATATGGTTTCCACGAGTTTCGGCGATGCGGACCGAATCTACAAACTCACCGTTCTGATACAAGTGAAAATCAAGATAGTCAGTGAAGATGATGCCGTCAAGGGATGCTTTATAACGATCAAACTGTTTCTTGTGCTGCCGGCGGCCATCAAGGTCACCATCGTCAATGTCCTTTGCTTCAAAGAAGGCGACAGGCAGTCCATTCTGGGTAATGACATAGTCCGGAGCGCCACAGTCACGGCGGCGGGGTTCGTTAGTGACTATGTACCCAGAAAGAAGGGATGAAAGATATGACTGCAAAGATCCACGGAAACTATGTTCAGTGGTGTTGCCGACACTATACAAACGGTCAATCTCCTTAATGTATTCCTTAAAGTCCATAAGCTTGATTCAATAATGATTCAACCGGCTTTATTTACAATTCAATTATACTGCTGGCCATCCCGTCCATAAGGACATCGCGGACATACTGTAGGACGAGCCTGCGGTTCTCGCTGTCAAGGGCATAGAGCCTCAGGGTGACGGGTGTCTCGCTCTTGATATATTCTACATACATATGATGCTTGAAATGGATGTCGCTCCAACGCTCACCTCCCCTCTCGCACATGAATCCGAACAAGGCGTCCTTCCGGTACTCCCAGTCACGAGTGAGCTCGGCTATACCCTGGAGAATCTTAACGTCGTATTCCATATTCCGACAAAATAAATAAAGAGATTAAGCCCGGGAATTCTCCCTGGTTTCAACCGGGAGATGAAAGGGCGTTTGATTTTTGATACTCGATATAATGCGCACGGTCTTTTCCGAGATATGGCCGGCAGTCTCCACGAAGTAGGACCGAATCCACAGTGACGGATATTTCCGCAGGTACGGTCGCGTGTGATGATGCGGTATATTTGCTCATAATATGCTGATTTATATTTGCTTTTGTCAGCATTTATGAGTATATTTGTTATATGCTGAGGGCATACAAATACCGCATCTATCCCACTCCGGAGCAGGCCGTTTTCTTTGCGAAAAGCTTCGGCTGCTGCCGTGTCGTCTATAACCGGACGCTCGACTACATGTCGATGTGGTGGAACGGCGGCGGATGTAGTGTCGGCAGGTTCGCGGCGCAGGCGCAGCTGGTCGCCATGAAGGAGTGCTACCCCTGGCTCGGGGAAGTCAACGCCCAGTCGCTCCAGTACGCCGTCAAGCAGTGCGCCGATGGGTTTGCTAACTGGTTTGCAAAGCGTGCGAAGCACCCCCTGCCCAAACGCAAGGACGCCCGTCAGGCGTTCCACAATCCGCAGCATTGCAGCATCGACTGGAAGCACGGCCTCATAAGCATCCCGAAGTGCCCGAACCTGAAGGCCGTGCTGCACCGGGGATTCCGCGGCACCGTCAAGGATATTACCATCAGCAAGGAATCCGGGGACAGGTATTATGCTTCCGTACTCGTTGACACTGCATTGGCGCCGCTCGCTGCGGACACTGTAGTGAAAGCGTCCCTTTCCATCGGTATCGACCTGAACTGCGGGGACATCGTCTGTTCCGACGGCAGGCGTTTCGTCTGTCCGCGCTCCTACCGGAAGGCGGAAGCGAGGCTCCGCAGGGAACAGAGACGGCTGTGCCGGAAGGCGAAGGGGTCGAAGAACCGCGAAAAACAGCGCCGCGTCGTTTCCGGCTGCCATGCCCGCATTGCGGACGTTAGACACGACTTTCTTCACAAGGTCACGCATGAACTGACGCACGATAGCCAAGTGCATACGGTGTTCATCGAAGACCTGAACATACGTGGAATGCAACGCAATCATCACCTGGCAAAGTCTGTCGGTGACGCGTCGTTCGGCGAGTTTGTCCGTCAGTTGACCTATAAGGGTGAATGGTACGGAGTGAACGTCGTAAAGATTGACCGCTGGGCGCCGTCGTCCAAGACCTGCTCTGCATGCGGAGAGGTCAACCGGACGTTGAAACTCAGCGACCGGGAATGGACTTGCGTATGTTGCGGCACTCATCATGACCGTGATTATAATGCGTCAGTAAATGTCAAATCGTTTGGCCTTGCGGCCCTACCGCCGGATTGGCGGGAAGTTAAGCCTGCGGACTGTCCTCCTGTGGACGACCGCCGCGTAAGCGGCCTAAGAAGCAGTGACAGGTTGAACCAGGAAAAGTTCCGTGGTGTCACGGATGCTCCCGAACTTTAGACGGGAGAGTATCACTATCCTTCGACTCCGTACTTCTTCAGGAGGTCGACAATGGCCTCATTCAGCAACTCCGTGAGAGAGGTGCGATGCTGACGGACCTTGAGCAATTCCAGGTCGTAGCGGAGCTTCTCTTCAAGAAGGAAATTCATATTCTTCACCGGTCCCCTGCCCTCATTCTTCGGACGTCCTGGAGCCCTTGAGGAAGTTTCACCGGCGTTGGAAAGTCCATCCTTCGCCTCGGCACCCTTTACCTCCTCCGCAGCCTTCTTTGCAAACTGCTCGCGCTGCTCCACGGTAGTGGACCTCTCCCCTCCCCTGGGTTTTTCGATATGCAGCGGATCCTCGCCGAAATTCTTGTCGAGAAACCTGTCGAAAAGGTCATTCTTCTTAGCCATATAATTAGATGATTATATAATTATTTCTTTATTTAATTATTTCAGCAACAATCACAGACTCCCCTCCCCTTCCGGATGAAAATCGGTTTCAACACGTACGAGAAGCTCTTCGGAAACGGCCATATAGTCTCCGGAAACCTTACCGTTAGGGTCTATGTCATAGATACTGTTGTTGGAAGACAGGGCCCTGTTAACCATTGTCGACTTACGGATGAACGGCGAGACGACATAGCTGCGGTACTCGCGCATCACCTGTCCGAGGTACGCCTTGTTGACCTTATCACGTTCAACCTGGGTAAGAACCACACCGAGAAGCGACAAATTCGGATTGAACCGCGGATTTGTAACAATCTTATTATATAGGTTCATTATCATCTGCATGCCCTTGACGGACTTGCCGCTGAGGTTCGTCACAAGGACGAGGTAATCAGCAGCAATAAGCGCGTTGGTGGTAAGGGTCTGGATGGCGGGAGGGCAATCGATGACGATGTAATCGTACTTGTCCTTCACGTTTTTCAGGATGTCGAGAAGAAGGAACTCGCGCAAATTTGAGCGGGCCGTATCCTGCTCGAAATTAGCTAGGTCAAGACTGGACGGGACAAAATCGACCTCCACATCCCCTTCCTTGACAGTAAGGATAGGAAGTCCGAGTCCGTCTTCAACATAAGGGCCTTCGATAAAAGCGTCCTCAATGGTTCGCTCCCACGGTGTGTCTTCGTTCGGGTCTGTATTCGAAAGCATAGAAGTGAGGTTTGCCTGGGAATCCAAATCGACAAACAAAACTTTCTTTCCCATCTTCGCCCAGGCGATTCCTACAGAATGGGTGGTGATGGTCTTACCGACACCGCCCTTATTGTTCATGAAAGATATAATCTTACCCATAACTATTATAGATTCTGCGGCA
>OCTX011971994.1_pt1 | contig 10704 bp, 10 predicted proteins | sample 1539691 | NCBI WGS metagenome assembly OCTX01 (sample SAMN02144231, study PRJEB22623) | gut metagenome | biome: sheep rumen | host: Ovis aries | place: New Zealand | reverse complement strand
TGGCGATTCAACTCACTCAGCTCAGCCCCGACAGTGCCCTCGTTATACTCCTCCGAACTGTTAAACCCGACGTCCCCGGCGCCCAGGGTGACCGCTCCGGTCTTTCCGGCGACGGACTGCACCGGCGCCGTCTGCAGTGCCGTGTCCGCCTTGCCGAGTGACGTCTGCACATCCTGCGCCAGGTCCGTCTTCGGAATCCCGCTTGCCGGTTTGCTGTACGTCCCGAGCCCCAGATCGGACGCGCTCTGATTCCCTGTCAGTGTGTGGCCGTTAATCCGCGGCCTGTTGGTCAGCTCGTCATAGTCTTCGGTGCTTCCGCCCTGGCCGTCCATCACGTCGAATGTCTGCCCTTGAGGATGATCTTCATCTGTGATGGTAACTCTGTGACCGCCTTCGATGTCTGTGACGTTGACCGTCGGCGAGGTCCCGTCCCGGCCTTCCGCCCGGATTCCCGTGTTAACCCATGTCTCAGTCTCCGCATTCCAGACGTACCAGTATCCGTCCACGATCTTCGGATAGTGCGTGACCGCTGTTTTCGCTTCGTCCGCTGCCTTTTCTGCTTCCTCGGCGTTCTCCGCTCCGGCATTCTGCGCGATGGCCAGGATCTGGGCCCACATGTCCGGCGTCGGCTGCGGAGGATCCATGCCCTCGTAGGCCGCTCCCTCTTTAAGCACGCCCAGGCTCACCCAGATCGTCGGGATGATGATATGTCCGAGGCCGTCGCTGCCGTACACGCCGACATAGACTTTCTCGTCCACATACTCTGCCGCGCAGTTTTCGGCCGGCAGCTCTGTGAGGTTGGATTCCGTCAGCGCGATCGGAATCTTGCTCTCCTCGATCTCCGCGTTCCGGAAAACCGCGAACTTTGACAGGCCTTCCCAATCGTCAGAGAATAGGAACTGGACCTGAATCCCGCTCGAGCCGGTCGTGATCCATTCCTTCTGTCCGACAAGCGCCTGCCTGGTATTTGCTGCTACAAGGAACATTTATCTTTCCCCCTTTTGGTTTATTTCTTTGCCTGTGTCACGCCAGCAGGTAGCAGGCCAGAATCGTGAAGCCACTTCCGCTTGACAGAGTGCTGCCGGTCAGTACGGCTGTCCCGTCCTGCTGGATGGTCGATACGAATGTGGTCGAACGCCAGACCTGCGCGGATGAATCCAGCGCGGGGCGCTTTCCGGCCACCAGTGTGAAGACCGTGCTGCCGGCCGCGATGTCCGCCGTGGCTTTCCCCATGATCTCAATCATGGCCAGCTTTCCCCATCTGCAGAAAAGCGTCTGCGTCAGGGTGACGTTGGCTCCCGCGGTTGCGACGTTTGCGATGGTCGTCTCCCATACGGTCTGCGTGTCCCCGCTTCCGCCCTGCGCGATGGTCAGCGGCAGCGCCCCGTTCGTGTTGCCGAGCCCGAGGGCCTTCCGCCAGGCCGCGCTGCTAAGATCGACGACGCTGGCGCCGGTATCGCTCACATACAGGCCCAGATAGTTGGTCTTATTCTCGCCATTGACGGTCTGCTCCCCGATGAGTTGGATCCCGACGTTTCCGTTCGCGCCCTGAAATCCCTGTACCCTGGCGAGAGTCTTCCTCGCCAAGTCCCGGAACGAGATCCGCTTCGACCACTTGTTCGATTCCGGCCGCGTCCCGATGGTGATTTCATCGCTGTCCATATAGTTGGCCGCGTCGAGCATGTGCAGGTCGCCGGTCATCGTGTCTCCGGCCTTGCTGACCTTGCCGGCGAGCGTGGTCCCGATCGTGTCGACCTCATCCTCCAGCTCGCCGATCCGTTCGTCGGCGTCGAGGTTCTGCGGAAGGCCGATGCCCCCGAGTATGATGCAGGTGCCGGAGTGCCGCATCACGACGACGCGGGCCCCGACGGCCGGCGGCTCCGTCCCTGCGAGCAGGACCTTGTATTTCTTCTGCACGGCCTCCGTCTGGCCGTCCGGAATGATGGTCAGGCCCTCCGGGCCGCTGACGCTGGCCACGGTGGCGAGGAAGAACGACGCCGGGCTTGACTGTCCTGCGGCCCTCACGTCGGTCTTTTTCCTGGTAAATATGTTTTTAGTCAAGATTCATCACCACCCTCTGCAGCTCGTGCTGCATCCGTCCTCCGACCTTCAGCTCCATGCTCCACCGATTTTCCGTGCAGATCGATGAGATATCGCCATAGCGCAGCGCCACAATGTCGCCGACGCCGTAGCCTGGCAGCAGGTGCGTCGTCACGCTGATGACATCGCCCTTGAGCATACTGTCCGTGATCATCCGGTCGGCGTAGAGCTGCAGCTCCGCCTGGCTGGCGATGTTGTCCACGCTGACAAGCGTAGAGATCCGCCGTCCGCGCCTCTGGATGGAGAGGGGCGACTGCGGGTTTGTATTTTCCGCGATGGCCACCATCGGCGCCGCCTTGTCCGCGTTGCTGCAAACGCAGATGTACACGTTCGGGGCGCTGTGAAAGTCCGTTGTCCTGGAGATTCCCGGGAGCATCAGGCTCTCCACGTCTTTCTCGTCCAGGACGTGGTCGATGTTCGTCGCGGTGGGCGTGCTCTTTGGCTCGATCATGGCCATGCCGTTAGGATCAAACCATAGCTCTTCGTAGTTGATCTCGGCGAGGAGCTGGTTGATGATGTCGAGGCTGGAGGTCCCGATCTCCCAGTCCGCCCGGTCCTCGGCGAGCGTTTCCTCGGTCGGGACCATGCTGATCAGTGCGATTCCGCACTCCGTCAGAACCGAGCCCACCGCCGAGAGGTAGTTCATTCCGGCTGGGAAAAATAGCGCGTTCTCCGTCCGGTGGTCTCTCACGATCCAGCCGCGGTCGTAGGCGTCGATGGTCACACTCTGCGCCGTGCCGGTCTCACTCTCCGCGACGTTGGCTGGGAGGAAGAGGCCGAGGTTGTGCCGCACGCCGTTGAGGTACATGACCGGCCGGATCTCATCCGTCAGCCAGTTTACCTCCTCTCCGGGTGGCAGAAAGCTCCCGGAGAGTTTGGTCTTGATGCTGCCGCTGTCGTCCATGATGATCGTCGGCGTGGAGCCTTTTGGCGCGTGCAGCTCGCAGAAGTCTGCGCCGTTCCGCGCGATGAAATATCGAAAATCAATCGTTCGTGTCATGCCGCACAAAATCCTCCACATCGTTCTGCTCAATGCTGAACGTGTATCCGATATATAAATTTGCGACCTTTCTTCCGGTCTCTGTCAGACCTCCCGAGATGACCGTGCCATCCCTGGTCTTCAGGATGACGACCCGGCCGAAAAGCCGCTCGAACTCCATCGCGTCCTCCGGCCAGCGGAAGGCACAGTCGAACTTTCCGATCAGCTCCTCATAGTCCGATATCTCCAGCACGGGGAATTTTCTCGCCGTGATGTGGCTGAGTTCCGAATCTCGCCGCCGTGAGAAGCTCATCGTCCGGATCTCGTTCTCGCTCAGTCCGAGTTCCAGCCACGGCCCGCCGTCGATGTCCGCGATCATCATCGTTCTGCAGCTCATTGTTCCGCTCACTGTTTCCGACCTGGTGTAGTTTCCGTCGGCGAACCAGTATTCCACGCGGTACTCATGCGCCCCGAGCACGTACCGGTCCAAAAACCGGTCCGCCCCCGTGGCGGTTCCGATCCATTTCCCGTCACGGTAGATCGCTACGGTCTCCGGATCGTCCTCCCCGTCATAGGTCCAGAACAGTTCCGCGTCCACGCCGAATTCTCCGCTCAGCGCGATCGCGCCCTTCGGCGCATTGCTGACGAAGATCTGCGTCTCTGCCGCCTCGCTCCAGAGGCCGTATCGTCCCTGGATCCGGACGGCGATGCTGTGTGTCCCGTCCGCCAGCGGCTCCGTCACGCGGAAGCTGTAGACGTCCGTGCCGAAGCCTTCTTTTACGATCTCGCCGTCAATGCTGACCTCGTATGCCTCCTGTCCGGTGGACTGCCATCTGATTTCCGTCAGCGGTACCGCCGTCGCCGTGAGGCCGGACGGTGCGTCCGGCGCCACGACACACACGAAGCTTGCCTGGCTCTCCGGTCCTGCTACGTCGTCGCGGTTGTACGCGATGACCAGCCATTCGATCGGCCCGGCGGGGAAGGTGTTCTCCGCCACGGTGTACTCCGTGATGCTGTCCGTCGTGTCGATGATCTCATGCCACTCGCTCTGCGACTCGGTCGGGAGCTTCCAGCGCACGATCGTCCGCGTGGCCACGCTGCCGTCGTCGTTCCGGACAATCCACTTCAGCGTGATCGGCTTGGCGCCGTCCGCCGCTTTCCCGACGGGATCCATGCACACCGCATAGGCCGTGCTGGCCGTCGTCGAGAAGGTGTAAATCTGCGTCTCTGAGTAGGTGCCGCCGATGTCCGTGCCGGTCAGGCGCCACTCAATATTCTGAAGCCGCGGGAAGGTATTTGCTGGGATCGTCACGCTCTGCGTGGATCCTTCCGCCTGTACATGGTTCCACTCCGTCTGCCCGGCCACGCGCCAATAGAAGTCCGCCGAGGCCTGCGGATAGTTGTTGCTTCCCGTCGAGAAGAACCAGGAGAACGTGATCGCGTTCCGCGGATCCGCGTAGCCGGATGTCGGGCTGTTCTGCGGTGTGATCTGCGGCGCGGCCGTCTTGAAGCTCATCGTGCTGGACGTGGATGCGGTGCCGCCGATGTCCGTGCCGGTCAGGTACCATGAGATCGTCGCGTTCGACGGGAATGTGTACGCCGGTACTGTGATCCGTTGCGTCGTTCCGCTGGCCTGGATCTCTGTCCATTCGTCCTCGGTCGACGCGCGCCAGAACAGGGATGCGGCCCTCTGCCCGTAGCTTCCCGACCCGCTGGTCGGCTTGAAGATCCAGGAGAAGCTGAGCGCGCTGCCGAAGTCCACGCTGTTCCCGGAAGGATAGGTCTGCGGCGTGATCCTGGACGACGCGGTCGTAAAGGTCCGCGCCGCGCTGGTGATCACCGTGCCGGTTGCGTCGGTCGCGCTCACGTACCACTGGATCGTGGCACCCGTCGGAAATGTGTTGGCCGGTACTGTGACGCTCTTGGTCGCCGAGCTGTTTGTGATCGCGTTGTAGGACTCCGCGCCCTGCACGCGCCAGTACAGCACCGAGGACTGCTGCGCGACCGTTCCGCTGCTGTTCTCCATGGTCCATCCGAAGGTGATCGCGCTGCGCGTGTCCACGCCGGAGCTCGCCGGGAAGGATGTCAGCGTCAGCGTCGTGGCCAGCGTCGTGAAGCTCATGACCGAGCATGTCGAGGTATAGCCCAGCGTGTCCGTCGCCTGCAGGTACCACTGGATCGTGGCGCCGCTGGGGAAGGTGTTTGCCGGAACCGTGACCTGCTGCGTGGATCCGCTGACGGCGATCTGGTGGTAGCTGCTCTCCGTGCTTTTCTTCCAGAACAGTTTCGCCGACGCCTGGGTGTAGGTTGTCGCGGTCTGGGACGCGCCCTTCAGGGTCCAGGTGATGGTTCGCGCCGCCGCCGGGTTGATGGCCCCGCTTGGGTAGGAGGCCGGCGCGACGGCCGAGTGGTCCATCGTGATACTGGCGCTGGTGGTCTGCGCGGTCGTGCCGTCCGTGTCGGTGGTCTGGATGTAATACTCGATGGTCTTCCCCTCTGGGAAGGTGCCGCCTGGCACGGTGAGGCTCGTGGTGGATCCTGAGACGCTGATGGTCTTCCAGCTGCCGCCCGACTCGCGCCAGTAGAGCCGCGCCGACGCCTGGGTCCAGTTTTCGTCGGCGCAGTGCTCCGACGTCGATGCCGGCACTAGCTTCCAGGCCACTGTCCGCGCCGTCTGTGGATTGCCGCCGGAGAGGGCTGTGGTGATCTGCGGCTTGCTCTTGACCGTGACCGCGTCGTCGTAGGTTACCTCGGCATATACCGCATTGCCGTTGGAGAGCGCCGCCTTGACGAACCAGTCGAGGCCGTCCACGCTCGCCGCGTCATGCGTGACCGCAAAGCCCCGGCCGGCGAGAAGGTTCCGTGCGTTTGCCGCCCGGCCCTCGCTGCCGGTGTCCACGTCGGACGGCCGGAAGAGGTCGGTCCAGTCCCGCACGCCGTCGGTGTAGAGGGACGCGACGAAGCTCCCGATGGTCGGCTTCGAGTTGAAGGTAACCGTGCCGGCGTTAAAGTCCCCGATGCTGTAGGCGCTCGGGAAGCCTCCGTTCGGTTTTGCGTAGATCCGGAGCCGGACGCAGTAGAGCTTGTTCCGCTTCAGGCTGCTCGGCCAGCTCGGCAGTCCGAAGAGGAGGTACTTCGCATCGTTTGCGCTGTGGGATCCGGAGATGTTGTAAGCCGTCGACCCGTCGGTACCGTAGTGTGTGTTCGGGGCACTGGCTTTCACATAGGCCGACTTTGTGGCCGTGAGGTTTCTTGTTGCAATTCCCATAGCTCTTTACTCCATCCAGCTTTCTGCTTCTGCGTCGTAGGCCATTTCGATGATGTCGTTAAACTCTTTCACGTTCTTTGCGTCGATCGTGACGTAGATCGTTGTGCTGCGCATCATCTGCCGGCTCTCCTGGTTGCTGCTGATCTGTGTGCCCCTCGGCAGGAGCGCCAGTTCCGGCCCGGCCTCGCCGACCCATGTCAGGCCGCCGCGCCAGTTCTCCGTTCCGCCTGCATTGTGGCCATAGACATAGTTTCCCGTCTTCAGGTCATAATACTGTCCGGTCGCCGTGTCGAATCCAAGCCCGTCGTGCGTGCTTTCTCCGCGCATGTTCGCGTGGAATTCCTGGTACTGATCATAGGTCCCGCTCTGCTGCATATATACGGACTGCCAGTTGCTCAGCGTTCCGGATGATTTTCCGAAGCCCATCGCGTTCCCGATTCTCTCGAGGCCCGCCATTCTGCCGCCGCCGGAGCCGGTGATGACCTGGAACAGGCCGCCCACCACGTCCGCCGCGTCCGCGATCAGAGCGACGAACTGCGCGACCGCTCCGAGCGTTACCTTGAGCAGACTGAGCTGATTGTTGAACCCCGGTATCCCGCTCGCGATGTCTGCTCCCGTCTCAAGGATGTCGACCAGGCTGGAAATGATGCTCGCGAGATTGGTGATCAGGCCGGATCTCTCAAGCGCCGCTCCCGCCTTCGTCACCAGATTGGAAAACAGGTCCATTGCTGCTTTGCTCGCCGGGGCGAAGTCTGCGGACATCTGCTTTCGGAGTGCTTCCATTGTGAGCTGTACCCGCTGATAGGAATCATCGACTTCCGCAAGCTTCTTGATCTGGCTCTCGTCGAGGACATAGCCGGCAGCTGCCGCCTCGTTCGCGAGGTCCTTCATTGCCTTGCTGCCCTGGAGGATCAGCGGATTCAGTTCCTGCGCCGACTTTCCCAGGATGTCCATTGCGACTGCGTCCCGCTCCGTCTGGTTCTGGATGTTCCCGAGGGCGTCGACCAGATCATAAAAGACCTCTTCCGCCGGCCGGAGCTGCCCCGTTGTCGCGTCTGTAATCGACACGCCGAGGTCGGCAAACTTTGCGGCCATCTCTTCGCTTCCGGAGTTCGCGTCGGCCATGTTTCGCGTCAGTCTGGTCAGGGAACCGGAGATCGTGTCGACGGATACGTCGATCAGCTCTTCGGCATACTTCATTTCCTGGAGCGTCTTCGTCGCGATCCCCGTCGTCATGCTGCTTGTGACGAGCTCGTCCACATCCGCTGCGGTCTGGATCGTCATCTCGTGCAGCTCCGTGACCGCTTTCACAAGCGCCGCGACCGCCGTCACTGCCGCCGTCATGGCCGCGACGGTACCGGCAGACATTCCCTCCATTCCGGACAGCGCCTTCTTCGCTCCGTCCGGGATCTTGATGCCCATCTTCCCGGCGAGGTCTTCCATGATTCCGCCAACTTTTCCCCAGACATTGCCTTGGTTTTCGATTGCCTGGTTGTTTTCCTCGATGGCGTGCTGAAGGTTATACTGTGCAGCCTCGGCGTTATTCAGCTCCGTCTGCCATTTCATGGCCTCCGCAGAGCCCTCGCCGTATTTCTTGGCCGCATGTTCGAGCGCCTGACGCATAACGTCGACCTTTTCTTTCTGATCCAGCAGCTGCCGGTTCAGCAGATCGCCCTTCTTCGTCAGGAACTCCACGGAGTCGGAATTGCCCTTGTATTCCGCCTGGAGCTTCTTCATCTCCGATGCGAGGACGCGGTTTCCGTTGTTCAGGCTCGTCAGGGCCTGTTTATATTCATTTTCACCGTCGAGCACGACTTTCGCGCCTGCGGTCCTTGTCGCCATAGATTAGCCTCCTCTCATGTATTCTCTGAGGCTCTTTTTCTGCTCTTGTTTTCGCTCCTGTCGCTGTGCATCCTCATCCTCCCGGATGACATGGAACTGCGCGTCATAGAGCGCCGTCAGTTTTGCCGGGTTCATCGTCCGCCAGAATTGTTCTTCCGGCATTCTCAGTGTGAAAAGCCAGATGGAAAGATACCGGGCGAAGTCGATTGATCGGCTTGCCCGGTTCTTCAGTTTCCCAGGTTTTCCTCGCTGCCTTCGTCAGGTTCCGGCGCTTCCTGGTTTTTCTCTTTTACTCTCGGCAGCACGGCCTCGGTCACAAGGGCCATGATCTTCACACCCGGGATTTCATCCTGGTGAAGTCTCCGGCCAAGCTGTTTCGCCGTGAAGCGCTCCGGCCAGCCCATTTCGTCTGCGTAATCGTTCAACATGGCGGCGAGGAATACGAGGATCCCTTTCATCGCCTTTTTGCCGTTCAGCGATTCCATGAAGTCCCCGTCGTATTCCTCCTGGACATCGGCGAGGACATTCATATTGCAGCGGAGCCTGTACCGTTTCCCGTCCAGCTCAAACGGGATCTCTCTCATCTTGACGCCGCTCATACAAGCACCGCATTAACCCAGGCCACGGCCTCGGCTTCGGTGTCGACTGTCGCGTCTTCGATGATGTCATGCGACGCACTGTCGTCCGACATGAGCTCGCCGGTTGCGGTCGGCGTTGCGAACTGGATTGACTCGCCCTTCGTCTGGAATGACATCGAAGGCAGGCCGAACTTCGCCTTCCGGAAGTGGAAGCAGTAATACTTCTTCTCCGTGTCGACCATGTCCGGCGCGTATCCGGCGACGCCGACATACTTCGGGCTGTCGTCCGAGCCCGTGACGAGCCCCGTGACCGCTTTTGCCGTTCCGCCCTCCGGCGTGATGCTCCTTGTCTTTTCCCTGGAGCCGAAAAGAACCTTCCTGGCCGGATCCGGGATGTATTTCTCAGCGATGGACAGCGTTCCGCCGGTGACTTCCCTGAGATACTCGGCCAGACGGCCTTCAGCATAAAGACGGGCCTCGGCGAAGCGGAGCTCCATGTTGACGCCCATCGCGTCGCCGATCGTCTGAGCGTTCTCATAGGTGACGGCATTGTTTGTGCCGAGCTTATATTCGGCGATTTTGATTCCTTTCAGGTCAAACTGCGGCATGTGTTATTCCTCCTCATTTTTGGAATTCATTTTCAATCCAGTCTCCGACAATGTCGATTCCTGGCTGAACGATTTTATCTTCTGCGCCCGTGATCGCGGTCCCGATGAACGGCCTTGCCTTGACCTTTCGGGATCCGTATTCGTTGACGAAAGCGATCTCCGCGTTTCGTGTTCGCTTCTTTCCTCTCTGGCGTGACCCCATGAAGGTGATCATGGAGTATCCGCCCTCCGGTGTGATCTTCGGTTTCTTTCGCTTGATTTTGTCCAGGATGTGCACATCGCTCTCCGGATCGCGCACGCCCATCGACTCGCCGGTCCTTCTGATCTCCGTCTCCGCGACTTCGGCCATCTTGTCGAGCGCTTCTTCCGTTACGCTCTCCGGGATGTCCGAGATTCTGTTATATGCCGCCTGGAGATCGTCGAAGCCGAACAGCTCAAGTCTGGCCATAGGTCGGGCCTCCATTGCAGCACTCGCACTCGAAGACGTAATGCTGCCCTGCCGCCTCGTTCGCATCCTGGATCGACGGCGTTGTAAAGTCTGCCGCCTGGAGAGCCTGGCAGATCTGCACCTTCATCGGATCCGGGTTCTTCCCGTTCGGGAGGAAGTAGTGCACTTGCACGAGATACCGGGCAGCGTGTGCGACTCCTTCCGCGAAGACCTCCGGGATCATGGAGTGATTCCAGACGATATACTCTTCGCTCTTTCCGGTGTACTCGATCGGCGCCACTCTCCCCGGCAGCAGCGGTTCGAGCGTGGCCTTGAGCTTCTCGTTTGTCGTCATCTCCACACCTCCGTGAGATACAGCATCAGGGTTCCGCGGCCGGTCGGATACGTCCTGCCGATCTCGTATGTCTTGTCTCCCCGCTCCAGCTTCCGCTCGCCCTGGAAGTCATCTTCCCAGATCTCCACTGTGGCTGAGATCCTGACGCCCGCCTTCATGGCCTCGTAATACTCCGCTCTTGATGCACCTTCGACGAAGGTGCAGAAGATTTCCCTTCGCGTAGGAGGATCATGCTCCACGAATCCGGCGCTGTCCTCGGTGGTGTTCTCGCTGATCAGCGTGATCACGTCCGTCCACGGTGTCCGGTTGGTTTTGTCCGGGCTGAATGCTCTGCTCATTCGCTCCCGTCCTCCTCCCGGAATTCGGAAGCTTTCGACATGGCATTCGCCAGCGCTTCAAAGGATCCGAGATACCGGTCGCCGTCGCCCTGGAAGTTGAACCAGTACCGGCAGAACAGTTTGATCGCCGTTGCCGTCGTTTTGTTGTTTTCGCTTACGATGCCGACGCCGATCTGAGAGAGGCGCTGCTTTGCCGTGGTGATCGCATC
>OCTX011908370.1_pt1 | contig 10709 bp, 10 predicted proteins | sample 1539691 | NCBI WGS metagenome assembly OCTX01 (sample SAMN02144231, study PRJEB22623) | gut metagenome | biome: sheep rumen | host: Ovis aries | place: New Zealand | reverse complement strand
GAGATCATTCCCCCGCTTATCCATCCGTCAACAAGGAAGGCGGCTGACACTCCTGCCGCTATGCTGATGAATCCGATCATCGCGTCCGTCAACCTAGTCAGACCGGCTATGTAGTCCGAATTCGCCAAGTCGCGTACACCGTTCACGAATGGGACTCCGGGAACGAGAGGCATAAGGGTACCTATTATGATGTTGCTCAAACTGTGGCCGAAGCCTGCCTTGAACAGTATGATGCTGCAAAGAGTCGCAACCAAGGAATTGGAGATTCCGGCGACTATCTTGGAAAGATATCGGGAGCTGACGTAATTCACCCAAAGGAAAAGGAACACGCCGACGACGGCCGCAGCCCCGCACTCCAGGAAGCCCCCGCCGAAAACGACACAAAAGCCTCCGCTGCCGAAGGCGTAGCCGAGACCCAGCTCCCACGAAGGTTTCGGACCACGGTCCCGTATCTCGTCCAGCCGCTTTTTGGCCTGGGCCAGGGTGCACCTGCCGGCGACGATGTCATAACTGAGCCTGTTCACTTCGATGACCTTGCTCAGCTGAATGCCACGGAGCGGAATGAACTCGACATTCGCATATGTCGCGGCCTGACCTCCGGACTTCTCGACTTTGCTCTGAGATCCGGTCGTGAAGATGCCGTTGCTCAACACGAAGAAATTTCCGGAGTCGACGCCATAATACGAGGATATACGGGACATGATATCCTCAACCCTGGATATCTCGGCCCCGTTTTCAAGCAATATATGTCCAGCCTCGGAGGCTATGGAAAGAACTTCCGAAAGATCCGCCTTTTCTTCCATACGGCAAAGATAGGCTTTTGGTTATTATGCTTCTGGGAAAACTGCTGATAGAAAGTCAACCGTCAAAGATCGACCACCTTTACCCTGCCGCCGGTTCCGTTGCTCATCGAACGGGCTTTTTCGACAATTATCTCATCCAGTTCATCTCGGGAAACTTTCTTCCCGCCGGAAGGTGCCTTGAGCGACAGTTTCTCTGAAGACTTCACTGAAGAAAGGGTGAAGGTCATGCTTTCCATCTCGAGTTTCACGATAAGACCGGGAAGGGAACCGTATCCCATGGGGCCCGCCTGGACCGGTATCTCTTCCGTGAACCATGCGGTGAACTCCCCGTCAAATCCCCTGACCGCCTTCTTGCAATGATAGCCACCGATCTCCGCAGTCTCGTCAAGAACCGTCCATTTTTCCGGAACATAGTCTTCCTTCACAAGGTAAGCCTTGCCCATGACGTCCTCCTTCGTGATCTTTTCACCCGAAGACGGATCGACATATATGATCGACCTCGTGCCCAAAACGGCCTTTGTGATGTTGACCGGGCTGAAGAGGGTCTTCCCGTCATAACACAGAAGGGTATACGGGTTCTTTATAGCCTCGTACTGTTCTGTGAGGGTGCGGCGTACCGCCTCGTCTTCGATATTTTTGACTTCCTCCGGAAGAGCCAAGGTCTGCTGATAAACGGCTTCGTAACCGCCCTGGGCGAAAGCCGTAAGGCCCAAAAGAAATACGATGGGAGCGAGCAAACGTTTCATGGGAAATGCTGTTTTAGTTTTGCGGGAGAAAGTTACGACATTTTCCCGGATTGCGCCAACTTCCGCCGGCAAGACTATAGTTTTCGGGGATTCGTGATAAAATAAGACAGTTTTCGCTCCTCCAGGGCGAAGGATACTGGGCAATATTTGGGACCAAAAAACTCGACAAGGTCGGTATTAAGGCCGCCCAAATGCCATTTTGGGTCTTTTACTGATGAAAAAAATACATACCTTTGTGATAATAGCCGAAAAATCCAACATTATTTCTCCTTATTACACTTATGTCAATAAAACACTTTTTCTTCGCGGCCGTCGCGACACTTGCCTTTTCGGCATGTTCGATCGACAGGGACTACGATTTGAGGGATGAGAAGGACATGACAGTGACTGTCGTTCCCGGAGCCACTCTTCCCATAGGTTCGCTGGAACCGGTCTCAATCGGTCCTGTCGTCCGCAGCCTGGTCAAGATCCAGAAACAACTGATCAAAAAATCCGACATCCTGGATTTCGACGAAGGAGGAAATCTTTGCGTGATGATTGACTCTTCGGAGAACCAGGTGGAGTATCTGATCGATTCCTTGGCCATCGTGAGTTCCCACAATGAAAACGCCGTCGAGATTCCCGCGACTTTCCCGTCCGGTTGGAAATCAACCGAAATCAAGGCGGAAGTTCCGATGAAGTTCTCTTTGCAGACGAAGGGTCTCGGAACAAAGATCAAGGCGGTCAGAGAAGTGAACCTTGAACCGATGATCTGGGATCTCTCCCTCTACATAGATGAACTCAAAGGATTCACTCTGTGCAAGGGAACCCAAATAATCTTACCCGACTGGGCTTTCATCTCCAATGTCTTCAGCCCGTTCACACAGACCTCCGACCATGTCATGACACTCGACGAGGATTTTACGGTATCCGGTGGTCTTTCCACCTTCGTCGTCGTCAACAGGCTTTTCGTCAATGATGGAATCGACGTTCCGGAGGAGAGCGAAATGGACATGGAGGGTACCATCACCCTCAAAGGTGGTATAAAGCTTTCATCCGCGGATTCCGATATGGAACTGAGCGGAGACCATACCCTCAAAGGCAAAGCCTCCGTATACATTCCTCAGGGGAAGTTCGATACCGCTGAAGTGAAACTCGGTGAAACCCCCGTCGTACTCAACCTCATGAAGTTCCCGATGACCCTCAACCTTCTGACGGAATTCGCGGACCTGGAGCCATATGACCTCGAATGTGAATTCCAGGTGGAAAGCCAATATCCCGCGGGTGTGGACTACAGCGCCATTTTGAGGATTTATGATGACGAGATGGACACTCTCGGTGAATTCCCCATGGGAAAATTCTACGGCAAGCCCGGCATCTACTTCCCTCCCAAGATGAATACCAGCCTGTATTTCTCCGGAAGCGGAGAGAATGCCCCGGAAGGAGCCATTACCTATAAGATAGACGGGCTCCTCGACACCTTCAGGGAGAAGGAATCCATCATGGTCGTCGCATTCGGCAGCGTTCAAGTGAGTCAGGATGATGATTGGGTGAAGATCCAACCGGAAGTCGACTACGGTTTCAACGTGACCACACGTGCGATCATGCCCCTTCGCCTGGGAAAGGACGCTTCAGTAGCGATCGACAGGGACATTCATGGATTCAATGTGGACACGACGATGGCTTTGGACTACATCAGTCCCATAAAGATCAAGATGGACGCGATCAACACTATCCCGGTTGACCTCAATCTCCATGTCGAGATGATAGACGAGGACGGCAATATCGTTGATGAATATTCCCCTGTCGTGAAAAGCGACATAAAGGCCGGAACCCTTGACAAACCGTCAACATCCGAGATCGAGATAGGATTCAATACGGATACCATCGTTCCTTTCGACGGAATGCGCATCAACTTCAGTATCGGTGGAGGAGTCATGACAAACACCCCTCTCAATGAAAAACAGGCTATAGCCCTGAAAAACATTGTCATTGAGGTGCCTGAAGGCTTGACGGTGGATCCCAAGTTGATCAAATATTTCAATTACCTGAACAAGGTAAGGCAGCAGACAATACTTATAATCAGCGGGATGTAACAGCATATGAGAAAGATTATTGTAGCATGCGCATTGGCGCTCATCTCCGCAGGAGTTTTCGCACAGAATTTCCAGTCAGGATATTTCCTTGAAGGATATCATCTCGCTTATAGGCAGAATCCCGCATTCACCGATACCACGGATTTCCGGACGGGACTGCTCAGTATCGCATCCGCCAACTGGAGAAGCAATATCGGCCTGTCCCACATCTTTTACCCCTACCATGACTATCTGGTAACCGCCTTCAACAAGGGTATTCCAGCCAGCGAGGTGATGAACAAGTTCCCCGCCAAAGGGGCCAGAATTGATGTGACTCTTGATTTAGGGATATTCGCCACCGGTTTCAAGAGAGGGAACATTTACCACACGGTGGATGTCACCCTCAAATATGCGGGACAGGCAAGGGTTCCTTATGATTACGTGAGTTTACTCAAGGAAGGCGTGAAGGCCAAGGAATTTTTCAATCTCAGTGGGCTTGATGCCGGCCTGGACAACTACCTGGAACTCTCATACGGACAGACCCGCAATTGGGGGAAACTCAAATACGGCGTCAGGGTCAAACCCCTTATTGGACTGGGACACGGCAGATTCCGCGCAAGGGACATCACCATTGACACTTCAGGATACGGTTGGGTCCAGGATGTCCAAGCTGATGTCGAGTTCGCCGGAGGTCTGGTCACCTATGACGTCAAAGAGAAAGACGGCGTCAGGAAAGTTGATCTCGGAAGCATCGGCCTCAACCGATACAAGATAAAATTCGGAGGTTTGGGAATCGCACTGGACCTTGGTGCGGAGTATCCTCTGACGGATAATCTTATCCTCTCCGCATCAATTCTCGATCTGGGCGGTATCAAATGGTTCGACAAGGTTTACGGCAAATCCGACGCCGTATACACATACGACCCCAACCGCGAGGACATTGACCCCGAGGACGATTTCCAGCCGATAAAGGAGATCGCTGATGCGTTCGATTTCCAGGTACAGGACAAGAAGCTGAACTCTTTTGAGAAGCTCCCCATGAGTTTCAACCTGGGAGCAAAGTACAAAATGCCCTTCAACAAGAACATTTCGGCGGCACTGCTGTATACCTACAGGCCTTACCGCTTCTATGGATACAACGAAGTGCGTCTTTTCGGATGCTGGAATCCGCTCAAATGGTTGAGCCTTGATCTGAGCGGCGCGAAACACAACTTCGGTTGGTCCTTAGGAGGTGCATTCGACGTACATGCGAAAGGATTCAACATCTTCTGGGGAATTGACACTTATGCATTCAAGGTCACCCCTCAGATGATTCCTATCAACAAGTCCAATATCGGAATGAGCTTCGGTGTCAGCTTCCCTCTGTACAGAAGGTCCAACGGATAAAAGGTTCACGCATTAAGAAGAAAACAGGTGTCCCCAAGACGGATACCTGTTATCTTTATCGTGAAAGGGCGTTATGAGAGCCATCATCCTTTCGGGTCAGTATAAGAAGGATCTGAAACGTGCCCGGAAACGCAATCTTCCCGAAGCGGAACTCAATCAGGTCATCTTTGACTTGGCCAATGATGTCCCGTTATCTCCGGAGCGGAAAGACCGCTCATTGTCTGGGAGTCTTGCAGGATTTCGGGAGTGCCACATCCAGCCGGACTGGCTGTTGGTCTATAACAAGGAGGACAATGGTGAACTGCAAGAATTGAAGTGCGACTGGACACAGAACAAGGGGGTCACTTTGCTGCGGAATTTCCAGAGATCGAGGTAATCCGAATAGATAGAAACCAACCCCTTTACAGACACTTGTAAAGGGGTTTTGATAGATTTGAAAGAAATCGCCCGACCTAAGTTATCTTAGATCGGGCAATTCCCCTAGTGGTCCCAGCAGGGCATGATCCTGCGACCCCCTGATTATGAGTCAGATGCTCTAACCAACTGAGCTATGGGACCGAATCGCAAAGCGATTGTTTTTTCGCTTTGCAAATATAGTACTTTTTGGGATTATGTAAAAATTCCCCCTAAAGTTCTTATACCTTGATCTCAACTGCTACTCCTGAAGGAAGCTCGAGCTTCATCAGAGCGTCAACTGTCTTGGCGTTGGAGTCGTCGATATCGAGAAGACGGCAGTAGTTGTTGAGTTCGAACTGCTCGCGGCTCTTCTTGTTGACGAAGGTTGAGCGGTTCACAGTGAATATCTTCTTGTCCGTAGGGAGCGGAATAGGTCCGCAAACCTTGGCGCCGGTAGCAGTCACTGTGTCAGCGATCTTCTTTGCTGATTTGTCAAGCAGCATGTGATCGAAAGATTTGAGTTTGATTCTGATTTTCTGACTCATATCTGTTGTCTTATTACCTATTATACAATTTCATTAAACATCATCGTCACTTACCTTGTATCCGCTCTTTTCGATGATATCCTTGGCAAGGTTGCCGGGTACCTCGGAATAGTGGTCAAAGCTCATTGTGCTGGTAGCACGGCCTGAAGAAAGTGTCCTCAGAACTGTAACGTAACCGAACTGCTCGGAGAGGGGAACGAACGCCTTGATGATACGGGCACCGTTTGCGGTCGTATCCATGGCGTTGATCTGACCACGGCGGCGGTTCAGGTCACCGACAATGTCACCCATGTACTCTTCAGGTGTTACCACCTCAAGATTCATGATAGGTTCGAGGAGAACAGGCTTGGCTTTGGGGCAAGCGTGACGGAATGCCATACGGGCGGCAATTTCGAATGAAAGCTGATCTGAATCCACCGGGTGGAATGATCCGTCGATGAGGGTCACCTTGAGTGAAGGAACCTCGTATCCTGCGAGCACACCGTTCGCCATAGCGGACTCGAAGCCCTTCTGGACTGAAGGAATGTACTCCTTGGGAACGTTTCCTCCCTTGACCTCGTTGATGAACTGGAGACCTGTGACTCCCTCATCAGCGGGACCGACCTCAACGATGATGTCAGCGAACTTACCACGTCCACCGGTCTGCTTCTTGAATACTTCACGAAGCTGGCAAGTTCCGGTGATGGACTCTTTGTAGTTGACCTGGGGTGCTCCCTGGTTGATCTCGACACCGAATTCGCGACGCAGACGGTCAACGATGATATCGAGATGAAGCTCACCCATACCGCTGATGACGGTCTGTCCTGTCTCATGGTCTGACTTGACGGTGAAGGTCGGGTCTTCTTCAGCAAGCTTGCTGAGTGCGATTCCGAGCTTGTCAAGGTCACCCTGGGTCTTGGGCTCGACAGCGATACCGATAACGGGATCAGGGAATACCATGGATTCAAGGGTGATAGGATGGTCTTCCTGGCAGATGGTGTCTCCAGTACGGAGATCCTTGAAACCTACCGCGGCACAGATGTCTCCCGCCTCAACGAAATCGATAGGATTCTGATGATTGGAGTGCATCTGATAAAGACGGGCGATCCTTTCTTTCTTTCCGGTTCTTGTATTGTAAACATAAGATCCGGCGTCAACCCTACCTGAATAAGCTCTCAGGAAAGCGAGACGGCCTACGTAAGGGTCAGTCGCGATCTTGAATACAAGTCCGCAGAAAGGCTCCTTCGCATCGGGATTGCGCTTGACCTCATCACCGGTCCTGGGGTTGGTACCTGTGACGGCACCCTTGTCGAGAGGTGAGGGGAGATAACGCATAACGGCGTCGAGAAGGAACTGTACACCCTTGTTCTTGAATGAAGAACCGCAACAAGCGGGGACAATCTGCATCGAGATGGTACCCTTGCGGAGAGCGGCGATAATCTCGTCCTCCGTAAGGGAGTCGGGATCTTCGAAATACTTCTCCATCAAGGCCTCGTCACATTCAGCGGCGGTCTCGATCAGTTTTTCTCTCCACTTTTCAACTTCGTCAGCCATGTTCGCGGGAACATCAGCGTACTTGTAGTTGACAAGCTCTTCAGAAGAATCGTAGTATATGGCCTTCCTTGAGATAAGGTCGACAATACCCTTGAATTTGTCTTCCGCATCAATCGGGAGACAGATAGGAACTGCGTTAGCACCGAGCTTTGTGTGAATCTCCTCAACACATGCGAGGAAATCCGCTCCTACGCGGTCCATCTTGTTCACATAGGCAATCTTCGGGACTCCGTACTTGTCCGCCTGACGCCATACGGTCTCACTCTGAGGCTGTACGCGGCCGACAGCGCAGAAAGTAGCAATTGTACCATCAAGTACACGGAGGGAACGCTCGACCTCAACGGTGAAGTCGACGTGTCCGGGAGTGTCTATGAGGTTGATCTGGTAAACATTGTTACCATAGTGCCAAAATGCGGTGGTTGCGGCTGAGGTGATGGTGATACCCCTCTCCTGCTCCTGAACCATCCAGTCCATAGTGGCGGCACCCTCATGAACTTCTCCGATCCTATGGGTCTTGCCCGTGTAGAAGAGGATACGTTCGGATGTGGTTGTCTTACCGGCATCGATGTGGGCCATGATACCGATATTACGTGTGAACTTTAGATCTCTAGCTGGCATTCGAAAAATCAAAAATTAGAAACGGAAGTGTGCAAATGCCTTGTTGGCCTCGGCCATCTTGTGCATGTCTTCCTTCCTCTTGAAAGCGCCACCCTCATTGTTATAAGCAGCAATGATTTCTGCACAGAGTTTTTCTGCCATGGAGTGGCCGGAACGTTTGCGGGCGTATCCGATCATATTCTTCATAGAAACTGAAATCTTCCTTTCCGGTCTCAACTCCGTAGGCACCTGGAAGTTAGCTCCACCGATACGACGTGACTTTACCTCAACCTGAGGAGTTACGTTCTCGAGAGCTTTCCTCCAAATATCGAGAGGAGCCTTATCAGAATCTTTCATCTTCTCGCCTACCATATCAATGGCATCGTAAAAAATTGAATACGCGATACTCTTCTTCCCCTGCAACATAAGATTGTTCACGAAACGTGTAACGTTCACGTCGTGAAACTTCGGATCAGGAAGTAGAATCCTCTTTTTCGGCTTCGATTTTCTCATTTTGTTGGAAAATTAAGGTGATAAATGATTACTTCTTAGATTTCTTCGGCCTCTTGGCACCGTAGAGTGAACGGGACTGGGTCCTGTTTTCTACGCCAGCGGTATCCAAAGCTCCTCTAAGGATGTGGTAACGTACACCAGGGAGATCCTTGACACGACCACCACGGACAAGCACGATTGAGTGCTCCTGGAGGTTGTGACCCTCTCCCGGGATGTATGCGTTCACCTCTTTTGAGTTGGTGAGGCGTACACGGGCAACCTTACGCATTGCTGAGTTAGGTTTCTTAGGTGTAGTTGTATACACACGTACGCAAACACCCCTCTTCTGAGGGCACGCATCCAGCGCGCGAGACTTGCTCTTTACTTCAATGCTCTCGCGTCCTTTGCGAACTAATTGTTGAATTGTTGGCATAAATGTTTGTAAATCTTTAATTTATGTTTCCTTCCCCATTTTTAGGGGACGGCAAAGATACGCATTATTTTTGATTTGACAAAGTTTTCAACAATGTAATCCTTTAACTTAAACGTTTTTAGGTGTTTTTCAACACCCCCGGAAAGCATGCTCCGAAAGCGCTCAAGTGCTTTCACGATATGCTTTTATATGTGCTTTTACGCATATGTATATCACGGGATTTTTGTAACTTTCGGACTCAATCGGTTATCCTCATGAACAGATACATCCTGATTTTGTTGGCTTTGGCCCTTTCCTGCAGCAACGGTCACGGGACCGCAAACATAGGGAAGGCGGACCTCGGCGACATTCCGACCAAAGTCTTTTCCGTGGCACGGTTCCAGTTCGAGATTCTGGAACGTGGGGCTACGGACAGGACCGCCCCGAGAACGACCCAGGAGGGGGACGAGGTGATCTACTCCGACATAGGATGGTGGTGCAGCGGATTCTTCCCCGGTTCGCTCTGGCTTACTTACAGATTCACGGGAGATACGACAATGAGGGACCTTGCTTTCAAGCATACCCACAAGCTGTTCGCCCTCATTAACCGCGAAACGGACCACGACATAGGATTCCAGATAATGTCAAGCTACGGAAACGCCTACCGGTTGACCGGGGACAAGTCCCTGCCCCCCACGATCAAGTCCGCCGCCAGGAAACTTGCCGCACGTTTTTCTCCGGTGACCGGAACAATCAAGAGTTGGAACAACGACCGTTGGTCCTATCCTGTCATAATAGACAACATGATGAATCTGGAGCTCCTCATGGTCGGGGCCAGACTCATCGGTGGAGATGAAGGGAAGAATATGAGGGAAGTTGCCATCAAGCATGCCAAAACGACCCTCAGAAACCATTTCCGGGACGACTGGTCGACTTTCCACCTGGTGGACTATGACCCATCGGACGGTCATGTGCTCGGCAAAATGACGGTCCAGGGATATGCCGACACTTCCAGATGGGCAAGGGGTCAGGCCTGGGCCCTTTACGGATACACGATGATGGCGAGGGAAACTCTCTTCGACCAGAATGCGGAAGACGCGGCCCTGTTTCTTGATGCGGCCCAGAATATCGCGAGGATGATTCTAAGCCGCCTTCCTGAAGACGGGATACCCTATTGGGACTTTGACGACCCTTCCGTACCCGAAGCCTTGAGGGACGCCTCCGCCGGAGCCATAATGGCTTCCGCCTTTGCGGAACTCGCCCTTCTTTCTTCCGACAGGGACCTCGCCAAGGAATGTCAGGACATGGCCGTGAAACAGGTCACAACCCTGTCCTCGTCCGAGTACCTCGCCCAACCGGGGACGAACGGTGGATTCCTCCTCCGGCATTCCGTCGGAAACATTCCGGGCGGAACCGAAATCGATGTCCCCCTCACCTATGCGGACTATTACTTCCTCGAGGCGATACTGCGCCTTTGCGGCAAATGACATCCCCGCCATGAGGAGGTATATCGCGACACTGTTTCTTCTGGCCCTGGCCGTTTGCGGGCCGCTTCATGCACAGCTCCCGCTGCGCACAGGACTTCCCGAGCCGTCTCCACACCCGAGACTGTTTCTCGGGAAGGGGGAGGAAGATGCCCTCGTCAAAGCCATCTCACGCGACAATATCCTCGGAAGCGTCGACAGCGTCATAATGTCCTATTGCGATTCGATGCTGTCAACTCCCGTTCTTCACCGGGTCATGAC
>OCTX012284794.1_pt1 | contig 10711 bp, 11 predicted proteins | sample 1539691 | NCBI WGS metagenome assembly OCTX01 (sample SAMN02144231, study PRJEB22623) | gut metagenome | biome: sheep rumen | host: Ovis aries | place: New Zealand | reverse complement strand
AGTAAGAATTATAGGGAAGTATGGTATAATATTATCCGAAAAGCAAATGATATGGAGTTGATTTTATGTTGAATGCTATTAAAAGAGCTTTGATTGTATTTATAGGAATTATTCTACAGTTTGGGTTTGCTATTATAATAAGACTGCTCTTTTATCAATATGTTGGAATAATTACAATATTTTATAGCATATTAAGCATATTAATTGTTCTTGGAATATTAAAAGATAGTATTCACTTATCTAATGATTTACCTTGGGTTATATTGATTTTAATATTTCCTATATTTGGTACAATTTTATTAATTACTATTGGTAGGAATTACTCAAGAAACAAATTATTAAAGAATATTTTGAATAAAGAAAAAGATTATGAGAATTATTTAGAACAGGATTCTAAAATAAGAAAAGAAATTGAGGATAACAAACTAGATAATATGAATTACTTGATTAACAGAACCAAATTTGTTATTAGTAAAAATAATAAAGTAACTTATTATAATTTTGGAGAAAAGTTTTATCCTGAATTATTAAAAGAATTAAAAAAAGCCGAAAAGTTTATATTTATGGAATATTTTATAGTAAATAAAGGTGTAATGTGGAATGGTATTTTAGATATCTTAAAAGAAAAAGCTAAAAATGGTGTTGATGTTAGAATTATATATGATGATATGGGAAGTATTTCTATGCTTACTACAAAATATCCTAAAGAACTAGCTAGTTATGGTATAAAATGTATTCCATTTAATAAAATAACACCATTTAAAGGCATTTTTATGAATAATAGGGATCATAGAAAAATGACAATTATTGATGGTAAAGTTGCTTTTTCTGGAGGAGTAAATTTAAGTGATGAATATATCAATATAAATAGCAAACTTGGAGTTTGGAAGGATAATGGAATTAAGATAGTTGGAGACGGAATTTGGAATCTAACTGTAATGTTTTTAACGATGTGGAATGCAAATATTAAAACTGATACAAGCATTCTAAAATTTAAGCATGATTTTAAAAATCAAATTAAAAATGATGGATATGTAGTTCCATATGGAGTAGGACCTTTCCATCCTGATTTAATTGGAGAAGATGTATATCTAAATATGATTAATAGTGCAAAAGATTATTTATATATAATGACACCTTATTTAATAATTGATTCAGAGATGGTTAATTCATTAATCAGAGCTGCCAAAAGAGGGGTAGATGTTAGAATTATAGTTCCTGGTATTCCAGATAAAAAAATAGTTTATACACAAACTACTTCTTTCTTTAAAATATTGCATGATAGTGGAGTAAAAATATATAAATATAGGAAGGGATTTGTTCATTCAAAAGTATTCTTGTCTGATGATATAAGAGCTGTTGTTGGAACAATTAATATGGATTATAGAAGCTTATATCTACATTTTGAAAATGGCATTTATTTAGAAAATAATAGTGAGATAAAAGAGATAATTAGTGACTTTGAAGAAACTCTAGAAGATTGTCATAAACTTGGTAATAAAGATGTTAAAGTTGGATTCTTCAAGAACTTGTGGCAAGCCATACTTAGATTATTTGCACCATTATTTTAGAATAATAGGAAAATTAAGATCAACCAAAAAAGTTGGTCTTTTATTTTTCTAATAGATCAACCATTTTATTTGCTAGTTCTTCAGGACTTTCCTTACTACCATTTATTAACCAAAAATAATATACATTAAATATTCCACCAGCTATAAAGTATGATTTATAATTTTCATATTCCATTTGATGTAGATTAATTAGTTTGCTATCAAATTCGTTTTTTAAAAGATTGAATAAATTAGCTTTGTATATTAAATAAGCTTCTGTTTTATACTTTTCTAAATGAGTAAATAACTTTATAAAATAATCTTTAGTAGAATCCTTTTTATAATTAATATTAGATTCCTTTAAAAAATTATCGGTAGTATTTGTAATCCATTTTTTTATTATATCTTCTTTTGAATCAAAGTTACGGTAAAAAGACATTCTCCCAGTTCCTGCTTTTTCACATATTTCAGTAATGGAAATATTATTATAATCTTTCTTTTTCATTAAACTAAATAAAGCATCTGTAATATATTTATCTACATACTTTTTACTTTGTAATCTCATGATATAATTCATCTCCTTTTGTCCCAATTAAGATTGAGTCTATTGTCGGTAATTAATTCTAATGATACAATAGTATCATATGAGTTTTAAGGAGTAAAGGAAGTATGAAAAAAGTTTTGAAAGTAATTGGAATAATACTTGGAATAATATTATTAATCGTAATTGGTGGCTATTTCTTTTTAATGACACATACCCAAATAATTGTTGGATTTATTCAAAAAGCATCTAGTGAAACTGTAAATACTAAAAATTCTTATGAACCATTAAGAGAACCTTATACGGGGGTTAAGAAAAATGGGCAATATGTTATTGCTGAAATAAATTATTCAAAAGAATATCCTAATAGTTTTTTAGATATTACATATACAAATGAAAACACTGAAGAAGATAGACCTACATTATTTTACTTTCATGGTGGTGGATTCTTTGGTGGAAGTAAAAATGATGGTGATCCATTAGCAGAAAGTGATGTTACTGCTTTAATTGATGATATATGTGCTGAAGGATTTAATATAGTAAATGTTGATTATGCTCTCGTTCCAGATTATCATTTTCCAACACCACTTGTTCAAGCAAATCTTGCATTTCAATATATGATAGATCATTCTGAAGAATATAATATTAATATGGATAAAGTTGTTATAATGGGTTCATCTGCTGGAGCAATAATGACAAGTCAAATGGGAAGTGTTATTACTAATAGTGATTACGCAAAGTTATTGAATATAACTCCTGTATTAAAAAGAGAACAAGTAAAAGCATTAGTAATTGATGATGCACCACTTGTTTATAATAAATTTGGTTTGGCAACTAAAATATTAGTTGGTAATTATATAAAAGGTTCTATTTATATTAATAAAGATGAATTAAAAAAATATAATAATATCTTATCAATTGATTCAAATTATATTCCATCTGTTTTATTAGGTACTGAATATTATGTTGATATGAGAGATATGGATGCAAAATTAAAAGAGATGAGTGTAGAACATGAACTTGTAGATCCTCTTGCTGAAAGAGGAAAAGAAATGCAACATTGTTTTGTAGCCAATGAAAGAAATGATGAAATATCAAAAGATGCATTTGATAGAATGATTAAGTTTATAACAGAAAAAGTAAAATAAAAGGTGATAAAGAAGTATGAAAAAAATGTTAAAAATAATTGGAATTATATTTTTAGTATTAATAATAATTCTTGGTATATTAGCAATAAAAGGATATATTGAAAGTAGGCAACCAGTGTATGAAGATGATTATTATAAAGATTTTAAATCTGATTCAGAACTTGAAATGAAATATTCTAAACTTGGAGATTATGAAGTTGCTTATGAAGAGCATGAGTCTGATAATAAATCTATAAAAAAGATTAGAATTTGGTATCCAAAAGAACTAGAAAATAGTGATATTGAATATCCAATGATAATAGTAGTTAATGCTAGTGGTGTTCCTGCTTTTAGATATGAGCCATTCTTTAAAAGACTTGCATCATGGGGATTTATAGTAGTAGGAAATGAAGATGGACAATCAGGTAAAGGAGAAACAACTTCTATTACACTAGAATATATGTTAAAACTACCAAATGATAGTAAGCTTTATAATAAAATAGACAAAGAAAATGTTGGAATAATAGGATACTCTCAAGGAGGAGCTGGAGCTTTAAGAGCTGTTACTGAATTTGAAAATGGAAAATACTATAAAGCAATATTTACTGGAAGTGCTGCATATCCATTTTTAGCAAATAATATGGGATGGAACTATGATACATCTAAAATAACAATTCCATACTTTATGACAGCAGGTACTGGTAAATCAGATGATGCTGGAAATGATTCAAGTAAAGAATTTGGTGGAGTTGCACCTTTATCATCATTAATTGAAAATTATAATAAAATATCAGATGATGTATTTAAAATTCGTGCAAGATCAGTAGGAACAGAACACGAAAATATGCTTGAGAAAACTGATTCTTATATGACAGCATGGATGTTGTATCAATTAAAAGACGATGAAGAAGCAAGTAAAGTATTTATTGGAGAAGATGCCGAACTATTAAATAATAAAAATTGGCAAGATGTAGAGAAAAACAAATAATCGGATAAGATATATAGAACGGATGAGAATCCGTTTTTGTGTGGTATAATAGTTATTGAAGGAGAGTTTAGTAATATGGCATTTTTTCCACCAATTCCATTAATAAGAAAAAATCATATAATAAAAAAATTAACAGAGAGTAATGCTTTTTCTGAGAAAACAGCTAAAACATTTACTGAAGCTGGAATTATTAATCCTAATGGATTTAATAAAATAAATGAAAGATTGATTAAGCAAAAAGTTTTAGTAAAAACAAAAGATGGTAAGTATTATCTAAATAAATAATAATCGGAAGATTAAGGTATTACGAACAGTTAAAAAACGACTATAACTCATAGTCGTTTTCATTTGAATTTTTTCCTAATTTTATTAGAGAAAGTATAATTGAATATAAGAAGAACCTTGACAAGTAAGATAAAGATGGCGGTTTTAAGAGAAAATAAAAACTCAGTATTATTACTGAGTATTATTCTTTGGAGCGATTGGTTAAGTTATTTTAAACTTTTACTCACAAATTAGAAATATTTATAGTTTTACATCAATTTCTAATAATATTTTACCAAAGAATAGAAAAAGTAGCAATATTTTAGATAAAAAAGCAAAGTTTTAACCTTGCATATTTCTTATATAGTTTTGCCCATTGTAGCATTCTTGAAACTTTCAAATTTTGTAGGTTCTACTCCGCATACAATAACCTTTTCTCTAAATTGAACATTTTGTCTTTCAAGTTGAATATCTAATCTTGCTAATGATTCAAACCCTTTAGTTTGTTCAATTAGTTTTCCTGCACTCAATTCTTCTCTCGTGTCTTTACCGCTTAACTTTCTAGAAATTGTCATACATTCTTCAGATGGTTCGTTATTAGAAATTAAAATATAAGAAGAATTTTCTTCACTTTCAATTGTTACTTCTCTTGCATCAATAGTTCCTACCATACAATCGTCACCGAAAGAACTTGTTACTTGTGATAATAGGAAATTTTTATCATTACCAGAAAAAACACCTAAAACTTTCCCTTTTACATTGAAGTTGTATTTACTTCCCATATGAGTCCAAGCTGTATAACCATCATGTTCTAAATCTGTATTAAATCCAAATTCAGCAATAGTATTATTCACTTTCTTACCTCCTTACATTATAATTATAACACATGTATTTGTTTTTTTAACATAAACCGTGTTATTTTATTAATTCTTAATTAAGTATTTGTTGGTTTCATTAACTTGTTGTTGTAATACTTCTAGTTCTTTAATATTCTTATTATTTTTTAAGGCTTCCATTTGATTCCTTGCTGATTCATTTAATTAGATTAATCTATCAGATTGTTTTATATTCATTCTAATTAATTTTGCATTGGTATTCTCTAAATTATTTAAAATAATTAAATGAAGTAAATCAGTATAATCTCTCATATTACCATTTATTATTGTTGGAATAGTATTACAAAATCCACATATAAATTCTATCTTCTTTTTTAATTCATCATCAAACTCTAATTTTTTCTTAACAATATTAATCATTTAAACCTGTCCTTTCTTCAATTAACAAAAAAATACCAACTTCTTTTAGAAATTGATATTTTCTATATTAAGTTCAAACATAAAAGTTCGAACAGATTTTCCAATGGAGCAAGTGAGCGGAATCGAACCGCCATCTCGACCTTGGCAAGGTTGTATACTAACCGTTGTACTACACCTGCGTACAAATAAATATTATCATTAAAAGTAATAAATATCAAGTGAAAAATCCTTTTTATATGCGTTTTTTGTATAATTATTACTTAATTATTTATATTTTTGTGTATATTTGATATAATTGTCTAATAAAGAAGGGATTATTTTGAAAAAGAAAATTTCTGCTTTTATTAAAAAGAATAGTAAAAGGGTTGTATCTTATTTAGTTACTAATAGACTGTTTATTATTTTTGCTTTGTTTGCTTTAATAGAAACAATATTAATAAGAGTGAATACTGTTAAAAGTCCATTTGATTATAAACCATTTATTTGTGATTTAGCATTAATAGTTATTATTGGATCTTTTGCTTATTTAATAAAAGCTGATAAAAGATATAAATATTATCGTAATTGGTTATTTATAATTACTTTGGCTTGTATTGTAAATTCAATATATTATATTTTTTATACATCTTTTGTTTCTTTTAGTTTGCTTGCTACTATAACGCAAATTGAAACAGTAGGTGATTCATTGATTGAAAAGTTAAGATTTGTTGATTTTATATATATTATATTTCCTATTATATTTCATTTTATTCATAAATCTTTTAAAAATGATAATTATTATTTTTATATTTCTAAGGCAGAAAAGGGTAAGAAGTCATTTGCTTCTACTATACTTGCGGGTATTATATTATTAAGTTTTACTATTGTAGGAATAACTAGTGCTGATGCTTCTAGATTAGTTAAACAATGGAATAGAGAGCTAATTGTTCAAAGATTTGGGATTATTTTATATCAGGGGAATGATTTGGTACAAAGTTTAACTCCTAAAATTAGTTCTTTATTTGGTTATGAAGAAGCTGCTAACTATTTTAAAGAATATTATAGTAATAGATTTAAAGAAGTAGAAGAGAAAAATGATAATAAATATACTAATGTTTTTGAAGGGATGAATGTAATATTTATTCATATGGAGAGTATTCAAAATTATTTAGTTGATATGAAAATAAATGGTGTTGAGATTACTCCTACCTTGAATAAACTAGTTAAAGAAGGTATGTATTTTAATAATTTTTATCCGCAAATAAGTGTTGGTACTAGTTCTGATACCGAATTTACTTGGGCTACTTCTTTAATGCCTGCTAGTAGTGGTACAGTATTTGTTAGTTACTATGATAGAGATTATGTTACTATACAAAAACTATTAAAAGATAAAGGTTATTATACTTTTAGTGCTCATGCTAATAGTGCTACTATGTGGAATAGAAATAATATGCATCCTAGTTTAGGATACGATGAAATGATTTTTAAAGATAAATTTGATATTGGAGATAAGAATGATCCAAGATGGTTGGGATTAGGTCTAAATGATGTTGATTTTTTTGCACAAATGCAGCCTAAATTAGAAGAAATAGAAACAAATAATGAGCATTATATGGGAACATTAATTCAATTATCTAATCATTCTCCATTTGCTGCTACAGATTATAATCCAGAACTATATAATTATTTTGGTGAATTAGATTTAACAAATACTTATACTGTAGTTGATGAAAATACTGGTGAAAAGATTACTAAGACTGATGATTATTTAAAAGGTACTAAGTTAGGTAATTATTTAATAAGTGCTCATTATGCTGATATGGCACTAGGTACTTTTATGGATTATGTTAAAGATAGTGATTATTATAATAATACTGTATTTGTATTATATGGTGATCATGATGCTAGATTAAATAAAAATGAATATGCTTATTATTATAATTATAATGTAGAAACTGGTGAAGTTTATAGTGAGGGAGACGAAAATTATTATGATTATAATAATTTTAGGCATGAAATAAATAGAAGAACTCCTTTAGTTTTTTGGACAAAAAATAAAAATGTTGCTAGAAAAATTAAAAAAGTTAATAGTAATACAATGGGTATGTATGATATATTACCTACACTAGGAAATATGATGGGTTTCTCTAATAAATATGCTTTAGGACATGATATATATGATATTAAAGATGATAATTTTGTAGTATTTCCTAGTGGTAATTTTGTAACTAATAGTGTTTATTATAGTAGTACAGCAAATAATTATTTAATATTAAAAGAAAATGTTATAATAGAAGAAGATTATATAGAAAATATAAAGAAACAAGCTGAGGATATATTATCTGTTTCTAATGATATTATTGTTCATAATTTAATAAAAAGAGAAGGAGATAATATTGTTGTAAGTCAAGAAGAATAGGGTGATAAAATGAGTAAGAAGCTTAGAAAAATAAAAACTAAGAAGAATAAATCAATAAAAATAGCTTTAATAATTATTATTTTACTAGCTATAGGTGTTGGTTGTTATTTTGGCTATGGATATTATAAATCATTACATACAAAGAAGAAGATTACGGTAAAGGTATTGGATAGTATAGAAGAGTATGGTTATAGTATTAAAGATCGTGATAGTGAATTATTTAAAAAGGAATATGAAGAATTGAAAAAAATACTAAACGAAAAAGTGATAGATGAAAAAAAGTATTCTGAACAAGTTGCTAAAATGTTTGTTATAGATTTATATACTATTAATTCAAAGGTTAATAAATATGATGTTGGAGGAAGAGATTATTTTTATAATACTAAGGTTGACATGTTTGATTCCAAAGTGATGGACACTCTATATTCTAATGTTCAAGATGATACTTATGGAGATAGAAAACAAGAATTACCTGTTGTAAAAAGTATTGAATTAAAGAGTACTAGTGAAGATTCTTATATTTTTATTGATAATGTTATAGTAGATGATGTTACAGGTGTTAAATCTTGTGTAGAAGGCTATACTATTAGTAAAAATGATAATACTAAGTGTGTAAAAGAAGTAGATAAAGTATATGTTATTAATCTTGAATGGGATTATGATAAGGATATGGGCTATGATAATAAAGGTAGTGTTGTTGTAGCTAAAGAAGATGGAAAAAGATGGAGTGTAGTAGAATATAAGCCTAAACTTGATGCATTTAAATAGAACCTATATGAAGATAATTATTTGTCTTCATTAATAGGTTCTTTTTTTATCGTAATCATTTTTATTTGCTTATGAAATATAAAATCAAATATTGATAGAATACCAGTTGATTTACTTAGTTTTACTAATCCTTCGTATATTATACCATCTTTTGGTTTATAGACTCTTCCTTGAGCATATTTAGGAAATATATAACGATAAGGAGATGCTAAGGAACGATTACTTTTAAATACTCTATTTATTATATTGGTAATACAGTATGGTATACAACCATTGTGGGTATGCCCTGATATAATTAAATCACTTAAAGCAATATTAGATTCGGGATTCTTTTGAATATATTTATAAATGTTTACTGGGCTATGAATTATGGTTATATTATAGTATTTGTTTTCTAACATATCTTTTTGGTTATCAATAATACTTTTAAAACTTGTATATGATTCTTTATCTATTCTAAAGTGATCAAAGGGGAAATCTAAGCCATAAAAACATATGTTATCTATTATTATTTTTTCATTACGAAGTAAGTATGTGTTATTAAGATTATTAAGATCTTTGATAAAAGCTTGATTTACGCCATTACTAATAGTTTTGTCTTTGTTATCTATGTAATAATCGTGATTACCTAAGACAATTATTATTATTGTTATTTTAGCTATTTCTTCAAGAAATTTTAACAAGCCTTGATATTTATAGTTTGATCTATCCAATAGATCTCCGGCGATGATTAAATAGTCTGGTTTGTTTTCTATAATCTGTTTTTTTATTCTATCTAGTATTCTTTTATTGTAGTGATTGTGATAATGGATATCTGCTATGATGGCTATATTGGTTTGGTTTATATTCTTTTTAGTTAAAAAAACTTCTTGTTTCATAATAAATATACCTTCTTTATAAAATTAAAAGTACCGAAGGGTACTTTTAATTCTTATTCGTTATTATTTTGAATTGGATTTTCTGTTTCTGGGTTTTCTATTGGTTCTTCTTGTTTAGGTGGAGTATCTTCTTTTGGTTCTTCTTTATTATTGTTATTGTTTTCTTTATTAGTTTCTTCTTTTTCTTCTGTTTTTTCTGTTGTTTGCTCTTCTTGTTTTTTAGTTTCTTCTTGTTTTTTAGTTTCTTCTTGTTTAGGAAGTGTTTTAGTTGTAGGTTCATTTTCTATTTTTTCAACAACAGAAGAACCATTACTAATTGTAAAAGATAAAGAACTAATTGAATCTATTAAAACTCCTATGGCTGACTGAGTTATTATTTGTCCTTCTTGTAGAGCACTATCAACTCTATTAAAACTACAAGATATACCATTTTCACGACACCAGTTACTAACATATGTACTATCATATCCGACATAGTTAGGTACAACTTGTTTTTTACTTCCTGATATTCCATATCCAATTAATGGAGTAGTATAGTTCTCACTATATGATATTTCAAAAGTTTTTATTATTTCTGGTTTTTCTAATTCTAAGTTAATTTTCATGGCTTTAACAATTTCTTTTAGTGATTCTTCATAATAACCTAAAGCTGAAGTATATGATAATCCTAAATTATAATAAGATAAATATGTTTTTTGGATTGATAATTTTTTTGTTCCGGTTTGATCTGATAACATATTTTTAGCTACATCATATAATGATAGCATTTGGTTAGATGTTATATTGGTTTCGATGTTTTTAGAAACAGCATTTAATAGTTTTTCAAAGTCTGAAACACTTCTTAAATCTTTTATTTTAACTATTAAAGCTTCTATTATTTGTTGTTGATGTTGGTTACGAGCAATGTCGGATCTAGCATATAAATGTCTACATCTAGCATA
>OCTX011892850.1_pt1 | contig 10714 bp, 8 predicted proteins | sample 1539691 | NCBI WGS metagenome assembly OCTX01 (sample SAMN02144231, study PRJEB22623) | gut metagenome | biome: sheep rumen | host: Ovis aries | place: New Zealand | reverse complement strand
ATTTCAAAATACTGATTGTCAAACATCAGACAGTAGCGAGTCTTTCGGATCTGACGTTTGGAAGTATCCGCGTTCATCAGAAGTTCCAGATATTCGGACTGGGATAGTTTGCGTTCGATCTCAACACGTTTCATCTCGCTGACATTACGCTTCGTCGTAAGGTAGTATACGTAATGACCATCGGAACCGCGCTGCCGAACCCGTGTCTCTTCGTCCGGAGCGGACTTCAGATAGGTCTGGATGATCTCAACTTTCTTGCTGCTGGGCAGGGATTCGAGCCATTTCAGGTCCGGATACTCGATGAGATATTTCCGTTCGATCTCAAAGGGAACAGGTTCACCCAAAAATGTCAGCATTTCATGAAGGAGTTTCTTCAGTTTTTCTTCGAAATCCGTGGAATTATCAATTACTCTCAGATGCGGGTGGCCAGTCCATGCAGCGATCAGTTTGTCGTCAAGCGCTGCAGCTTCTTCAGGAGTTTCTCGGCGGGCGGCATTGTTCGAAGTGGTATATGCTTCCAGCGCACCTTTTGCAGCAGTGACCAGATGAAATACAGCGTCGTAGTGATCGCGGAGTTCAACTTCACTCATCCGGAGTTCTTCTTTCAGTCGGAGGAATTCCAGATCGTTCATGTAGGCACGGTTGTCCATCGTTCCCCGGTCGCAGACGATAAGGATTTTTTCGGCATTCATCGTGTGGGCTGCCTGTTCAAAGATACGTTCTTTTTCCAGCTGGAGCTGCATCTGACACCGCTGGTAATCCAGATTGGTACCGCATCCCCAGGGAGTGACGCCCCCGCCGATCAGTTCAGTTGCCGTCTCAGGGACGAACAGAACAGTATAGCCGTATTTTGGCAGATTGTTTGAGATCCAGCTTAAAGCAGTCGTCTTCCCGGCACAGGGACCTCCGGTGAGAACGATCTTCGTGATGCTCTTTTCGGCCTTATTCTCTTTCTCAAATAACAGTTCATCAACCGAGATATCAAACAGATCGGACAATTTACTCAGCATTTCAGTAGTGGGTTTTGAAACTCCGTTTTCCCATTTGGAGATCGCCTTGCTGCTGTTGCCGAGTTTCTCGGCAAGTTCTGTCTGAGTCCAACCTGCAGCTTTGCGGTATCTGTAGAGTCTTTCGCCGAATTCGTAATCATTCATGATGCGTCCTTTCCGTAGGGAGAAATGGAAAAGATTCATTCCCTGATTTCATTATACCTGCATCAGGGTCGGGTTCAACGGCGCTGTCGGTGAATATAGGTAGAACTTGAGCCGTTTTCGGAAATGAAATAAGCAGCGCCCGGACTCTAGTCCGGGCGGAGGGAATGGTATTATCTGAACGTCATATTCAGCAGTTCTGTATGAAGGCAGATCAGGTTTTATTCAGCGGTTTCGGTACTGATATGGAAATCAGAAAATTCGATCTCTCCGAAACGGGGAGAGTATACGACTTTTGCATCCGCTTGTCTGTCTGCAAATTCTTTATTGGACATGGAGACCCTTATCAGGTAACGGGCATCGTCGGGATTCGGGTCTATCCGCTTGATAATGTGATATCCGTCTGCCGAGGTAATGATTTCTGAGTAATGGCCCACTTCAGTGTTTTGTGTGGCAGCGTAGAAAGTGGGATCGAAATTGCTGTCCGGCCCGAAGGTATAGCCATTGGGATAAGTCGACAGACCAGGATCCTCAGAAAGTTCATTCATAAGGTCTTCAAAGTTTTCCCCAGATTTAAGCCGTGCAAGGGCTTCCTCGCATTTCTCCTTGTTTGCTGCTTTTTCTTCATCTGTTTCGCCCATATTGAAGAAGATATGTTCTGCGCCATAAATGCCGTATTCGTCAGCGAGGGACAGAAGTTCCTCATCTTTGATCTGGTATGGACTGAGCTCTGAATCATAAAGATAATCATCAAACGCCGAAAGGACCTGATTCATTTCAAGAAACTGCAGATAGATCTCTTCACTTAATCCGGTTTCAGAGAGCATATTCTGAAAAGCTTCTTCAGAATCGAAAGATGCTTTATATTCGTCAAGCTGTTCCCGGGCCGTAGCTTTCATCTCATCGTTAAGGGTGAAACCGTTTTCCTCTGCCCAGTCCAGCATTACATAGTTCTGAACCACATAGTTGCTGACCGTTGAGAGGAAACCGCCAAATAGGTTTTTTTGGGAAAATGTCTTTTCGCCATAGACGGGAAGATAGTTTTCAAGAAAACGGTTTACATAAAAACGGAATTCCATAGGATAAATGGTATGATCGTTTACGGTCATGACCATATCGTTGGAATCCATCAACTTCGCTTGCGGGATCATGTTCCAGATTGCTAGAACGATCAGCGCAGCGCATATACCAAGAACCAGATGGAGCACCCATCTGCTGCTGTTGGAAGAAGATCTGTATCGGGACATATCACGATAACCTCGAATTCTGATTTTTTTGATTCAAAACGGGTCAGCACAGAATGATATCGGAATGATTTGCGTGGAAAATCGTTCCTGGTATGCCTGAGACCCACTTGATTATTTTACATCATTTACTGCCTTCCTTCCACCCATTTATTAATACCATGATCAGACGTAGTATATGAAATCATTTGCTCGAATAGGATTCGGAGTGAAATCTTTGGTGAAAGGAAGCATTTTACTGTGATATATTTAATTTAGAATCAATCGGACATTTTCGTATCAGAAATTATCGTTGGAGAGTTTTATGACAGATCTGGAAAGAGCAAAAGAATTATTGAATGAAGGGAACTATACCTGCGTTCTCTGTCTGGATGAGATGACATTTACAAGCGAAGCAAACGGGATCAAACCGCTGAACTGGTGGCTCAGAGACGGCTGCAGATTTGAAGGATTCAGTGCTGCGGACCGGGTTATCGGCAGAGCGGCAGCTTTTTTGTATGTGCTGCTGGGAGTAAAGGAAGTATATGCGGATGTGCTGAGCGACAGCGCTCTGCCTGTGCTGGACCGTTTCGGAATCAGATGGTCTTATGGGAAAAAGGTCAAAAACATCATGAACAGGACGGGAGATGATCTTTGTCCGATGGAAAAAATCGCTTTGAATTATGAGGAGCCCGAAGATGCGTATGACGCATTGAAGGTGAAGATCGCTGAGCTGATGGCAGCTAAGAACAACTGAACAGCGGAAAGGAAGGACAAAAATGTCAATCAGTAAAGATGGAAGTGTATACGTTCCTTATGAAGACAGGAGCGGGAATGAGAGCATCGTATATTTCACGAGGGATCTTTCCGCTGCCGGACTGATGAGAGTCTATGACCGGGTGAAAGACGTCATCGGCGGCAAAGTGGCAATTAAAGTCCATACCGGTGAGGAGCATGGCCCCAATATTATTCCGCCCGTTTGGGTCAGAGAGTTTATGGAGAAAGAATCGCCCGATGCCAGGATCATTGAGACAAATACGTATTATGAGTGGGCGCGATATACCACCGAACAGCACAGAAACACATTGAAGATCAATGGGTGGACTGATTTCACGGAAGTCGATATCCTCGATGAGGACGGCACAGCCATGCTGCCGGTGAATGGTGGAAAATGGTTTACGGAAATGAGTGTAGGCGATCATCTTCTTTCCTATGATTCGATGATCACACTGACCCACTTCAAAGGCCATTCTCTGGGAGGATTTGGCGGTTCCAACAAAAATATCGGAATCGGGTGTGCAGACGGAAGAATCGGGAAAAAGATGATCCATACCAATGAAGCCGGCATGTGGGGCGTCGTGGAAGAAGAACTGATGGAAAAAATCACCGAGTCCACGAAATCCGTTATTGACCATTTCGGTAAGAACGTTGTATATGTAAATGTTCTCAGGAATATGAGCGTCAGCTGCGACTGCGAGGGTGTTGACGCAGAACCTGTTGTCACACCGAATGTCGGAATTCTGGCTTCCGTAGATATCCTTGCCGCAGATCAGGCGAGCGTAGACATGGTCGCCGCAATGAAGGAAGAGGATCATCATGCTCTGATGGAGCGGATGAGTTCCCGCCATGGATTCCGTCAGCTTTCATACATGAAAGAGATCGGAATGGGGAATGACCGCTATATCCTCATCGATGTGGATCATGACGACGCGCGCATCACCGCAGCGGATGCGGTCGAGGGAGTTGTTCCTTTTGAAGGATAATCCTCTTTGAATACAGGATATAACAGACAGGTCAGGCATCTTCTGATGCCTGACCTGTTTTCAAGTATGCTGTTATTCAATTCCCTGTGAAGCTACTTCCGGCTGATTTCAGTAAATCATCGCAAACAGATTTGCTCCGATCACAGTGATGATTCCGGCTGTTACGATCGAAAGTGAACTCATTGCTCCGGCGACTTCGCTGATCTCCATTGCTTTTGACGTTCCGATCGCGTGAGCGCTTGTTCCCAGCGCAAGACCTTTGGCGACATCATCGGTTATCTTCAGGAGTTTAAAGATCCCGTCGCAGACCATACTTCCGAAGATGCCGGTAACGATGATGGTCGTAGCAGTTATCGCCGCGATGCCGCCCATCTCTTCTGCCAGAGTCATTCCTATGGCAGTTGTTATGGATTTGGGAAGAAATGTCACGTACTGTTCATGTGTCAGGCGGAACAGAAAAGCGAGAGCAAGGACCGATCCCATGCTGGTTACAGAGCCGACGAATATGCTGATCAGAATAGCTTTGATATTCTTCTTGAGTCTTTCCAGCTGCTGATAAAGCGGAACGGCAAGAGATACTGTGGCCGGTGTAAGGAACCAGCTGATGTACTTTGCTCCGGAGTTGAAAGAATCATAATCCACGCGGAAAGCGAGCAGGAAACCGCTGACCAGAATGATGGCAATAAGCAGGGGATTCAGGATTCCCCATTTGAACTTTCTTTTTATGACTGTTCCGATCCAGTATGCTAGGAAGCAAAGAACAGCCCCTGCGGAGGCGGAACCGGCTATGATCTTATTCATTGGCTTCGCCCTCCTTATTGTTTTTGCTGATTATACACATTGCGGTCTTTCCGGTTACGGCCATCGTTATGATCGTCACGAGTACGATCATGGCCAGTGTCGGGATGAGAATGGGCTTTAACTGTGGCCAGTAGTTGATAAGTCCCGTTGCTGCGGGAATAAACATGACAGGCATAATCGCTATGAGAAATTCCGCAGCGCTGCGGACGCTGTCAAGCGGTATCACATGTGCGACGAGCAGAATAAACATCAGCACAATGCCGTAGATACTGCCAGGGATGGGAAGAGGTACCAGTAACTTTATGATCTCTCCGATACATGTGATCAGCAGGATGATTCCGAATTGTTTGAGATACCTCATTTTTTCTCCTAATCATGCATTCAGTTGATACTAGACTATATCATTTTTGGTGAGGCTTCTTCAATGCCGTCACCCGGAATCCGATACAATGTGTACCCGGATAGGATAGCATTCGGACAATATAAAATGCCCCCACCTCGGGGTGAGAGCATTTCAGTTTTTGGGCGGAATCCGTAGACAGTATCTATTCCTCTGAATAGATACCCAGATCCATAGCTGCATATTTCGGCGCGTCAGGATATTCGTGGTAAATCGCTTTGGCAGTCGATGCCAGACGGGAGCAAAGCGTAAATCCGAAGTTTTCGACGATGTACCCTTCAATATCGTGGTAGACGCCGTTCTCGTCCTTTTTGCAGTTGATCCTCTCTATGAGTGGCCTGGTATCGCTCATAAAGTAATAGCAGGGATATCCGAGACCGTAACACATACCGACTTCGAATGCGGTGCCGCTGTCCGGTTCAGCTCCGTGATAGGGATTGAAATTCGCCAGGACGAAATTGCTGTTTCTGATGTGCTGCTGATCCCTGTCGAAGAAGAAGGCACTGCGGGAGAAAACGTTTTTGAACGTTTCTTTGTCCGGCCAGGGGAGGCCTGGTGCTTCATCGGGAGGAAAGATCCCCTCGAAGTTATATTTCAGTGTCTGCTCCTTCATCCAGTCGCCGTATTCTCTGGCGTTGAGGAAGAAACATTCAAATCCGGCTAGATATGCGCGCCATTTCCCGGGTTCTACAGGCCAGGTGCACTGATCGCGCATGTCTTTCTTGGGAAGGACTCTCTGGCCGCGGTCCTTGGCTTCCTCGTCAAGATCGTACCGGAGAAGCCGAAGGGCTTCGGTGAAGCCGCCTTCCGCGATACGGGAGGGGATCATATACATGAGATTACCCAGGGTGAACGCTTCCCCGGGGCCGTGTCCGTTCTCATCCACTACAGAACCGTCTTCACGGAAGTAGAAATGTGGATACCTGTGTACGTAATCTCTTCTGTCCTGAATAAACGAATAGATCTTTTTCTTCTTTGCGAAGGCAACGCCCATATCAAAGCAAACGGCACCGTCGGGTTCGCCGCCTCTGAAACCGTTTACGTTGGAGATGAGGATATCGCAGTTATCCAAAAAGTCCCGGTCAATATGCTCGTAGTCGGTATACCCGTTTTCAAGATATGTCAGGTCATTTACAAAAGTAAAACCCCATTTCTCTGCTTCTGCTTTCATTGCGTTGATCTGTGTCAGACCGTCCGGTGCATATCTTTCCGGACCGGTATAGTAGATCCTGTAGTCGTACTTATACATCTGTCGGTTCCTTTCCTGTGATGCGGATCAGCACAAAGATGCTGAAAAGAATTTTCTTATTATATTAAATATGCTTGAAAAAAGAGGAAGCATCAAGTGATAGTCTGAAGATTTAATTCGGATTCGATACTGGAAGGAAAAACAGAGTGAAAATGAACTTAAAAATACCCTGCCGGAATCGGCAGGGTATTTGTGATAAACAAGAAAGGATCAGCTCTTTTTGGTGTCGGGACCGCCAAGGCCGGGAAGCCCGGATCCTTTTATCTCTTCGAGGAGTTTTCTGCCCTCACCGTGATAGTCGGAAACAAGTTCGCTTTCTGCTTTGAAAACCATCGTATAGCGGTTTTTCTGATCGTAAGGTTTCCAGACCGGCATGGAGCGTCCGGTGGGATTGTTCGCATCATAGGCGAACGCCGCCCAGGCGGAACCGCAGGTATCCGAACACGCATATGCCGCCGCTTTATTGGCTGCGGTATAGAGGTAGGGGGCGAGCTCTGCATTATCGAAGAAGAAGGGAACGTCCGTACCGTGGATCGCTTTCTGTACGGGATCGGGACTTTCAAAAGCAAACACTGCATTGTAGAACGGTGCTGCACCGTTGCCATCTTTTGCTTTGGACACGCGGTCCACGAACATCAGCTGGTGCTGATCGTTGAGCATGGCGATGAATTTGTCCGATCCGGTGGATCCTCTTTCCAGCATATCGGAGTAGGTCTTGATGATCCTCTCAGTCTGTTCGGGTGTATATCCGGATTTCTTCAGCATATCAGGAAGCGTCTCATCCGTGATTTCGAACATTTCCGGATTGAAGAGAGCAATCAGGGCCATATCCTGCTTAGTGTAGCAGATGATCAGCGGGATGTCCTTGCAGTATTCGGAACCTTCCGCACCGTCAAACGGATTATACTTGATCACATTTCCGTCGAACTCGACAGGGAAGTTCAGATAATTGCCGTTTTCTCTCGTGGCATTCACTTCACGCATCGCTTTGATCAGATCTTCCGGAGGCATTTTCTGGAGATCGTCCAGATTCTCTCTGGTGATGTGAAGATGCTCCAGGAACGCGTCCGTATCGGCCTGACCGTATTTCGGCTCAGCTGCCTGGAAACCGCCGCTTTGAATGATCGCTTTGTGGAAGAGACCTTTGGCTGAGGGCATACCGAGAAGCTGAGCGACTTTTCCACCGCCACCGGATTCGCCGAAGATCGTGACGTTGTCCGGATCTCCTCCGAACCAGTCGATGTTGTCATGGACCCACTGCAACGCTGCGACCATGTCCAGGTTACCGATGTTGCAGGTCTGCGCGTATTTCTCAACGCCCAGATGTGTCAGATCCATATAACCGAACAGATTCAGCCTGTGAGATACACTGACCATGACGACGTTGTTTTTCTTCGCCATATTGAATCCGTCCTGATGGGGGCATTCCGGGGTGCCGGCAACATTGCCGCCGCCGTGAAGCCATACCATGACGGGGAGACGCTGTCCCTTGGTCAGGGATGGGGTCCAGACATTGAGAGCAAGGCAATCCTCGGACTGAGGCCCTTTGCCCATTTCCATATTGCCTGTGACGAGTTCCTGGTTGATCAGATTGTATTTAGAATTTGCAACTTCGGGAACTTCGATCCTTGGCGTATCCGTTTGCCAGCACTTAAGTGCATACTGCTTTGCGTCCACGATCACCGGACTGACATCCGGCGGTTGGGGAGGCATAAAACGCAATTCGCCCACAGGCGGTTTGGCATATCTCACGCCGAGGAAACGGTACACACCGTCAAAATAATCCCCGCGGATCTTGCCGTACTTGGTCAACGCAAGAACGTCTCTCATAAGAAAATCTCCTTTGCAGGTATTATTATTTTGTGTTTTGCCCATTGGGTTCCCGGGTATGTGCGTATGAATAATTGCTCTATGTCAAAACGTTATTTCGTCTCACGGAAAACAGTGGCAAGGCTTGCCACATCCTGAAGGCTGGAGGGAACGACGATCTTGGTCGCCTGACCGTCTGCCATCTTCTCAGCAGCTTCCATGGAGCGGATGGAGAGATATTCGGAGGAAGGTCTGGCGCTGTTGATCAGTTCGATGGCGTTTGCCTGAGCCTGTGCAACGGCACGGATAGCCTCAGCTTCACCCTGTGCAGTACGGATGCGTTCCTCACGGTCTGCGTCAGCGCGGAGGATCGCAGATTCCTTTTCACCTTCGGCACGGGTGATGGCGGCCTGCTTCTCACCTTCAGCGGCAAGGATGACGGCACGTTTTTCACGCTCTGCCTTCATCTGTTTCTCCATTGCTTCCTGAATGGATTTCGGAGGTGTGATGTTCTGAACTTCGACACGGGTGATGTCAATACCCCATTTGTTTGTGGCTTCGTCCAGGACCTTGATTGTTTCATTGTTGATCTTCTCACGGCTGGTGAGTGTCTCGTCCAGTGTCATGGAACCGATGATGTTGCGCAGTGTGGTCGCGCAGAGATTCTCGATAGCGGCGATAGGACGCTCGACACCATAGGTGAGTGCCGGGGGATTGATGACCTTGAAGTAGACGACGGAGTCCACGTTCATGGTGACGTTATCTTTTGTGATAACTGACTGGGGTTCGAAGTCGGCGACCTGCTCTTTCATGGAGATCTTGCGGACGACTTTCTCGATGACGGGGGTCTTCAGATGAAGGCCAGCGTCCCAGGTGGCGGAATACTTACCGAGACGCTCAACGACCCAGGCATTGCCCTGCGGGACGATACAGAGGCAGGAAATGATGATCGGAAGGACAATCAGGATCAGGATGCCAAGTAAAATGAATACGAATTCCATGTTATTTCTCCTTGCTGTGTTTGATGTTAAAAATAACACTGAGAATGATAATCAGTGTGAATATAAAGAAAAAGAAGGGCAAGATTACGAAGAAGGGACCGTCGGAGAATGCGGAGATCATGCTGATTGCATTCACGAGGATGATCACGAAAAAGACGATCGAGAACGTTACGATGAAATTGGAAGCCGTCTTGGACTTGCTTCTGCGTGACGGGGGGCCGGACACCCGTACAGGAGCGGTCACCGGCGGAATCGAGCCGCGGTGGACGCTTGCGTGTTCTGCTGCGACCTGACGCACATCACAGTTTTGCTGATGAAGTGAACGTACAGTTTCCGCTTCGCAGTGCTTTTCATGGGCAAGCCTGGCGGCTTCTCTTCCGTCCAGTTCCCATGCAGACATGTTGCGCTCTCTGTCGATCTCTTTTTTGAGCCAATCGTCTCCGGAATCGTACAGACCGCTGTTTTGATCATGAAGGACCATAGTTATTTACCTCAACAGATGAAGAGTTGTCCGATACAATTTCGAACAACTTCGAACCTTTTTTGTATTATACCACTGTGAGGATTACATATGTGAGCGATTTGTGTATTTTCTGGAAAGGCAATGTAAATCACTGTTGCCGGAAGACGGAACATGATAGAATGCAATGCCCGGTAGTGCCGAATTACCACCTCTGCGGTGGTAATTCGACCTTTGTTTCAGTAATATAATAATAGCAATCATCAAAGGAAGACGGTTACGTGACACTTCAGGACAGGACAGCACTCTCATTCTATCGGGAGATCGCCACGCTCAACAAAGAGCATGGTGTTTTTCTGGTACAGCACACCGAAACGAACCGGGTCTTTGTCAAGAAGACGCTGACGGTCTATGACCTGGGGATATTCCGTTTCCTGAAAGATTATCCGATTCCCCATACGCCTCGTATCTACGAACTGATCGAGGACGGGAACGTTCTGATTCTGATTGAGGAATATATCGACGGCACTTCGCTGGAGGATCTGCTCAACAGCAGAACGGTTCTGACTGAGCAGGAGGCTGTTCATATCACAAGACAGCTCTGTGAAATCCTTCGCTATTTAGAAAGGATCACGCCGCCTATCGTCCACAGGGACATCAAGCCTGCAAATATCATCCTCTCGGACAGGATGGAAGTAACGCTGCTGGATCTGGACGCAGCAAAATGGGTTGATCCGCAGCGGGGGCAGGATACTGTTCTGCTCGGGACATATGGCTATGCAGCTCCTGAACAGTACGGTTTCCGTTCTTCTGATATCAGGACGGATCTGTATGCGGTCGGCGTCGTTCTGAACAGG
>OCTX012191984.1_pt1 | contig 10716 bp, 28 predicted proteins | sample 1539691 | NCBI WGS metagenome assembly OCTX01 (sample SAMN02144231, study PRJEB22623) | gut metagenome | biome: sheep rumen | host: Ovis aries | place: New Zealand | reverse complement strand
CCTCACATCCTGGATTGTCCAGTGGTGATACCTTGGATCCACATAGGATATTGGATCGTAGTAGGTATCGTCTCCGTCCTGTGACTGTAAGATATAATCTGGTCCTTTAATATCAAGAACCCTTTCGGTCCGGTAACCATCAGTAATCCAGTCTTGTACGTGAAATTTCGGCATAGCTTTCTCCCATTTATCTTGATCCACGATGTCGAAATTGGTTGTATCACCGTAGTATGTCGTATTATCTATATTTTCAATGATACACTCGAATCCCGGTATAGTCTTATGAATGACCCGGTCACCCACTTGAAACTTTGCGGCTATCGGATCAGGTCCGGTGGCCTGTGGCACCTCGGGTGAGCCTTGCTTTTCAAGCCAGGCAATGCAATCATTTATATGGATAGCAGCAAAGGTCTCTTTGCCTTGCTCTTTAAGAGCAGTCATTCCACTAATAATTGCTTTCCTTATTCTTTCATCTTCGGACTCTGCAAGTTCTGGAAAGATTTCACTGGGATAAATTGTCACAAAACCGTTTTCATCCGGTGTACATTCTTTTATTTTCTTCAAGGCCTCATCGTAGGCCTTCGCTTTTTCTTCTGATAATAATTTCTTTATAGACTTACTTATCATAGATCAGTTTGTCATCAGAATAAACCTGATTTATATTATATTTCTTGAGAAGATCCTCATCCAGTAACCTGGCATTAGCATCTTTTCTCCCGTAGCATCCGGCTGCGGTCTTTAAGGTTTTCCCTTCGCAGACTAACCGATATCCACCTCTTCCATTGAACCATGTTCCTAGGTGGCTTGTCGAGTAAATATATGCTGTATAGATTATACTCTTACTGCCCATCGGATGCAGGTCCCATATTGGAACCGCATATCTTTTGGTACTCGACAGAACCCTGTTCAGGACAGCTACATCTATGTAGGTTGCCCCGGACGGTGCTGCATAGGGTTCAGACTCTATGATTGCCTCACGGAAAATATTGTTGGTCATGTAAACAATCACGTGGTCTCCTATCTTCAAGTTCTGTAGGAACTGAGAACCTGAGGCTCTTATTTCTTGCTCAATTATAAATTGTTCAATTTCCATATCTATAATAAACAGTGTTCATGTAATCTCATTACCATATCGTAACAAGCATCAAGTTGACTTTTTCTATAAGGAACTAAAAGGACATCCTTGTATTCTATATGATAGTAATATCCGTCATATCCATCCTCCGCTTTCACCCGTTCGATGGTAAGTGGAGCAATATCCGGGAGGACATCAAGTAATGCCGCGAGGGACCAGGCAGGAATACAAAAATCCTCAAGGGAAAGTTGCACTTTCTTGCCACTAATGGTATATCCTTTGTTGTACCACTCGAGGGCCCTCACCGGATTTCCCAATTCGGGGACCCGTTTCAGTATGTTATCTCCCGATCCAGGCAGGATATACGGGTAGTATGCGTCAGAACTCTCGATGGACAAGTACTTCAAGAGATCCTTACTCTGCTCTATGTCAGTAAAATTTTTGGCTACTTCCATATTCGTGTTGTTTTACCAGCAGATACTTGCCTGAAACGGATGTGGCATCAACCAGTTATCCCAGATCGGATAATAGTTACCACAGGCATTTCTCTGAAGTTCGCTGTTTTTATAGTTTATCGTATACAGTACCATGCCGAACATTGGGATTTTCTTGTCATCCACATATATACGGATCTTGACTGGTTTTAGTGTGCTCTGGTCATAGAGTTTGTCTAGTGATTCTTCATGAGATGCTTTGGCCTCCATGATAATGGATTCGATGTCTTGTCTGATAGCAAAACTACACCGGTATCTTTCTCCGAGATACTCAAAAGAAAGATCGGAGATAATAGGTACCTCTTCTGTTCTCATTGATTGTTATCTTTGTAAGGATTATTATCAGGTGTTACCTCAAGGGCAAGACCTTTCGGGATAAGCCCTCTATAATCGAAGTGATTAGCATTTAGCCAATCAAGGTAAGCATTAATACTCTCAGACAGTATATCATCACTGCTGTATATTATTTGTCTCCTGTGATTAGTATATACCCGTGACTCCTCCTCAGTCATATCTGACATCGGTCTGAGATAAGGTTTAATGGTTTCGGAAGGAGGTAATCCGTATAAGATACCCGAATCGTCCTGCATTTGTATCGTTCCAAATCGGGTATCAATATAAATGACCCTGCCTATTTTATCTAATGTATCAGGATTATCTTTTCCTGAATATCCTACCATTACCCCATACGGCAACCTTGCACATATGTCTTTGAGCAATAATTCTTTATATTCCTGTGTCATACTTTGTATGGATTATTATCTGGTGTAACCTCGATGGCAAGGCCTCTTGAAATAAGCCCACGATGATCAAAATGATTTCTATTAAGCCAATCATTTACCTCTGTGAATGCAAATAAGGAAACTAACCTACCAAATTCTTCTTTTTCTTCCTCTGTCATGTTTGACATCGAGCGAAGATAGGGTTTGCAATGTTCAATGGATTCCCATTCGTCACAGTAAGGATAATAGACTGTTAAGTCTTCTGCATCTATAGCTGATGCCTTTGTATGGTAATCATGTAGGCAATCACATATTACGCCATAAGGCAATCTACAACAGAGGTCTTTCAAGAGCAATTCTTTATCTTCCTGTTTCATATCAAATTTTCAAGACAATATTTTATTGCTTTACCAACAATGTAGATTACAAGGATATATCCTACGACAACTACAATTGGGTATAATATAGGACACCCGGACTTGTCAATAAGCCAATCCAGACCCATACACACCAACGAACTGATTAACACAAATACCGTCACGAGTGCCGCTGCCACCATAAAACATAAGAAGTTGTCGTTGTCTCTTGTTGTTCTTTTCATACTTTATACGGGTTATTGTCTTTGGTTACAGCAATAGCCACTCCTTTAGAGATAAGACCCCGATAATCGAAGTGATGGGAATTAAGCCAATCATAGATAAAACTCATATCATCAAAATAGAACTTTTCTCCTCCTATGGAATTTCTAATTCCTGTAGTATAGTGTAACACCCAAGGAACCCACTCCTCATCATCATCTTCTTGTTTTATACCATTTAACTTTTCGTCAATTAACCTTTCAAGTTCCTTTTTCTCTCCTTTGGTCATTGAGGGCAGTGATCGGAGGTATGGTTTCCACTCTTCTTCAACTAACAATTCCGCTGATGTGTTACCATCAGTTTGATAAGTAACCTTTCTATTTGGTGCAAGTAATATAACTTCATAAGGTAACCTTGCACATAAGTCTTTCAGCAATAATTCTTTATCTTCCTGTGTCATACTTTGTAAGGGTTATTTTCGGGTGTCACGGCAATAGCCAGACCCATTTGAATCATATCACGATAGTCGAAGTGGTACCTGTTAAGCCAATCGAAGACTTTGATAACTGCACCACTTGGTATCTCGTCGAGATAAAAATCCAAGCATTTATAAGTACCTCCCTGGAATGATGCCAGGTCAAGCTGGTCGTACTTCAATCCACTATAATTCTCCAATTTGATAAATTCGTCAGTTGTCATGCTTGACATCGGACGAAGGTACGGATAATAATCCTTAAGGTAAACGTTAACATACGATTTTAAGGATTGATCAGAATCGTGGAAGTACCATACTCTCACAGGGAGGAACTCCTCGGAATTATAGCCACATACCTGATAGGTATAGTCACCGAGTTTGATCTTAACTCCGTAGGGTAATCTTGCTGATAGGTCACTTGCTAGTAAATCCATCAGGAGTGATTTTTTATCTTCTGGTGTCATATTTGATAAGGATTATTTTTGCCTTTCGCCTCGATTGCAAGACCCATCGAAATTAGGTCACGATAATCGAAGTGATGGGCGTTAAGCCAATTAAAAGTATTGACTACGCATTCTTTATCGATATATGAGTACTCATTACTCATAAAATCGAATTCATTGTCAAAATCATCTGACCAAACCTTAAAACCAATTATATCTTCAAACTCATCTTTTTCTTCCTTAGTCATACTTGATATCGGACGAAGATATGGTACAACATCTTCGATACTAACCGTACCACCGGAAGAATCGCCTAGTAGCTTTACTCTATTATAGAGTGGTTCTATATATTGAATTTCTTTGACTTTGTTAAAGTCTAGTCTAAGTACTTTTACTCCGTATGGTAACCTTGCACAAAGGTCTTTCAGGAGCAGTTCTCTATCTTCTTGGGTCATAATCCATTTAGTCCTGTTCTTATACGTTCTAACAAATTCTGTTCATATTGACCTATGGATGCACCATCAAATGCTAATTCCATAAGCATTTCCACGTCTTGCCTGAATTGTTCCTTCTCTTCCTTGGTCATAACTTATCCTATTCATAAGTTTCCAGTGTATCTTGCAAGATCTTCACAGGTAGAACAATAGCCTATGTAGGTATAGTCACCACATAGTTCTTTATCTCTCTTATAATACCACCATGATGGAATTTCCTCTCCACATTTAATACATTTACATTTCATAAATTTCTATCTTGTTATTGATACATTCCGTCTGGTGCTTCAATTGCAAGATCTCTCAGGATTAGTCCACGATAATCGAAGTAATTAGCGTTCAGCCAGTCGACGGATAAATGACAACCATCGAGACTAAGAGTAGGTTCGGGCTTAAATTCACAATCGTAATCTGCCTTACTATACTTTATCCAGTCTTGGTGCTCTTCTGGTGTCATGTCTGACATTGGGCGGAGGTAGGGCTTAACCTCACTTAAATATACCTGATAATCCTCTCCATCTTCATAGAAATCAAGTAGTATCCCATCCAATCTATCTACAAAGATACGTTGTAATGGGAGAGGATATTCCAAGCCCATATTACAAAACACCCCATAAGGTAATCTCGCACATAAATCCTTTAAAAGGAGTTCTCTATCTTCTTGGTTCATAGTCAAATCAGTTTTTCAAGTGTATACTTCAGGGCTGCCTCGACTGCTTCCTCGTAGGTTTTGTAACCTGCATAAGAATCAGATAATATCTTTGGGTCTAAGGCATCATCTCTATTTATCAAGTCGTAACATTGCCAATTAAAATCTAGGTCATCATTGTCGATCACGATAAATATTCCATGTACTTCCCTCAACCATGCCATAGCCATTTGTTGAGTTGGTGCGGAAATTTGCCCCATAGGACTATTGTTCCAGTCGTACCTATCGCCAAAGATAACCTCTTTGTCTTCCTCGTTATCATAACGGGTCCATACCGGAACATTGAATCCCTTCCCTTTCAGGAGTTTAGCCACTTCGGCTGAAACATATGCTTCTTGTATCATATCTTATTGTGATTATACATTCCGTCTGGTGCTTCTAATGCGAGACCTCTTTCGATTAATCCTCGATAGTCAAGATGATGAGCACTGAGCCAATCCATTATTTCAGAAATGGCGGTTGGACGATACACTTCTGCAAGGGCAACTCTTTCCGTTTCTTGCATCTTAATGCTTAGATACTGGTTTCTCTCTTCCTCCGTCATACTTGACATTCGTCTGAGATATGGCTTTACGTTACTTAAAGCGTCATTATCTTGCAGTTCAGAGAGTAAAGATGCATCAAGTTTAACTTTATCCCAGTGTATGCCCATAATCGTCCCTTCTGCACAAGAGACAATTACCCCATAAGGCAACCTGCTACATAGGTCTATCAATAACAATTCTTTATCTTCTTGTATCATATCTTATTATGTTCTTTTAACCAGCAGATCATATCGAATGCTGCATCGACGGGATCATCGTAATATACTGTATTATAATTGTAATGTAATTGGTAACCTTCATTACTAGATGCATCCTTTTCCAAGGAAAACTTCGGTATCAGTCTCAGCAGAGCAGTGAGACTCCAGGCTGGGACATAATGATAAGTTTTACCATTATCCGCGCCATAATAAGAGTCTGGGTCAAATCCAATATGAGCATCACTTTGTGCTCCTACCGTATTTTCATCAATTTCCCAGTGACGATACATATAATACATATCGGCTGTCTTGATATCAATACCGAGCTCAAAAAGCTTTCTCGACTGCTTGATAGTTGTACATACTTTAGTCATATCTTATTATTTTCTTTTAACCAACAAACCATATCAAACGCGGCATCAAGCAAATCCTCTTTCTCTCCGGTATTAATCATATCTTTAAATGAATATTGACCATCTACATCAAATTTTGCGCTACCATAGGCAATTTGATGTAAATCCACATCATCTGAAAGTTTGTATTTACGAATTTTGATCTCGTATTTATACTTGCCAAATTCGTTCCCTGTTGTAAACTCACTTGGCAATAATTTCATTAATGCAGAAAGACTCCAAGCAGGAATATCATTGACAAATATATAAGAATCAATAGGTATTATGGTGGGTTTATTCCAATATACTTCTTTATCAGGATTATATTCCCACATCATATCAGCAGTATTAACATCAATTCCAAGTTCTATTAGTTTTTGGGATTGTTCAACGATTGTACAAATCTTATTCATATTTTTTATAAACTAGATATCTTCATGACTCTGTATTGCCATAATAACAACACCAACGAGAAATAATATAAGCCCACACAAGAATATGAATAAAGGAATACTTGTTACATAAGCAGAATGTAAAACTACTCCCACAACAGTTAGGATACCTATAGTTGCTAATATGACGCCACTATATGCTATCATATATGTAAATATTTTTATTAAAATATTTTTCATAGTTTTTTATTTTCTTTCAATTTACAAATCATCTCGAAAGCTGTGTCAACCATGGAATTCATCGTTATATCTGGGAGATCACTGTCTACTCCAGATCCGAGCTCGTCGTACCACATAGAGGTATCTAGCTCACCAACATCCATCCGAAAGACTCTATTATAATCTCCGATAATCTTTGGGATGAGATTGATTAGTTTAGTTAGGCTCCAGGCCGGTACATCATGGGAGGGGTCAATCTTGATAGATCCATCGATGATAACCGGAGTTTTGCCTAGTTCCCACTCCCCAGTCTGAATGTCTACCGTATAGGCGTATAACATATCGGCGGTACTGACGTCTATTCCAAGCTCCACCAGCTTCTTAGACTGTTCAATTGTTGTACAAATCTTATTCATATTATTTTCGTTTATCATATTATTTATAAGGATTACAGCCAGCCCGGAAAAATAAAAGCACCCGGTCCACGGGTGCTTAGGGGTCTTGAATTTTCTCTGTCATTATCAGGAAATACGGATATGACTCGTCGGTTTCCTCGATTTCTATCTCGTCCTCATTAGGCCAATTACTGACAACAGTATAAGTCGGATCAAAGTAATACAGCTTTCTTGCCATACTACTATCCTTGAACTCTTCTGTCAGGTCTCTGGTGGGATCCAACTCGGCTGGTACCAGTGTTGCAGCCATCAAGCTACCCACGGCGAAACTTCTCTCGGGAACCTCCGGCATATCGGTCATCACATAGAATACTATCCCACTGCGTAGATAGGTTATTCTAATCTTGTGCCAGCCTGGGGTGACATCTTTTTCATCAAAGAAACACCACCAGTACTCCTTGCCAACTTTAATGTGAGACTGATAGTTATCTTTTCCATATAACTTATCAAGTTGTGTCGAAAGACAAATTTTCTTAAACCTCATTGTTTCTTAATTTTAAAAATCACTGTGCTATCCACCGGAACTCCCTCTATGTAGGTAACCTTAAGGGTAGTCCTGTCCTGATAAACATCGATTGCAGTCGGATGACCCTTGGAAATTCCAGACATCATCATAATACCGGATATTCCGGCGAGAAAGAGATTAAGTGGTGTCCACTTGTAATGGTCGGCAATAAATGCACATACAAGTAATATCACAGAATAAAAGATCAGTATATTCATGATTTCTCTTTTTTAAGCTCTTCAACAAGAGCATCGGCGAAATCGACTGCAGCTTTAGCATATTCTCTAGCGTCGCCGAGTCTGTTAGGATTCCCTAGGAGTCCCTGTAGAGCCGCAATCGCCGCTTGATTCCGGATAGAACCGTAGGCTTCATTGTGGCCCGTCTGGAGACCCTCTTTGTAGGCAAACCAAGCGGCCTCCTTCGATGTAAAAATCTTTAGTACCTCTTCTTTAGTTAACATGAGCTGGTTCAATCATTACACAACCCTCTTCGTCAAGTGGGCTGTCCGGAACAGCATCTTTCAAGAGAAAGATCTTATCTATCCCGGCCCAACCTATATCACGACACTCTCCGGTGCTATCTCTCAGGACAACCCGAAGGTTATCGTTCTTTCCGTTCTCTGAAATATCCTCAAGTTTTGTGATGAATTCTCGGAGGGATATCGAATAATTAGTTCCCATATCGATATATTTCTTTTGTTGCCTTGATCGCAAGACCTTTCTCGATTAAGCCTCGATAATCGAAATGATTCCTGTTTAACCAATCGATGGCATAGGTAAGGTCGTAAATTTCAATATATCTGTACCCATAGTAGGTACCTGTTTTCTCGTTGTCATTATCAAAGTTGTCATCATAGATTAGGAATCCAGACTTTTCAAACCTTCTCTTTTCCCAGTCTGTCATGCTCGATAGAGGGCGGAGATATGGCGTGAACGAGCTTAAACCTAGTACCAGTTCGTTATATAGGGCTCCGGTCAGCACTGTGTTGTAGCATGTATCCTGACCGGGACGCTGGTATACTCCTCTTGTCTGGTAGGGAAGTCTCCCCGAGAGATCTTGGAGTAATAGTTCTGGGATCACACCTCTATGTTATTTAACAATGACAGTGCCTCAGACAACAGGTAAACGAAACCTTGCTTCATTCCGTAGTAGGTCTCGTATATTCTGCGACTGTTGAGGAAGTGATAGGCGTCGTCTTCACCTAGTGTGAGGATCTGATACGCGTTATTGTGTTTTATGATGGCTACTCCTCCGTCCCCATCAAGAGCATATATCCGGATGATCCCACCATCACGGTATACCCTTTTGATCGGAAAATTATCGTACATGCCATCTTGACCTCCGACCTCTCTCCATATTCTTCCCATATCATCTCTGATGGTGTCCTCAAGGTCGTAATCCTCACGGATGGCCTGTTTGGTGGCCATATCCCTTCTGTAATCGGCTATTTCCTCTCTTCCCTTGTCGTAGTCTTTGACATAAAACGAGGGAATCGTTATTGTATAGCCTTGTTGTTGTTTCATGTTACAAATTAAAATTAACCCATTCTTCGGATATCTTATCTTTCCCGAGATATTTCCAAGGATATTCCTCAGAATTCCACTTCTCACGATGTTCCTCAGGATCAGATGGTCTGTATTTATGTACGAGATACATACCATCGTCACTCGTACATTGTCCATCATCGATAACAATATGAAGGTTTTCTTTTGGCGAATAACCGATGATCTCGGCACAGCCATCAACCCACATTGTATCTTTTGGAAATAATGCTGTTAATTGATTAAATGTAATATTCATGTTTTTATTTATTGTAAGGGTTATTTTCGGGAGTTACTTCGATAGCTAGTCCTTTCGGGATAAGCCCACGATAGTCAAAATGATGTGCATTAAGCCATTCGGTTGGCTTATATTGAGATCCCGCTCTTAACATTAAATCCTCGGCTCTTGTGTGCTGTTTACCTACGGCTTCTAACAACGGATCAATGTTAAGTCCGCACCATTCATTTTCTTCATCCTCAGTCATGGATGACATTGGTCGGAGATAAGGAAGCGCATGATATTTATCAATTAGTTCCCAAATATTCTCTGTTACATGAGGATCTAAGTCAAGATCTCTCTTTCTTCCGTCATTTCTAAAAAGAGATATTTGAACAATCTGACCATAAGGGAGTCTTCCACTTATATCCTTTAAAAGCAGTTCTTTATCTTCTTGTGTCATATTTTATAAGGATTATTATCGGGCGTTACTTCAATTGCTAACCCTTTTTGGATAAATCCCCTATAATCAATATGATTAGAATTATAATAATCAATTACATAATCAAGATTTTCTAGATAAAAACCTTTATGTTCAGGTGATATATTATTTTTCTTAAGATACGGAATTATTGATTGTAATTGCCTATTATTAAAATTTTTTACAATTAAGTCATAATAGAATGAGTCTAATGATACTTTTACATATGTTACACCACCAATTTTAATATCATAGATTGTTCCATAGGGTAATCTACCACAGAGGTCTTTTAACAATAATTCTTTCTCTTCTTGTGTCATAGTTATTGTTCTCTTATATTATACGTTCCGTCTGGTGCCCTTAAAGCAAGTCCTTTTTCAATTAATCCTCGGTAATCGAAATGATGTGCGTTGAGCCAATCAATTACCGTACTCCATATTTCTTCAAATGTTCCATTTTCAAGAAGATTGTCTGTTATTCGTTCAAACTCGTTAACCTCTTCCTTAGTCATATCTGACATCAGTCTGAGGTAAGGCTTAACTTCTGTGCAATCGAACACTATGTTGGCATCTTTGGTTTCAACAGAAATATTACCTTTGATAGATATTCCTGATATAACTCCGAGTTTTACGGCAGGATTTGCCGTGGTGACTTTAACTCCGCAATGCAACCTTGCATTAAGGTCTTTAAGCAATAGTTCTCTATCTTCCTGTGTCATGATTCTTTGTTTTATCAATGAAGTCTTGTTTATAACGTTCTAAAGTTTTGATATCTTTGTTGAA
>OCTX012020671.1_pt1 | contig 10718 bp, 4 predicted proteins | sample 1539691 | NCBI WGS metagenome assembly OCTX01 (sample SAMN02144231, study PRJEB22623) | gut metagenome | biome: sheep rumen | host: Ovis aries | place: New Zealand | reverse complement strand
GTCTGAGACTCTGACGCTGTAGGTAGTTATAGATTGTACTTTTCATCGTTGTCATTATTCATTAGCAGAGTTAGACCATTTGTCGTTATAATCTTTCGGAACAAGGAACACACCTGCCACACGCATCTGCTGGTCATACCTTTGGCGAAGGGTTGATGAAGTGTAGTTTCTGGTGTGCATCATCATCAGACTGGGATAGGCTGTTGTGCCATAGTAGCACACTGGGAACTCAAACTCACCCAGGTCAAGGACGTTGACCTTGTCGGGATCACCCACATAGATGGTGTTGGCCTCCTTCCTCTCGGGCTCATTAGCAGTAGAGAATGTCTGCGGTGCCTTATACTCCTTCGGCAGTGTCGTGTACTGCTGCTTGTTGTTGGCATCCGTCCAACTGAGGTAGAAACGCAGGTTGTAGGGGCGCACAAGGTGATTGGCAAGAGGATCGTTAATATTATCTATCTGTGCAGGCACAGTGACCACATAGATATGGTAGACGCCTGAACGGACGTTACCAGTCCTCACGGTAGTCACATTACCTCTTGTTTCCAAATTGGCCAATGCGAAGTTGAATTCCGGCTTGTCAGACGAACCGGTGATGTCCGTACTGTCAACAGCCACATAGGTAAAGTAAGGCGAACTGACCGGGAAGAGCCACTGTTTGAACATCTCGGGCACCTTGCTGAAGATGTCGTAATCCTTCAAAGGCACACTGTTGGGGGAGTAGACATTATGGGTGGTCAACTTTTTCACAGCCAGTGTCTTCAAAGGACGGGCAACGGAAATCACTGGGTTGTAGGTCTCAGAGGGCTTGAAAGTAATCGAATCGACGATACGTGCCAAACCATTACTCATCTCACTGACCTTCGTGGTCTGGTCCATCATGTCCTGCATACCTGTCAGGTAACTGCGTGTGGTGGAATAGGCCGAGTCGTTCTCTTCAAACGTGCCATTCTCCAGCATGGGACGGTTGCGCTCGTAGCCACCGGAGAACACCAGGTTGTTGATGATGTTATGGATGGTCAGCGAGTCCTGCAACTGAGCAGCCGTTTTTCCAGAAGGCGGTGTGGCAGCCGTAGCAGCCTTAGCCGTCGTGGCATTCGAGCCGGAAGCGGTAGAATTCTTCAATGTCAGGTCCATATAGTCCAGTTTGCTGATATACTTATAGTAGGGACTGATGGCGTCGTAGGCTTTCTTCCAGGCTTCATTGGTGGGGAAGAACATACAGTAGGTACTATCCTCGTTCTCCAGGTCAGCACGCAAAATGTCACTGATCACACTGTTGGTCGGTGTCATTACCGAGTCCTGGTAGGTCTGCTGGCCGTTGACCAGCGGGCCGATGACCGAGAGACTGGTGTCGAGCACAGAGTCGTTGAATTGCTGGATGTAGTTCTTGATGGAATCGCAACCCTCCAGGAAATCCAGATGCTCGAAGAAGTTGTTGTAGTATTCCGAGAATCCGTTGATTTTATGCATCAGACCATTGGTGGCAGGCACATTGATGCCGGCATACGAGAAATCGTCAAAGCCATCCTGGGTGAAAGGATGGTGCTTTCTGTTCAGCGAAACGATGGTCGTGCTGTCCAGTGCCGCCGAGACGGGATGGTTATAGTCGGCCATATGCTGATACATGAACTCTTTGACGATGGTGGCGCTGTCGCTGGCCATCAGACGGTTGTAGTCGTCATCGCTGAAAGCAGCATCAACGGGAGCCCAGAGGGTGTAGAACCGCGGACTGTCCAGCGTCTTCGAGAAGTTGCTCTTTTCAGCCAGAGCCTTGAACTTTGTCAGTTGCGGGTCACTGGAGATATTCTCCCACAACGTGGTATTGGCACCCTGCGTGAGTGCATCCGTCGGTGCCGTGTTGTAGTCAGAATAGTCAGTGCAGGATGCTGCAGCAAGCACAAAGCCTGCTGACAGCATCGAGATTCCTATAAACTTATTTAATTTCATAATCATTTATGATTTTCAATTTTCGATTATCAATTATCAATTGTCCATTATCAATTGTCGCCAGGCTTAGTACCAGTCCTCGTTCATCGTCGGATGGTTCAGCAGGTCAACGGGCATGAACTCTACGAAGTCGAAAGACCAACCCAGGTTAGAGTCGCTCACCAGGTTCTTGATGCGGAGCCAGTAATCCTTGTCCTGATCGAACTGCTGTGTGATAATGACACGACGCAACATCATGGTGCCGTAGCCATGCTCCGTGCGACAACTGGTACCGCCCGTCATCTTCTTGGCAGCAGAATAGATGTCTGTGGGATCATAAACCAGCGGGTCGGTGATTGTGTTATAAGTAGCACGTGAGAAGGAGGCCGGTGCACGCATATAGCCACGTACATGCATGGTCTGGTCGCTGGCCACGCCACCGTCGTAGGTCTCGTCAATGTCTTCTGCCGACTGGGGCAACATTTCATAACCGAAGGAAGTGTCCTGTGTCGGATCGGCGCAAGCATCGAAAGGAATGCCGACAGCCACCATGTCGCTCTGCTTGGGCGAGTTGCCCAGATAGAACTGCATCAGACCGCCACGATTCATCGGGGGATAGATGATGCGCAACTCATAGGTGCCGGAGGGCACGTGAGGCAGTTTGATGGCAAAGTCGTAGACATCCCATCCCTGGAACTGGTCGCTGTTGTGAGCACGCCAAGCGCCCAACACATTAAAGCGCAGCAGGGTTCCGGGGTTATAGCAGACGATATTGTCGAAATAGGTGTTATCGAAAGCGATACGGTTACCATCACCACCGCCATTGAGATTGCTCACTTCAGAAGCAGTAGCAAAGCGCAGGCTGTTGTTGATCAACTCATAGAGGAAGGTCGACGAGTCGAAACGGAGACGCTCGTTCAGTCCATTACGAGCATTCTGGTCATATTTCAAGATGCCGCCAATACGGTGGATAAAACCGTTCTCTGTCTCAACACTGGCCGTACGGTCAATCTTCACACCGGGGAACACCAGCGTATGGTCGCCATCGCCATCCACGCCGAACGTACCCAGTTTGCTGGTCAGCGTGTTGTTCTCCAGATAGCGGTTCAGCCACAAGTCCTTCGTTCCCTTGGGACTCGTCTGCCAGACCTTCAGCAGGGTGTTGGGCAGCAGGGTCTCGAAATACTCCTGCGGCTCATAGCCGAAGCAGAAGTTCCAGACACCGGAGCTGTATTTGTCCTGCTCGTACACGATCTTATTGATTGGCATACCGGCACGCAAGATATGATAGGCCACAAACATATTCACCACATTGAAAGGATTGGTATAGTCTTCGCCGGTACTGACGGTGATACCCTTGGTCCTCACATAGTCATACCAACTGCTGCAGTTGCCATACCACTCGGCACATTTTGCACGCAGGTCGTCAAAACTATTGATACCTTCTGCGGCAAACACGGCATCGGTCTCTGCAAACACCGTCCACTTGACCAGACACTCTTTGGGATAGTAGAGTGCATTTCCGTCACGGTCTGTCGGAGGTGCGGCAAACTCATAGGTCTTGGGAGTGCCGTCGACATCCAGTTTCTTCTCAACCATCAGGCTGTCTGCCCATCCCGTGGCCTCCAGGGCCTCGTAGAAGATACGCAGGTCTTTCTCACCTTCCACACGCAACTGGTCGTCGGTGGTACGCGTAGAACGGGGAATGACCTCCGAGATGATCTGGAGCACACCGTTGATAGCCTCGATGTCACCGTCAATGATGGCAGCCACCTTGTTGAGACCGGTCAGGCCCTCATACTCTACCTTAGGTGCTTTCCCCTCCTCAAAGATAGCGACGTCAATGTTACGCCCCACCTTCATCGTGGACCATGTGGTTCCTGCACCGGCCAGATCAATCAACATGTGTAACTCGCCGGAGAGGTGATAGCGGGCAATGTCATCACACAGGGAGTCAGGCATCAGATTCACCTTCGCCATCACGTCGAGGTTATTCCAGTTGCTGTCTTCTTGAATGCCGTTGTGCTTCTTCTTGTTCTTCGACAACAGATAGGCCTCGTCGTTGTACAGACTGTCCAGATAGGTGCTCACGCCGTCGTTCAACGGGGCGAAGCAGGTGTACTGGCCATAGGTGCCCAGATACTTGTCGAAACCGCTCTTCTGTAGGATGGCATAGAAGGCACTCAGTTCCGACCGCTCGCGCAGCAGTTCCGACAGCGTCTTGTCATCCGTAGAGTAGAGGTTGGAGCCATCAGGCTCCTCGGTACATGCCGACATACCGAAAACCAGTAAGCAATAACCGATGAGCGTTATCTTACCGGTCCACTTCTTTATCATTGAAAACTTCTTCATTTCTTACAAGTTTTGTTGTTTCACGTCTATTGTCATCAAATCAGTACTTTGCAGATGATTTGTAGACAGGATTCTGCTGGAGATTGGGATTGAGTTCTATCTCGTTCTGATAGATAGGCATATAGAGATAACGCTCGTCGCGCATCTTGACACGCAGCGCTGAGGGAGAAGTGTACTTGCGCAGGCACAGTTCGTAGAACCTGGTGGCATTGGACGGCACATAACTCTCAGTCAGTTTCTTGGTCAAATCAGCCTTGACGGCCGTATGGCGATAGTTGAGACGCATCAGGTCGTAATAGCGCTTTCCCTCGAAGCACAGTTCACGTGCACGCTCGGCCAGCACCAAGTCTTCCATTTTGTCTTTGTAGGCGTTGTAGGGCAGTGCCGAAGTCTGTCTGTTCTCCTCAGAAAGGGCACGGTTGTTGACAAACTGGCAGATGTCGAATGCCACCCTGTTCAGCGAGTCGCTCGGCTCCTCATTGGCCGCAATGGCCTTCTCGGCAGCAAACTCATTAAGTTGTACCAAGGCCTCGGCCTTCATCAGCATCACGTCGGTCAGACGATAGAATATCCATGTCGGCTGGTTGACGATGCTACGATTGGAGGAAGGAGGTGTCGCTGCCGTCAGAGGATTAGAGCGATTCTCATCGATGCGCGATGACGAAGCAACGAACTTACGGACATTGAACTGGTCAAAGTCGCCGCCGCCATTATAGACATATTCATAAAGGCGGAGGTCTACAGCATTTTTCCAGAGGGCATCGTCTGTCTGAGAGCCGCTCACAGCACCGTAGGGCCTTGAAGCCTTCAAGGCACCATAACTGCCGGTGAGATTCCAGTACATCTTGTTCAGTCCTGCGTTGACAAAGTTGCTGGACGGATAGAACTGCAATTCGAAGATGCTCTCATCGGCATCCTGCTTCACAAACAGATCATTGTACATGCTCTCATAGGGAGAGAGGTAATAGTCCATAATCTCGCTCTGACCGCTCTGGCCGGGACGACGTCCGGATAAGTTCTTCGGATTGGACTCGTAGGCACGCTTCTTGGCTGCAATGATGGTGTCGCACCAGTTCACACAGGCCTGATAGTCGCTTTCGTCACGATTGATGGAGGCGCGCCAGAGATAGATATCTGCCAGCACGGCACTGATACCATCCTTGTTGAGGTAGCCCTTGTCACGCCATTCCTCGCCGGCAATACTAGCATAAGTATTGCCGGGGACGGCATAGGTATAAGCCTCTTTCAGGTCGTTGATACACATGTTGAGCACCGAGTCGGGAGCAGCCTGATAGGCGTTCATGTCGTCACTGCTGTTCAGATAGGCATGAGGCGTGACAGGCACGTCGTGGAACACACGGGTCAGATAGAAGTAGCAGAAAGCACGCAAGGCCAGTGCCTGGGCCTTATTGGCATCGAAGTCACCCTGCATATAGTTGGGGTCGATGGCCATCACGCCCTCGGCCTTCTCCAATATCAGGTTACAATAGTTGATGGCCGAATAGAACGGTCCCCAGGTGTTGAAGGGACTCTCGGTCACATAGTTGAAGGAATACATCTGCTGCAAGTCCTCGTAGAAGGCATCCGTGGCTTTGAGGTCGGAGTTGACCACCAGTTCGTCGGAACGGAAGTCACCCCAGATGATCATGTTGCGCACGGCCTCTTCGGTCCGCAACTGGGCATAGGCCGTACCGATAAGGCCCTCCACCTCGTTTTTCGTCTGCCAGTAGTCCTCGTCGACAGTCTTGTTGTCAGGCAAGATGACCGTGTCGACACATGATGTCATCACGATGCTTGCCAGCAGGATTGAAAATATCTTTTTCATAATTATCAATTGTCAATTATCAATTATCAATTCATTTAGAAGCCAAAGTTGAGACTGGCAGTGATAGAACGAGCCCTCGGTGTGGTGGCCGTGTCGCGGGCAGGGGTATAGGTACCTGCTCCGATTTCCGGATCAATACCGGTGTACTTCGTCCAACAGAAGAGGTTGTTCATGGTCACATAAGCCGACAGTGAGTTCAGGCCCAGTTTCTTGATGGTGTTCTTGGGCACGCTGTAGGACAACTGCAGGTTGTTCAGGCGCAGGAACGAGCCATCCTCCACGAAGCGTGAAGACATCTGGTAGTTATAGCCGGCTCCATAGAGGGCACGGGGGATGAGGGTGTCATCGCCGTCCTTACGCCAGCGGTAGGTGACCGTCGACACCTGGTTTTCAGTACCGTACATACTCTCCAGGTTCATGCGGGCGGTGTTGATGATCTTGTTGCCCCAGCGGTAGTTGAAGCGAGCCACCAGTTTCCAGTTCTCATACTGGAAGGTGAGGCTGAAGCCACCCTGCATCTTCGGCAGCGAGTTGCCCAGGTACTTGATGTCCAGTTCGTTGATGTTACCATCGTGGTTGACATCCTCGTAGATGGCGTCGCCGCCCTTGAACTCATAATTCGTACCGCCGCCATAGTTATAGGCGATATGCTTGGGCACACCGGTGTTGGTCATGATGACATGGCCGTTCTCATCGGTAGCCACGGGGAAGGTCTTGCCTTCAGCGAGTTGCTCGTTGATCCAGGCCTCATAGTCCCACTCATAGTTCTCGCCGTTGGCCTGGGCGATGCGCTGCAACTGTAACTGACGGGTGTTGTAGTTGGTCAGATATTCGTAGGAATACTGGTAGACGCCCAGGCTGTTGAAACCATAGATGGAGCACATGGGGTCGCCCACCACGACACGGCTGTAAATGGTGTTGGTGCCACGTTTGGTCAGGTCGGGCGTAGAGTTCATTGACTTCAGCACGCGGCTGTCCATCTCAAGCAGTTTGTTGATATTCTGAGCCAGGTTGAAACTGGCCGACATCGAGAACTTGCCCACCTTGACAAATTTGTTGCCGCTGACGGTCAATTCCCAACCTCTGTTCTCCATCTCGCCGACGTTGCCCCAGGCCAGTGTCGAAACACCATTCCATGTAGCAGTCGAAGGCACAGGGATAGCCTTCATGAGCAGATCCTTCGTGTTGTCCTTGTAAAGGTTGAGGTCTATCTCAAACTTATCGTCCAGGAAGCCAAGGTTGAAACCGAGGTTCATACCAATCTTCTTCTGCGGACGCAGGTCGTCGAGTTTCAGGCCGCTCATCGTGGTATAGCGCAACGTGCCATAGGCACCGGCATTGGGTGAATAGGAGTTGAAATAGTTGTCAACGGTGACATTGCTGCTACCGCTGATACCCCACGATGCGCGGATGCCGAGCATGGAGACGACGCTGCGCAGGGGCTTGAAGAACGGCTCATCGCTCACGTTGTAGCGCAGCGTGACAGAGGGTGCGAAGAACCAGGGATTCTTGGGGCCGAACTTCGAGTCACCGTCGCCACGGAGGGAGAAGCCGGCGATGTAGCGCGACTTGTAGGAGAAGTGAGCGTTGTAGACGAAGTTATGCCAGGCCGAGTTGGTTGAACTGGGCTGGTTGCTCATGCCTGCCAACTGGGCTTCAACGGAAGAGTTCTCAAGGCCGGTGGGGATGGCGCGCTGTGCCAGGAACTGGTAGGTGTTCCGCTGCGTGCCGGCCTCATAGCGTCCCAGCATGGTGAGGTAGAGATCCTCGTTCTTGAAGGCCGGCGTGTAAATGAGTTCCACACGCGACCCCATCTTGAACTGGTTGGTCTCGGTATTCTCCATATAGTTGTAGTTGCTGGCATCATAGCGACCGCTGGTCAGACTGGCCGGCATGTAGGTCGGATGCGAATAGGCATAGATGTCGAAATAGACGCGTCCGTTGAAAGTCAGACGGTGCTGGCCATTGCCGGTGCCCAGGAGTTCGTACTTGATGTTGAAGTCGGGCACGATGCTATAGGTCTGCTCCTTCTGCCAGGAGTTGTTGGCATAGGCAATGGGGTTACCGATATTCACGATGTCGCGCAGATTATAAGAGGTGTAGTTACCGTCATTCGGTGTCAAACCGTTCACGGCCTTGTTCATCAGAAAGTACTCGCCCGTGTTGTTGTTATAACGGTCGTAGCGGTAGATGCTCGAGTTGGGAGCCTGAGCGAGGGCCATAGCCAACAGGGCATTGTGCGACGAGTTGTCCTTCGAACTGCCGTAAGTGTAGTTCTTCAGGTTGTCGGTATAGGTCAACGCGAAGTTGGTAGAGAAGCGGATACGGTCACTGACGTTGTAGTCCAACACCAGACGTGTGGTCAGGCGGTCCAGACGCTGCTTGATAATGGTACCGGTCTGGTGGTTGTAACTGGCCGAGATGCGGAATGTGGCTTTCTGTCCACCACCGGTGACGTTGAAGTTGGCCTCGTGCTGCTCACCGAACTGCTTGACAGCATCCACCCAATCGGTGTTCTTGTTCCAGTTGTTGGCCTCTGCCCATGTCTCGGGGGTCAGATAGTTGATCTCGTTGATAGAAGCGGTGGCCTTGGGATCCTGTGTGGGGTTGTAGAAGGCCTCCTTGAGCATCATGGTGTAGTTGTCACCGTTCAGCAGGTCGTAGCCGGCAGGCATCCAGGTGCCTGTGAACTTATAGCCGAGGGTCACCTTAGGTTTGCCGCGCACACCGCGCTTGGTGGTAATCTGGATGACACCGTTGGCACCTTTGGAGCCCCAGATGGCCGTGGCGGCAGCATCCTTCAGCACGGTGATGCTGGCGATATCGTCCACACTGACGGCGAGCATCGACGAGAACTTCTCCTCGTCCATGTTCTCCGGATCGAAGTCGGCAGCATCATACTCAAAGATCTTGTCGTCGACGACAATCAGCGGCTCGGCACTACCATTCAGGGTAGAGACACCACGCAGGCGCATCGACGTACCGGCGCCGAGGTTACCCGAGTTTGACACGATATCCAGGCCGGCAATCTCACCCTGCAGGGCCTCGTCGGCCGAGGTGAAGGCCATACCTTCCACGTCGGCCATGTTCATGGTCTGCTGCGTGACCGATATCTCACGCTTGTCGATGCTCAGACCGCCACTGCTGGTGCGGCGTCCCTTCACGGTGACCTCGCTCAGTGTGGTCTTCGAGTCGTCCAACTTGATGACAAACTTCGACTGGTTGCCGATGGTGAGCACCTTGTCCTTGCTGCCCACGTAGGAGACGACCAGTTTGTTCTTCGGGTTCTTGATCTCCATGGAGAAGTTACCCATCATGTCAGTCTGCGTAGCGTTGACGATACGGTTGTTACCGTCACGCTCCGTCACGTTGGCAAACATGACCGGTCCCATGGAGTCTTCCACCGAACCGGATATGACCTTACTCTGTGCCATCACCACCTGGGCGACGACGGTGAACAGGAGTGTCAATATGATTCTTGATTTTGACATAAATATCTTGATTTTTCTTGATTCTTTAATTCTTTAGGTCCGCTTATCAATACTGCCCGTTCGCATTGTAGCACAGAGGCCTGTCGATGCCGTGGACAACCACGAAGCGCGACTCCATGTAAGGCTTGTTGCTGATGACAGTCATCTTGATGTCACGAGCCAGCATATTGGCTGTGGGCGAAGAGGCATTGATGGTGACAGGGCTGCCACTGCCGTTGGCGGCATATTCATCCGTCACAATCAGTTTGTCGTTACCGCCGGCCACGGAGAGCGACTGTGCGATACCGATGTTGCTCACGCTGAAGGTAGAATAAGTGGGTTCAGGCGTTGTCTTTCCGGTCTCCGGGTCAAAATTCTTGAAGTAGCGGTCAGCGAAGAGCGAGTTGTTCTGGGCATGATAGCGCACGAACTTGGCCATCTTGTCCAGTTTCTCCTTCAATGTTGCCTTGGCCTCTTCTTCGCTCATACCCATCGAAGCGTAGTTCTGCCAGATGTTGAAGACCTCCTTCCATGTGGGCAGGCCATGAGTCTGTGCGTAGACCATAGCGTTATAGGTGGGAGCATAGATGGTGTAGTTATAGGCACCGAACATCGACCACATGTCACTTTCATAGGCGACGTATGCCTTCAACTTCGCTTTCTTCACAGCCTCTGTATCTCCGTCTGACAGGATGCCGACAAATGTATATAGGTCTTCATAGGCACTGAACTGCATGCAGAAGTTCTGGAAGTGGTCGTAGTCGGGAGCCGCATCAATGTTTTCTATTTCGTAGGCATCCTCTTCCTTATAAAACTCAGTACTTGACTCGAGTGTTTTCTTCACGCTGCGCACGGTGGGCTGGATGGGAATGTCGAGGCGATAGACGGTACCGTTCTCAATCTTGGCATCAGCACTGTTGGCATCGAAGGTCTGGGTGATGGTCGACCACTGCGAGGGGTCATCTATCTGCAGGCCGCCGGCCACCTTGTTGCCATCCACCTTGATGGCACCGCCATGCTTGGTCTTGTAGAACTTGTTGCCATAGAAGCCATACTGGGGATTGCCCTGGCCGGTCTCGGTAGAGTCGGCCAGCACGATGGTGCAATAGTCGAGCAGGTCCTTGATCTGAGCATTATAGTTG
>OCTX014556238.1_pt1 | contig 10719 bp, 6 predicted proteins | sample 1539691 | NCBI WGS metagenome assembly OCTX01 (sample SAMN02144231, study PRJEB22623) | gut metagenome | biome: sheep rumen | host: Ovis aries | place: New Zealand | reverse complement strand
GCCCGCACCATCGCCCGTCTTGTCGCGCGTTTCGGCACCTCGGTGTTCCATGTTCTCCAGCACGCGTAGCGCCTGGTCTACCAGATCGTGGCTCTTGCCACCATGTATGTTCACCACCATGCCCACGCCGCACGCGTCGTGCTCATATTGTGGCTGGTAAAGTCCGTTTATTTTTCTTTTTGTCATACAATCCTTACTTAATCTTTCCTTATTCTCGATTCTGGGTGCAAAGGTAATACAAAAAGTCAGTAAAACAATCGTATTTGCGACATATTTTTACTTTGTAATCGTACACAACTTTCGTTTTGCTCATAATTTGGCAATATTTCAAACAAAACGAAAACAAACGATTCTCCCATTACGCCCTTTTGTTTACATTTTGTCATTTCGACAAAAAAAGTCGGTGCAAAGTTGGAAATTTATGCGGTTTCTTTTCAACAATCGCCGTAACTTTGCAGCCGAAAGCTTTCACAGAGACAAGTAGTATTAATAAAAAAAGGTAAGAAGGTATGAAAAGGATTGAAGCAATTATCCGCAAGACCAAATTCGAAGAGGTGAAGGAAGCACTGCTGCAGTCGGACATCGACTGGTTTGAGTACCACAACGTGCACGGCATAGGGCAGAGCCGCCAGGAGCGCATCTACCGCGGTGTGCAGTACTCTACCGACGTGATAGAGCGCGTGGCGCTGACCATCGTCTGCCGCGACCCGCTGGTGGAGCCAACGGTGAAGGTCATTCTTCGGGTGGCGCATACGGGCGAAATAGGCGACGGCCGCATCTTCGTGAGCGACATGATTGATACATGGTCGATTCGCACAGGCGAGAACGGCGACACCGTACTGAGAGACAAAAAGTAAACAAGTAAACTGTAAAAGCGTAAATTATGGATAACTTATCACTCGACACCGTTTGGATGCTGTTGGCAGCCATGCTGGTTTTCTGGATGCAGCCGGGCTTTGCGCTGTGCGAGGCCGGCTTCACACGGGGTAAGAACACAGCCAACATCCTGATGAAGAACTTCGTAGACTTCATGTTCGGCTCACTCTTGTTCTTCTTCCTCGGCTTCGGATTCATGTTCGGCAGCGAGGGTGCCGGTTTCATCGGTATGCCCAACTGGGGCGACCTCTCTTTCTATAAAGGCGACTTGCCCGTAGAGGGCTTCCTGATTTTCGAAACCGTGTTCTGTGCCACCTCGGCCACCATCGTGAGCGGTGCCATGGCCGAGCGCACCAAGTTCTCGATGTATCTCGTCTATTCGGCTTGCATCTCACTGTTCATCTACCCTGTCGAGGGCCACTGGACGTGGGGCGGCGGTTGGCTGTACAACGACGCTGCCGACGGGTTTATGATGACCACCTTCGGCTCGGTGTTCCACGACTTTGCCGGCTCGGCCATCGTGCACAGCGTGGGTGGAGTGCTGGCCCTGATTGGTGCCATGGCACTGGGTCCGCGCATTGGCAAGTACAGCAGCGACGGCAAGAGCCGCGCCATTCCCGGCCACAACCTGACGCTGGCCTCGCTGGGCGTCTTCATTCTCTGGCTCGGCTGGTTCGGCTTCAACCCGGGTTCGCAGCTGGCCGCCTCGGGCGAAGTGAACCGCACAGCCATCAGCCATGTGTTCCTCACCACCAACCTTGCCGCCGTGGCAGGCGGCACGGCCACGATGTTCATCACGTGGATGAAGTATGGCAAGCCGTCGCTCTCGCTGACGCTCAACGGCGTGCTGGCCGGACTGGTGGGCATCACCGCCGGCTGCGACCTCGTGTCGCCCGTGGGGGCCATCATCATCGGACTTGTGTGTGGTGTGGTGCTGGTCTATGCCATCGAGTTCATCGACCACCGCTTGCACATCGACGACCCCGTGGGCGCTTCGTCGGTACACGGTGTGTGCGGCATTCTGGGCACGCTCCTGACGGGTCTGCTCTCTACCTCTGGCGGTGCCTTCTACGGTCACGGCTGGGGATTCTTCGGCGCCGAGTGCTTCGGCATTCTCTGCATCGACCTTTGGGCAGCCGCCTGCGGCCTGGTGCTGTTCTACGGCATCAAGCGTCTGCACGGCCTGCGCGTCGACAGTCGCATCGAAGAGGAAGGGCTCGACATCTACGAACATGGTGAGTGTTGCTATAACTAATCATAAGAAAAAGGTATGAAAAAGATTGTTTTATTTGCAATGGGTCTGGTGCTGAGCAGCACCACCCTTGCTCAGGATAAGGTGGAGACGACCATCAAGGCCGACTTCGTGAACGAGTATATCTGGCGCGGCCTGAAGTTGGGCGACGTGGCCGCGCAGCCGACATTCGGCGTGGGCTACAAGGGTCTGAGCCTGACCGCCTGGGGCTCCTACGGACTGTCGAACAAGGACGACGTGAAGGAGCTGGACCTGACGCTCGGCTACTCTATCGGTGGTCTGAATATCGGCATCACCGACTACTGGTTCTCTGAGGGACTCGACCCCGACGCACGCTACTTCAAGTTCGATGCCCACGGCACCAACCATCTGTTCGAAGTCAACATCGGTTACGACTTCGGTCCCGTGGCCCTACAGTGGTACACCAACTTCGCCGGCAACGACGGCATCAACAAGAGCGGCAAGCGGGCCTACAGCAGCTACATAGAGGCCAGCGTCCCCTTCCGCCTCGCCACGGTAGACTGGATTGCCACGGTCGGTGCCGTTCCCTACGCGACGACCACATACGGCACCAAAGGCTTCGCCGTCACCAACCTCTCGTTGCGGGCGACGAAAGACATACGGGTGACCGACTCGTTCTCCATCCCCATCTTCGGACAGTTGACAGGCAATCCCTGTTCGCAGAAGGCATACCTGGTTTTCGGTTTCACGCTGCAGCCTTGATCTTCACCAGGTATCCCCCTCTCCGCCATCGTCCGAGGGCGGAGAGGGATTATGCCCAGAATAACATTTATTACAATATATATGATGCAGACAAAGTATATTTTCGTCACGGGCGGTGTCGTCTCCTCGTTAGGAAAAGGCATCATCTCCGCCAGCATCGGCATGCTGCTGCAGGCTCGTGGTTACAAGGTCACCATCCAGAAGTTCGACCCCTACATCAACATCGACCCCGGAACGCTCAATCCCTACGAGCACGGCGAATGTTATGTGACGGAGGACGGCATGGAGACAGATCTTGACCTCGGGCACTACGAGCGGTTCACAGGCATACGCACTACCCGCCACAACAGCATCACGACGGGACGCATCTACCAAACAGTCATCGACCGCGAGCGCCGTGGCGACTACCTGGGCAAGACCATCCAGGTGGTGCCGCACATCACGGACGAGATAAAGCGGCGAATGCTTCGCGAAGATGTAGAGGAAGGGGAGTTGGACTTCGTCATCACAGAGGTCGGCGGCACCATCGGCGACATAGAGAGCGCACCGTTCATGGAAGCCATCCGTCAGCTTCGGTGGCAGTTGGGGCGCGGCGCTGTCTGCGTACACCTCACATACGTTCCCTATCTGAAAGCTGCCGACGAACTGAAGACGAAGCCCACCCAACATTCCGTCAAGGAACTGCAAGGCATGGGCATCCAGCCCGACATCCTTGTGCTGCGAACCGAACGCCACCTCGACGACGCATTGCGTCTGAAGGTGGCTTCGTTCTGCAATGTCGGCCTGGAATGCGTAGTGCAGAGCGAAGACATGGCAAGCATCTACGAAGTACCTGTGAGTATGCAGAGGCAAGGACTCGATGCTGCCATCCTGCGTAAGATAGGCATACCCGTCGGCGAGACTCCTGCCATGAAACCTTGGCGCAACTTTCTCAACAACTGGCGTCGTGCTACACGTGAAATCAACATCGGCTTGGTCGGCAAGTACGACCTGCAAGATGCCTACAAGAGCATTCGCGAGAGTCTTCATCTTGCAAGTATATATAATAATGTAAAGGCGAAGTTGCACTTCATCGACAGCGAAGGTATTACTCTGGAGAATGTTGCGGAGAAGCTGGACGGCATGGCTGGCGTGGTCATCTGCCCAGGCTTCGGACAGCGTGGCATCGAGGGAAAGATCGTCGCCGCTGCCTATACCCGCACTCACAATATACCAACCTTCGGCATCTGTCTCGGTATGCAGATGATGGTGATTGAGTTTGCGAGGAATGTGCTGGGCTACGAGGATGCCAACAGCAGTGAGATGGACAATCAGACCGAACACAACGTCATCGACATGATGGAAGAACAGAAGTCTGTCACGCAGATGGGCGGCACCATGCGACTTGGCGCTTATGATTGCGAACTCACCGAAGGCAGCCGTGCCTGTGAAGCATACGGAGGCACGACAAAGATTAGCGAAAGGCATCGGCATCGCTATGAGTTCAATAATATATATAAAGAGGAATATGAAGTCGGGGGCATGAAGTGCGTAGGCATCAACCCCGGCACAAACCTTGTCGAGATTGTGGAAATACCGTCCCTACGTTGGTACATCGGAACGCAGTTCCACCCTGAATACTCCTCAACGGTGCTACATCCGCATCCATTGTTCATGTCGTTTATAAAAGCTTGCATCTGATATGGAACAGTTAAAGCATGAATGCGGTGTGGCATTGATAAGGCTGTTGAAGCCGCAAGACTATTATAAAGAAAAGTATGGCACAGCGTCCTATGGCCTTGGCAAGCTCTATCTGATGATGGAGAAGCAGCACAACCGCGGACAGGAGGGTGCAGGCATTGCCTGCGTTGACATGAATGCACCCGTTGGCTCGGAGTACATGTTTCGTGAGAAGGCGATGGGCAAAGATGCCATCACAGAAGTGTTCGAAAGCCTCCCTCAAGGGGGAGGTTGGGAGGGGGCTTCTCTTTATATGGGACACCTGCGCTACAGCACGACAGGCAAGAGCGGCTTGCAGTACGTTCATCCTTTCCTGCGCCGTAACAACTGGCGGGCAAAGAACCTCTGTCTTTGCGGCAACTTCAACATGACGAACATTGACGAGATATTCACGAAGATGGTCAGGCAGGGACAGTCGCCGCGCATCTACAGCGACTCCTACATCACACTCGAACTGATGGGGCATCGCCTGGACCGAGAAGTGGAACGCCTCTTTGCCGAAGCTAAAACAAAAGGACTGGAAGGCACAGACATCACCCATTACATCGAAGACAACGTTCAGATGGCAAATGTATTGCGCACCACGATGGCCGACTACGACGGAGGCTACGTGATGTGCGGTATGACAGGCAGCGGCGAGATGTTTGCTATGCGCGACCCTTGGGGCATACGGCCTGCCTTCTTCTATCGGGATGATGAGGTTGTGGCCGTTGCCAGTGAGCGTGCCGTATTGCAGACGACCTTCGACCTCGTCTGCGATGACGTTCAGGAGTTGCCAGCAGGCCAGGCGCTCATCGTGCATAAGAACGGCGCCTCTGCTTTGGAAACGATCCTGGAGTCCAAGAAACAGACGCGATGTTCGTTCGAGCGCATCTACTTCAGTCGTGGTTCCGACCGCGACATCTACCGTGAGCGCAAACAACTTGGGCAGCAGCTCACGGCACCCATCCTCAAGGCCATCGACGGTGACACCGAGCATACTATCTTTTCCTTCATTCCTAACACAGCCGAGGTTGCATTTTATGGAATGATGGAGGGTCTGCGAAGCCAGGGCCTGAACGTACGGAGCGAGAAGGTGGCATGGAAGGACATCAAACTGCGAACCTTCATCACGGAAGCAGGCTCGCGCAACGACCTTGCCTCGCATGTCTATGACATCACCTACGGCTCCCTGCGGCCATTCGAAGACAACCTTGTCATCATTGACGACAGCATTGTTCGGGGCACTACTTTGAAGGAAAGCATCTTCAAGATACTCGACCGCTTGCATCCTCGGAAGATAGTAATGGTGAGCAGTTCGCCACAGATTCGCTACCCCGACTACTATGGCATCGACATGGCGCGCCTGGAGGAGTTCTGTGCTTTTCGTGCCGCCATCGCCCTCATCGAAGAGCGTGGTATGTGGCAACTAATCACAGACACTTACGAGTCATGTCTTTCTGAGCTCCGTAAGCCAGCAGCAGAGCAACGTAACTGCGTCAGTGCCATCTACGAACCGTTCAGCATTGAAGACATCAACAGGAAGATGGCCGAAATGCTTCGTCCCGCAGGAATGCAAGCACCGGTGGAGTTCGTCTTTCAGACAATCGAAGGCTTGCACGCCGCTTGCCCTGAGCACCAGGGCGACTGGTACTTCACAGGCCACTACCCTACTCCAGGCGGCAACCGTCTCGTCAACCAAGCATTTGTGAAATATAGCCCCCCCTCTAACTCCCCCTCTTGAGGGAATAAAAATGAAATGACTAAATCATACATAAAAAGCAAAAGTAAATCATTAAATAGTAAATAACATTATGTGTGGAATAGTATCAATCTTCAACATCAAGAAGCAGACGCACGAGCTTCGCGAGAAGGCTCTGCGCATGAGTCAGAAAATCAGGCACCGTGGTCCGGACTGGAGCGGCATCTATTGTGGCGGCTCGGCCATCCTTGCCCACGAACGTCTCTCTATCGTCGATCCCGAGAGCGGCGGCCAGCCTTTGTTCTCGCCCGACAGGAAGGTGGTGCTGGCCGTCAACGGCGAGATTTACAATCATCAGGAGATTCGTCGCCAATATGCCGGACGTTACGACTTCCAGACGGGCAGCGACTGCGAAGTCATCCTTGCGCTCTATCGCGACAAAGGCATCGACTTTCTGGAGGACATCTCCGGCATCTTTGCCTTCGCCCTTTACGACGAAGAGAAGGATGCCTTCCTGATAGCCCGCGACCCCATCGGCGTGATACCTCTGTATATAGGCTATGACAGCGACGGCACCGTGTATGTTGCCTCCGAACTGAAGGCACTCGAAGGTCAATGTGAGCGATACGAACCCTTCCTGCCAGGGCATTACTATTGGAGCAAAGAGCCTGGTATGAAACGCTACTACCATCGTGACTGGTTTGAATATGATGCTGTGAAGAATAACGATGCAAGCGTCAACACTATTCGTGATGCTCTCAAGGACTCGGTGAGGCGTCAGTTGATGAGCGATGTTCCCTATGGCGTACTGCTCAGCGGCGGACTTGACTCGTCTGTCATTTCTGCTATTGCCGAGAAGTTCAGCGAGCATCGCATAGAGGATAACTCGCAGACACGCGCCTATTGGCCTCGTCTGCATTCCTTCGCGGTAGGCTTGAAGGGGGCTCCCGACTTGGCAAAAGCAAAGCTGGTGGCCGATCATATCGGCACCGTACATCACGAAATCAACTACACCATACAGGAGGGGCTTGATGCCATACGCGATGTCATCTACTTCATCGAGACATACGACGTGACGACTGTCCGTGCTTCAACTCCGATGTATCTCCTTGCCCGTGTCATCAAATCGATGGGCATCAAGATGATGCTCAGTGGCGAAGGAGCAGACGAGGTGTTTGGCGGCTATCTCTATTTCCACAAAGCACCGAGCGCAAAGGCATTCCACGAGGAGACCGTCCGCAAGCTCAGCAAGCTTCACTACTACGACTGTCTCCGTGCCAACAAAAGCCTATCGGCCTGGGGCGTAGAGGGACGTGTGCCTTTCCTCGACAAGGAGTTCCTCGACGTGGCCATGCGTACAAATCCCGATGCAAAGATGTGCCCTGGCTCAACGATTGAGAAGAAAATAGTCCGCGAAGCCTTTGCCGACATGTTGCCGGCAGAGATTGCTTGGCGGCAGAAGGAGCAGTTCAGCGACGGCGTGGGCTATTCATGGATTGACACATTGAAGAAGATTACCTCCGAAGCTATCAGCGACGAACAGATGGCACATGCGGCAGAACGTTTTCCCATCAATCCGCCGCTCAACAAGGAGGAGTACTACTATCGCAGCATCTTCGCCGAGCATTTCCCAAGCGAGTCTGCTGCGCGAAGCGTAAACCAAGAGGCAAGCGTGGCGTGCTCAACAGCCATCGCCCTTGAATGGGATGCTGCTTTCAAGAACATGAACGACCCAAGTGGAAGAGCTGTCAAGGGGGTTCACGAACAAGCTTATTAGGATTTAGCAATTTGACAATTTACAATTTGAGTATAAGATGAAGCAAGAAGCGAGACTGATACTTGATGACGGCACAGAGTTCTGCGGCTGGTCGTTTGGTTACGAAGCAAATGCCGTAGGCGAAGTGGTGTTCAACACGGCAATGACAGGCTATCCAGAAAGCCTCACCGACCCGAGCTATGCAGGTCAGATACTGGTGACAACTTATCCTTTGATAGGAAACTATGGCCTGCCTGAAACAGGAGGCGAGCCTTTGCCCAAGTTCATGGAAAGCGAGCGGATTCACGTCAAGGGCCTCGTTGTGGCAGATTACAGCGAGAAGTACAGCCATTGGAATGCCAAGGAGTCGCTTGCCGAATGGCTAAAGCGGGAAAAGATTCCTGCCATTACGGGCATCGACACGCGAAGGCTCACCCAACGGCTCAGGGAGTCTGGCGTGATGCGAGGTCGTATTATCATCTCTGAGAACTCTGATTACTCAGCACACTCTGACTATGGTAGCATCAATTGGGTGGAGCAAGTGAGCTGCAAGGAGGTCATCACGTACAAGCCAGACCCTACGGCGGCAGCAAATTCTTCATTATTCACTCTTCATTCTTCATTTCCAAGAGTCGTTCTTGTTGACTGTGGTGTAAAGGCAAACATCATCCGTTGCTTGGTGAATAGAGGCGTTGAAGTCATCAGGGTTCCGTGGGACTATGACTTCAACCAACTTGACTTCGATGGATTGTTCCTGGCGAATGGCCCTGGCGACCCTGAGCAATGCAATAAGACCGTGGAGCACATCCGCACCTTCCTCAACAATCCGAATGTGCGGCCCCTCATGGGCATCTGTCTCGGCAACCAACTCTTGGCAAAGGCTGCAGGTGCAAAGACATACAAGCTGAAGTATGGTCATCGCAGTCATAACCAGCCGGTGCAGCTTGTGGACACCACCCGTTGCTTCATCACAAGCCAGAATCATGGCTATGCCGTCGATGCCTCGACGTTGTCTGCCGACTGGGAACCTCTGTTCGTCAACATGAACGATGGCTCCAACGAAGGCATACGCCACAAGACGATGCCATGGTTCTCTGCACAGTTCCATCCCGAAGCCTGCTCAGGACCAACAGATACGGAATGGATGTTCGATGAGTTTGTTGCTTTGCTTAGTCGTTTGGGAGATTGGTCGTTTAGTCGTTTGGGAGAAGTAACTGACATTCCTAAACGACCAGATAAAGTCCTTCTTCTTGGTAGCGGTGCTCTCAAGATTGGTCAGGCGGGAGAGTTTGACTACAGCGGTGCTCAGGCTCTGAAAGCCTTGAAAGAGGAAGGTGTCAGGTCGGTGCTCATCAATCCTAACATTGCAACTGTCCAAACTTCGAAGGACGTGGCGGACACTATCTATTTTCAGCCCGTCACACCTGATTTCGTGGAGCATGTCATAGAGAAGGAGCGGCCGGACGGCATCCTGCTGAGCTTCGGCGGACAGACAGCTTTGAACTGCGGCGTGGAGCTTTACAGGAAAGGTGTATTCGAGAAATATGGTGTCAAAGTCCTTGGCACACCCGTTCAGGCAATCATCGATACCGAAGACCGCGACCTCTTTGTCAAGCGTCTTGACGAGATTGGCGTGAAGACCATCAAGAGCGAAGCTTGCAATACCATTGAGGAGGTACAGAAGGCCGCTCACGGACTGGGCTTCCCCGTCATTCTTCGTGCAGCCTATGCCCTCGGTGGCCTTGGCTCGGGCTTCTGTGACAACGATGAGGAACTGCTGACCCAGGCAGAGGAAGCTTTCGCCTTCTCTCCTCAAGTGTTAGTAGAGAAGTCGTTGAAAGGATGGAAGGAGATTGAATATGAAGTGGTGCGCGACAGGTACGACAACTGCATCACCGTCTGCAACATGGAGAACTTCGACCCGCTCGGCATCCATACAGGCGAGAGCATTGTCGTTGCTCCATCGCAAACGCTCTCGAACAACGAATACCACAAGCTACGTGCCCTCGCCATCAAGATAATCCGACATATCGGCATCGTAGGTGAATGTAACGTGCAGTACGCCCTTGACCCTGCTTCCGAGGACTATCGTGTCATTGAAGTCAACGCTCGTCTGAGCCGCTCGTCTGCTTTGGCGTCAAAGGCGACGGGCTATCCCTTGGCCTTCGTCGCTGCCAAGCTCGGGCTGGGTTACGGACTATTTGAATTGAAGAACTCCGTCACCAAGACCACCAGCGCCTTCTTTGAACCTGCCCTCGACTATGTCATCTGTAAGATTCCGCGTTGGGACCTCTCGAAGTTCCACGGCGTGAACCACGAACTGGGATCAAGCATGAAGAGCGTAGGTGAGGTGATGGCCATCGGTCGCACATTCGAGGAGGCCATCCAAAAGGGCTTGCGCATGATTGGACAGGGCATGCATGGCTTTGTAGATAACCATGACATTAAGATTCCGAACGTCATCGAAGCTCTCAGGCATGCCACGGACATCCGTGTTTTTGCAGTCGCTAAGGCCATGGCGATGGGCTATTCCGTAAAACAGATTCATGAACTGACGAAGATTGACTGTTGGTTTCTTGAGAAGCTCAGGCACATCATGCTGGTCAATGAGAGGCTGAAAGAGTTCTCTTGGTTAGCGGAATACTATTCTGGCTCAGAGTATTCTGAATTTCTTGAAGCCATCGAAGCCCCGGAGTTCTCCACGTTGTTGCT
>OCTX014518677.1_pt1 | contig 10723 bp, 8 predicted proteins | sample 1539691 | NCBI WGS metagenome assembly OCTX01 (sample SAMN02144231, study PRJEB22623) | gut metagenome | biome: sheep rumen | host: Ovis aries | place: New Zealand | reverse complement strand
GAAACAGCAAAGGAGGTGATGACAAGCCGACAGGATGTCGTTGACCTTGATATTAAAAGTTCGTTTGCGGAAGTGCTCCATTGCATAGTGGAGAATAACTACAGCCGAATACCAGTCTATCAGGAGAACAGCGACAATATAAGAGGAATCCTGTATATAAAAGACCTGCTGCCACATCTTGGCAAGCCAGACAATTTCAGATGGCAAAGCCTCATTCGTCCACCTTATTTTGTGCCAGAAACAAAAAAGATTGACGACCTGTTGCGTGAGTTCCAAGAGAACAAAGTGCACATTGCAATAGTGGTTGATGAGTATGGAGGCACAAGTGGCATTGTCACTCTTGAAGATATTTTGGAGGAAATTGTCGGTGAGATTAACGATGAATATGACGAGGATGAGAAATTCTACACCCGCTTGAATCGTAATACGTATATCTTTGAAGGCAAGACTCTTATGTCTGATTTCTGTAAGACACTTGAGATTGATGACGAGGAGTTCAGTGATGTCGAAGGTGATGCTGATACCCTTGCCGGTCTTATGCTCGAATTGAAGGGTGATTTCCCTGTTATTCATGAGAAACTTGAGTATAAGAATTATCTCTTCGAGATTCTTGAGATTGAGGAAAGACGTATCTCAAAAGTTAAGGTGGTTATAAAGAACAGCGAGCATTAATCATTTCGTATGCCTTTATTGAGGATTTTCAAACACGATGATGCCATAATCGGACTCTGGGAAATGGCGGAAGGAGAGTTCGATTCTTCTAATGATGATTATCTTAGAGACGTTCAGATTACGGCAGAAAAGAAGTATAAGAGCAAAGCGCGTTGTATGGAATATGTCTGTGAGCGTGCCTTGTTGAAAGAAATGATGAATGGCGATGACGTGGAAATCTTTCATAATGAAGATGGGAAACCATTGCTAAACAACGGCTTTGACATCAGTATCAGTCATACTCGTGGTCTTGTCGCTATTATCTTGTCTGAAAAGTATAAAAACGTTGGCATTGATATAGAGTATGTAAGCAGTCGAGTGGAAAAAATAGCCAGTCGGTTTATGCGTGAAGACGAGCGTGCTGACGACATCAATTCTTTGCTCATACATTGGTGCGCAAAGGAAACCGTGTATAAACTCTTCTCCTCTGAACACCTTGATTTTAAGAATATTAAAGTGAATGTGGGCGACAGCATCTCTGCCACCAACATGCTTGACAACGTCACGGTGCCACTCTATGTGGAATCCAACTCAAATTATGTGATGGTTTATTCAATGTTATGATGTTTGTTTCTACGGTGTTGCATATTTCTCAAACATTTCGTATATTTGCACCATTAAAAACAAACGTTAATGAAACAAGTTAGACCAAAGAAGAATCTCGGGCAGCACTTTCTCATCGACCTTGGGATAGCCAAGAGAATAGCAGATACGGTTGATGCCTATCCTGATATTCCTGTTCTTGAGGTGGGGCCTGGCATGGGAGTAATGACTCAATACCTTGTTGACAAGCCTCGCGACCTTAAAGTTGTTGAGATAGACCGCGAGAGTGTGGCTTATCTCAACGAGCATTTTCCTCGTCTTCAGCAGAATATCATCGGTGCCGACTTCTTGCGTATGTCGCTGGATGATGTGTTTGATGGCCGCCAGTTTGTGCTCACAGGCAATTATCCTTATGATATATCATCGCAGATTTTCTTCAAGATGATAGACAACAAAGACCTTATACCATGTTGCACAGGTATGATTCAGCGTGAGGTCGCTCTGCGAATAGCATCCGAGCCGGGTAATAAGGCATACGGAATACTTAGTGTCTTGATACAGGCATGGTACGATGTTGAATACCTCTTCACTGTCGATGAAACAGTATTCAATCCACCTCCAAAGGTGAAGAGTGCCGTTATAAGAATGACCAGAAACAATGTCTCAGAACTCGGATGTGACGAGAAATTGTTTAAAAGGCTCGTAAAGACAGTGTTCAACCAACGAAGGAAAATGCTTCGGGTGAGTCTGCGCCAGATGTTTACCACGACTCCATCTGATGGATTCTATCAGCAAGAGATAATGACGAAGCGTCCAGAGCAACTCAGTGTGGCTCAGTTTGTAGAACTCACAAATATCGTACAAGCTGAGATGCAAGAGTCTGAGTCGTGAAATAACTGTTGTTATGACAAAAAAAGAAGAAACTTACGAAATGCTTCTGCTCCAGATAGAAAGTTTGATTGATGGAGAAGACAACGAGACGGGTGTGTTGGCAAATGTCAGCGCGGCACTCGCAAGTACTATGCCGCAGTTCTTTTGGACGGGCTTTTATCTCGTGAATGATGACGAACTACGTCTTGGACCATTCCAAGGCACTGTGGCTTGCTACCATATACCTTATAATAAAGGTGTGTGCGGAACGGCATGGGCCAGACGCGAGACCCTTGTTGTTCCTGATGTCGATGCCTTTCCTGGCCATATCGCATGCAGCAGCCTTTCACGTTCAGAGATAGTCGTGCCTATGTTTGGTGCTGCTGGTAAGGTGTGGGGAGTCCTCGATATTGACAGCAAGGAACTGTCTGCGTTTGACGAAACTGATAAGAAATACCTTGAAAAAGTTACTTCATTGTTGTCAAAACAACTTGGAAAGTGATTTTTTTTTAATTTTTGTTGCAAATATGAAAATATTATTATAATTTTGTCATTTGGAAACCTAATATTACGAAATATGATTGACGTAAAAGCAACCTTAAAGGAAAGTGAAGAGAGAATGGAAATGGCTGCAATGTTCCTTGACGACCAACTCGCCAAGATACGCGCAGGACGTGCTAATGTCGCTATTCTTTCTGGAGTAAAAGTCAGCAGTTATGGACAGATGGTGCCATTAAACCAAGTGGCAAGCGTCACAGTGCCAGATGCTCGTACTATTGTTATCAAACCATGGGACCGCAAGGCCATTCGCGACATCGAGAAAGCCATAATGGCAAGTGATGTAGGCATTACGCCTGAGAACAATGGCGAGATTATTCGCCTCTCTATTCCGCAACCAACCGAGGAACGCCGCAAGGAACTTGTTAAGCAATGCAACAAAATCGGCGAGAAGACCAAGGTCGAGGTGCGCAATGTGAGAAGTGAGATAAAGGAGAAACTGAAGAAGGGCATCAAGGACGGACTTAGCGAAGACAACGAGAAGGATGCAGAGGCCGAACTTCAGAAACTACATGACAAGTTCATCAAGAGAATTGACGACTTGTTGGCAGCAAAGACAAAGGAGATAATGACGGTATAGTATGCCGCTTCTCTCTAAAACAGATTGCTGATGAACGGACTTGTAATCAAAAACACAGGCTCTTGGTATTCTGTGCTTACCGAAGAAGGCACGGTTGTAGAGTCGAAAATAAAAGGCAACTTCCGTCTTAAGGGTATAAGAAGCACTAATCCTGTTGCTGTTGGTGACAGAGTTAGCATAACGGTCAATAAAGAAGGTACGGCTTTCATAACCGAGATTCTTGACAGGCGCAATTATATAATTCGCAAGTCGCCAAACCTCAGCAAGCAGAGCCATATCATCGCGGCCAACGTTGACCAGGTGTTGCTGATAGTGACGGTTAATTATCCGGAGACAAGCACAACGTTCATCGACCGTTTCCTCGCTTCGGCAGAGGCATACAGAGTGCCGGTGGTATTGGTGTTCAACAAGACCGACCTCCTCGATGATGACGAGAGACGTTATCAGGAGATGATGGTAAACCTGTATGAAACCATTGGTTACAAATGCTTGCAAATCTCTGCCACTCTTCCAGACACACTATCGTCAATGGAGTCGTTGCTAAAGGACAAGATAACTCTCTTCAGCGGCAACAGTGGAGTGGGGAAGAGCACACTGCTAAACCAACTCATACCGGGAGTTAATCTGAAGACTGCGGAAATCAGTGATGCCCATAACACCGGAATGCACACCACCACGTTCAGCGAGATGCTGCGTTTGCCGTTCGGAGGATGGGCTATCGACACTCCAGGAATCAAAGGTTTCGGAACGTTCGATATGGAACCAGAGGAGATATGCGGGTATTTTAAGGAGATATTCCGATTCTCTAAGGATTGCAAGTTCGCTAATTGTACTCATACACATGAGCCCAACTGTGCTGTCAGGAAAGCCGTTGAGGAACACTATATAAGCGAGAGCCGCTATAACAGTTACCTCAGCATGCTCGAGGACAAAGAAGAAGGAAAGTACAGAGAAGCATTCTAATATAGTAACATATATTTTCATTTAACTAATAAAACTTAAAACTTATGGCTTACACAACAACTACAACGACGAGTTATGGCTCGCGAGTGAAAAATTCATGCGGCGGTATCTTTGGAGGTATTGCCCTGTTTTTGGCAGGTACTGCGCTCCTTTGGTGGAACGAAGGTAATGCCGTTGCCAACGCAAAACTTCTTGAAGAAGTAAGTGAGACCGCTGTTGATATGGAAAACATCAACAAGGTCAGTTCAGAGTTTGACGGACAACTGGTACATGCCACAGGCGATGCCAAGACCGACGACATGCTGAAAGACCCTACATTCGGTTTCGAGGTTAATGCAATCAATCTTAGACGCACTGTTCAGTACTATCAATGGGTAGAGCATCAGAAACAGGAAAAGCGTGACAAACTGGGCGGAAGTGAAGAGACTGTCACCACATACACTTATGACAAGCAGTGGGTTTCCACTCCTGTAAACTCTTCTAACTTTGCAGATCCTCAGTATGCAAATATTTTCAATGGAGTTCTCGCTTCTATTGAGGACAACTCAGTGTATGCAGAGAATGTAACCTTCGGTGCATATAAGTTGCCAGAGTTCATCATCCACTCTATTGGTGGTTCAGAGTCTGCTCCTATCAGCATCACTGACGACCAGTTGCGTCAACTCGATGACCAAGTTGCACGTACTGTGTCAAGTTTCGGTGGCCGCTATAGCGGTGTTGCTGCTGCTCAGCCACAGCCACAGGCACAAGCACAGCCACAGGCTCAGGCAGTTCAGAACGACTCTACAGCAGCCAACGACTCTATCAAGGAGTTCGTTCCTGTTGAGACAAACAATAAGTATAAGGCACGTTACATACATCAGGGTGACGGCGAGATTTACATCGGTGCTTCTCCTTCTGCTCCTCAGGTAGGTGATGTTCGCGTAGCGTTCACCGTTGTTAAGCCTCATAAGATTTCTCTCATCTCTAAGGTAAAGGGCAACACTTTCCAGAAGTATGTTGGAAAGAACAAGAAAGAGTTCACACGTGTTGAGAGTGGTGACGTTTCTAAGGAAGAGATGTTTGCACACCAGGAGAGCGAGAACAACATGCTGAAGTGGGGTCTTCGTATCCTCGGTTTCATCATGGTATTCCTCGGACTTAAGGGCGTATTTGGCTTCCTTGTAACACTTGCCAAGATTATTCCGTTCGTTGCTAACATCCTCAACTTCGGTGTTAACCTCATCTGCGGTATCTTCGCATTTGTATGGAGTCTGCTCATTATCGCAATCGCATGGATATTCTATCGTCCGCTTATCGGTATCCCGTTGCTGCTGATTATCATCGGAACCATTGTCTTCTTCGCCGTTAAGGGAAAGAAGAAGGGCGCACAAGTTCCGCCAGCACCAGGCGTATAAATCATTTATTTAATTATTCTTAGAGGGTTGGGCATCATGTTCCAACCCTCTTTTTTCGTTGATTGTTTCGGCTGTTTAATTGAATTTATTTCGTGTTTCATCTTTATCCTTTTATATTTGCATCGTACAAGTAGGAGGTGACGTGTCTCACGTCACAAAATCACGGCTTGTGACGTGAGACACGTCACCTCCTACGGCAAAACAGACTAATAACTTTTAGTTATTTATAGAAAACATCAAAACGATAGGAATATTATTTAACTTCTAAAACGTGTCAATTATGAAAAGGATAACTTATTTGCTTATTTCATTCTTTGTGCTTGCATCGTGCACAGAGGATAATGTTATTACTCCTGACTATTCGGACATTGTTATTCCTGGTGGAGGAACCATTCCTGGCGGTGGCGGCTCATCGTCGGCAACAAATGTCTATGGCAATCTGGCAACATTCGCCATTGCCGTCAACACCGAGGCGCTGTCTGAAACTGAGACAATAACCACCGATGAGACTGATGAATATTACGGCGAGTATTGGGAGAACGACTTTTCTGAAAAGACAACTGTAACACTTAACTATTCTGAGGGCAATGTTACAATAGACGGCACGGCTGAAGGAGTTGACGTCACCACCGATGGTGCCTATGCCGTTATTAATGCCACTGCAAAAGGTCTTGTGTTAAAGGTGTGTGGCACCACAACAGACGGCTCGTTGAAGATTTACAGCGACAAGAAGTTCAAACTCGTCTTGTCTGATGCTAATATCACCAACCCCACTGGACCAGCCATCAACATACAAAACGGTAATGCCTTTGTGGTTGTAGAAGATGGCACAACCAATACCCTTGCCGACGGAGTCAACTATGTGGTTGCCGATGGCGAGGATGCAAAGGGAGCATTCTTCAGCGAAGATAAGTTACGCTTCTCTGGCAGAGGCGAACTCTTTGTGTTCGGATATTACAAAAACGGTATCTGCTCTGACGATTACATCTATATCCGTCCTAACACAAACATCTATGTGAAGTCGGTGGCAGGACATGGAATAAAGACCAACGACGGCGTGATTATTCGTGGCGGCGTGCTCAATGTGGAAGTGTCAGCACAGGCGTCGAAGGCCATAAACACTGAGGGCTATTTCTTCAAGGACGGCGGTCGCACAACACTCATCTCGTCGGGTAACGCGGTATATGATTCCGATGACAATGATGTTACAGGCGCTGCGGGACTTAAGGTTGACAGCATCTTCACAATGGCTGGTGGCGAACTCAATGCCAAGAGCACCGGTAAGGGTGGCAAAGGTATCAGTGTTGACCAGACATTCACCATTACAGACGGAACCATTAATGTAATCACCGAAGGCAGCACATACACCTACAACTCATCGCTCGACTCCAAGGCGAAGGGCATTAAGGCAGACGGCGCTATGAGCATTGCCGGCGGCAACATCATAGTTCGTGCCCTCGGAGGTGAAGGTTGCGAGGGAATAGAGTCGAAGTCAACGATGACCATCTCTGGCGGCGAAGTCGCCACATATACTTATGATGACGGCATTAACTCCAAGGGCGACCTCACCATTTCTGGCGGTCAGGTGTATTGTCTGGCAATAGGCAACGATGGCATCGACTCCAACGGTAACTTCTACATCACAGGTGGAGTGGTCATTGGGATTGGTAGCAGCGGTGCCGAAGAGGGACTTGATGTCTATGAAGGCAAAACTATGAGCATCACCGGCGGAACCGTTATCGGTCTGGGAGGTGGCAACGAGGCTGCCTCGGGTTCACAGCAGAAAGCAGTGGCGAAGGGCATCACGACATCGTCGGGAAGTTATCTCGCCGTCACCGATGGCGCCAACTGCATCTTTGCACTTGCATTGCCGCGGTCGCTTAACAATGAGACACTGGTTGTGAGCAGTCCTTCGTTCAAGAGCAGCACCACCTATTCCATATATTCAGCAACGTCGGCAACAGGAACATCGTTCTATGGCTTCGTGCCTGCGGCAACACTTAGTGGCACCTCGAACAGTCCTCTTGGCACGTTCACCACAAGCACCACCATCTCTGGCGGAATGGGAGGCGGAATGGGCGGTGGAATGGGTGGCCCTGGTGGCGGAGGATTCCACTAATCGCCGTGTCCCTGTTGGCAATAATACTGCCTGACGCAATTTTTAATGCAAGTCCACGTTATAATTAATACACAACTTTCGCAAGTTGAAGGAGTTAAGGAGTTATGGAGTTATGGAGTTAAGACAACGCCTACTTTCCAATCGCTCGACCTTTGGCCGCTTTGCCTGCAAAGAACTCCTTAACTCCAAGGAAGTTGAGTTTGCGAAACTTCAATTAATACACTATGAGACTTTTGAAACATAACACGCATAGGGAAAACCTGATCTATCTCGCTATATGGGTGGTGCTCTTGGCAGCACCGCTCATAAGCCTTGTGGCCACCTCCATTATTGATGAAAAGGTGGAGTTCGGGTGGAACAAGATATTGCATATCTGGGCGTTATATCTCGTTTATCTCGTCGTGTTCTTGTTTCACAACGCTCTCTTGGCACCTCTCTTTGTCTATAAGAACAAGAAGAAAATTTATTTCATCGGTGTTGCATGTCTCTTGGCATTGTTCGTTGCATACCAATGCACTCACGGTCCTGGCCCTGACAGGGGCGAACCAAAGCCCATGATGCACGAGATGCCACCGCCCGAAAGACCTCACGACCCCATGCCACCGCCACCAAATGCCGGACTCGAACACATATTTTCGTTCGTACTGGTGTGTATGATGCTCGGCATAAACGTCGGTATCAAGCAGATGTTCAAGAACGAGGAAGACCGCAAGGCGATGGAGGAACTCGAGAAAGAGAACCTTCGCCAGCGCCTCGACTATCTGAAGTACCAGATAAACCCGCACTTCTTCATGAACACGCTGAACAACATCCATGCGCTTGTTGACATCGACCCTGAGAAGTCGAAAGAGGCGATAGTGCTGCTGTCTAAGATTATGCGCTACGTTCTTTACGACGGTGAGCGCAACGTTATTCCCATCCGCCACGAAGTGGACTTCATCACAAGTTACATCTCGCTGATGCGGCTGCGCTATTCATCTGATGTCAGCGTCGCTTTCAATGTTCAAGAAGGTCTCCCCGACGGCGAAATACCACCCCTGTTGCTGTTGACCTTTGTCGAGAATGCCTTCAAGCATGGCATCAGTTATCGTCAGTCGTCGTTCGTCGATATCGACATCCGTGAGAGCGAGGGCTGTTTCGTGTTCACATGCCGTAACAGCAAACACCCGAAACCGCAAAACAAAATTGCCGAAGAGGGTGGTGTGGGGCTAAAGAATGTCAGACAACGCTTGGCGTTGCTTTATGGCAACGACTACGACCTCGATATTGACGACCGTGACAATGAGTATTCCGTAGTATTAAAACTAAACAAACTGTTTGTTGAAAAATGATAAAGTGTATAGCAATAGACGATGAACCTTTCGCCCTGCAGAAACTCGGCGCATATATAAAAAAGGTACCCTATCTGGAACTTGTGGCTGAATGTCAGAGCACATTCGAGGCTTCCGAGATACTGAAGAACGAGAGCATAGATGCCATTTTCTGCGATATCCAGATGCCTGACGTTAACGGCATGGAGTTTGTCAAGTCTCTCCCGGTAGCCCCGATAGTGGTTTTCGTAACGGCATACAGCGACTATGCCGTCGAAGGTTATTCCGTCGATGCCGTTGCCTATTTGCTGAAACCCTACAACGAGGATGATTTCGCGAAGGCGGCGGATAAAGTGCGCCAGAGATACGAAATGCTGAACACTGCCTCTCTGTCATCTGTTGATGCCGACGATGCCATATTCCTGAAGACCGAATACCGCATCGTGCGCCTCCAACTGTCAGACATACAGTATGTCGAGGGCATGAGCGAATATCTCAAGATTTATGCCGAACATCGCGAGAAACCCATTGTGGTGCTTCTGTCGATGAAGAAACTCGAGGAGCGTCTGCCCTCTAATATGTTCATGCGCATACACCGGAGTTACATCATCAATCTCCGTGCTATTCTCGAAGTGAACAAGAACCGAGTCATAATGCCCGGTGAGGCTTACATTCCCATAGGAGAAAACTACAGGGAGCAGTTCAACGAATACATCTCCTCTAAGTTTCTGGGCAAGTAAACACATCCTTTTAGAAGCCAGAAAACATCTCCTTGTTGCCCCACTTGTAACTTCTTGGATTACAATGAGATACAAGTGGGGTAACAAAGTTAATAACTTTGTTCAACAATCCTATTAACTTTGTTCGACAATCTTAATAACTTTGTTCAACAAAGTTAATAACATTGTTCTCCCGTTTGATATCTCTTGCACAGCCATTAGTATCTCCTTACATTCCATGCTACTATTAATGACAACGTAAACACACGTTTATTCCTCTACGGACTTTTTAGACTTCTTGGATTACATTGCCACCTACACCAAGACAAACACTACCTCCCCCCTCGGGGGGATAGAGGAGGGGTTTCTTTCTGGGGGGATAGAGGAGGTTTCCTTTCGTGAGATTACCCATTCACCTCTATAGTATATTCACTGAGGAATGATGCGCCGGGTTGCAGATGGTTCATGAGGTACTTGTCACGGAACTCACCTTTATATTCAGCAAAGTCGTGGATGCCGTACCAAGTTTCGCTATAGCAAAACAACGAAAAACTGCAATTATGCGAGTGTGTAAATCTGCTTTGCTTGTTCCAAAATGAGAAAAAGAGATGACATATGATTGTATAGATGTACAATAATTAAGAAAAAATGCTTAATTGCCAGTTAATTATTGCACAATTCAATATTTGTCACTAAATTTGCAAACCAATAATATAATTTATTCTTATTATGAGTTCGCAAAAGAATGTATTGGAAGTGATTCTGAATAGTTCTCGATCTGTGTTCAACATCCAATCACTAAGAATGTTGATGGAGTGTGAAAATAGTCAGAAACTTACTCAATCACTTCATTATTATATAAAGGAGGGCAAGATAGGTAATCCTCGTCGTGGTATCTATACCAAAGCATCCTACAATGAGCAGGAAATGGCTTGTAGCCTCTTCCGTCCTGC
>OCTX012274397.1_pt1 | contig 10723 bp, 11 predicted proteins | sample 1539691 | NCBI WGS metagenome assembly OCTX01 (sample SAMN02144231, study PRJEB22623) | gut metagenome | biome: sheep rumen | host: Ovis aries | place: New Zealand | reverse complement strand
CTTCGGTCCTGGAAGGCTTGCCGTCCACGACATCCCCCACGATGCCGGTCTGGTTGCTGAAAATCGCAACACGCTTACCCTCCAGAAGAGGGATGTATTCTCCGAGACGTTCGTCCCCGAGAATGACTCTGTCTTTTCCTCCGGAACATGAAAGAGAAAGAAGGAGGACCATTGCAAGATAAAAGTACCGCATAACAACAGGATTCAAGGGCACAAGGCCGTAATTCATTGAATAAAACAATACTGATATACAAAATTATAAAAATTCATCTTGCACCGGAAAATTATTTTAAACCGATTAAATGCAAGGAATACATTACGATTCGTAACCAAGCCGATGGCCAAAGGGGTAAAATATCAACAAAACTACGAGTAAATAATTAATTTTATGGAACTTATAAAATATTCACTTTTTGCTTTTATGATTATCTTCTCTTATATTTGTCCCCGCTGCCCTGAAAATGGGTAAGGCTGAAACGGTTACTTCGCCATTTCTTTTATGGTTTTCAAAGTGATCGGATCATGATGTGGACATTTCCTTATGAATTGAAAGGATGATTCCTTGTTCCGCTTTCCCGGGATATATCCCGAATCGCAAGAAAGATTGTTCAAAACAATAAAAGGTGGGAGTACCTAAGCTGATTTATTTAGCATTATTGAATAAGTCAACTTTCCCCCGGGACCTGTCGTGAGACAGGTCCCGTTATTTTATGGGGGTACCTGAACGAAAAACGGGACCCGCAGGTCCCGAATCAGTGACAAAATACGGAAGCTATTCGAGCGCACCGCCCTCGAGATCCAGAATCTCGCTGGTGATCTTCTGCTGTCTGCCCTTATTGTATTCAAGAGTCAGTTCCTGAAGAAGATCGTTTCCGTTGTCAGTCGCTATCTGCATGGCTACGGTCCTTGCCGCATGCTCCGCCGCCGCAGAATCCAGCAATACAGTATATATCTTGAGAAGGACAACCTTCGGAAGAAGAAGATCGATCTGGGTCTGGCGGTCAGGTTCAACTATATAATCGATGTCAACTGCAGATTCAGCCTGAGATTCCACCGTGAGGGGAAGATAGGTTTCCCTGACCGTAGGCTGGGATGCCGTGGATTTGAAATGATTGTAGATGAGCTCAACTTTATCGTACGTGCCATCGACAAAAGCGTCGGAAAGCATCTGCCCGACAGCTGCAGCACCGGAATAGTTCGGCTCCGAGCTCAAGTCAGAATAATCCTCCGGAGAAGGATATCCTTTCTTTTTCATCGCTTCGGCCATCTTCCGTCCTATGGAGTATACGGTGACCTCCACGCCTTCTTTCCGGTATTCGTCAATTACTTTACCGGCTTCCCTTATGACATTGGCATTGAATCCTCCGCAAAGAGAGCTGTTGGAACTGAAGCATACGAGAGCGACTTTCCTGATTTCGGTCTTGGGAGTAGTGAACACACCCTCGGCATCAGCGCTTCCCATCAGATTGCAAAGGATACCGCTGAGACGCTTCTGGTAAGGGACCATGTTTCCGATGGCGTTCTGCGCCTTGCGGAGCTTGGCGGAGGCCACCATCTTCATCGCTGAAGTGATCTTCAGTGTACTGTTGACCGATGCGATACGGCCCTTTATTTCCTTGAGGGATGGCATGTCATTATGCGTTTGCGAGCGAAGAAACTATCTGCGCCGCTTCCTTTTCAATAATCGCTGATACGTTTTCGTCAATCTTTCCTGACGCAAGGACATCAAGGACATCCTCCTTATGGGAAGCTCTCATCCTGTCAAGGAAAATTGACTGGAAATCCCTTACCTTGTCAACGGGAATATCTCTCATCAGGCCTTTGGTTCCGCAGTAGAGGACGGCTATCTGCTCCCCTACGGGAAGAGGACTGTACTGGGGCTGTATAAGCAGCTGGTTATTCTTTCTTCCCTTGTCTATAGCCATGGCCGTAACCTTGTCCATATCCGAAGAGAACTTGGAGAAGGCTTCGAGCTCGTTGTACTGTGCCTGGTCGATCTTAAGGGTTCCGGCGACCTTCTTCATGCTCTTCACCTGGGCACTTCCACCGACCCTGGAAACTGAAATACCGACGTTGATTGCCGGTCTGAATCCCTGGTTGAAAAGACTTGACTCAAGATAAATCTGACCATCGGTGATTGAAATCACGTTGGTCGGGATGTATGCGGAGACATCACCTGCCTGAGTCTCGATGATGGGGAGAGCAGTAAGGGAACCGCCTGCCTTCACCTTTCCTTTAAGGGACTCGGGAAGGTCGTTCATCTGCTCGGCGACTTCCTGCTGGCCGATGATCTTGGCAGCCCTTTCCAGAAGTCTTGAGTGGAGGTAGAAAACATCTCCCGGATAAGCCTCACGTCCTGAAGGACGACGAAGGATAAGGGACACCTCCCTATATGCCACGGCCTGCTTCGAAAGATCGTCATAAACGACAAGCGCAGCCCTTCCGGTATCCCTGAAGTACTCGCCTATCGCAGCACCGGCGAATGGTGCGAAATACTGCAATGCAGCAGGATCAGCTGCAGTTGCGGCGACAACGATGGTATAGTCCATGGCCCCTTTGGCGCGAAGGGTATCAACTATACTTGCAACGGTACTTCCCTTCTGTCCTACGGCAACGTAGATACAGTATACGGGCTTACCTTTGAGAAACTCCGAACGCTGGTTTATGATTGTGTCTATGGCAATGGCCGTCTTTCCGGTCTGACGGTCACCGATGATAAGCTCCCTCTGGCCCCTTCCTATAGGAATCATGGCATCTATCGCCTTGAGGCCTGTCTGGAGGGGTTCATTTACGGGTTGACGGAAAATGACTCCGGGAGCCTTCCTTTCAAGAGGCATCTCGGTAAGTTCTCCTTCTATCGCTCCGAGGCCATCCAGAGGATTGCCCAAAGGATCGACTACCCTTCCGACCATGGATTCGCCGACATTGATGGAGGCTATCCTGCCTGTCCTCTTGACGGTCATGCCTTCCTTCACCTGATCCGTGGGACCGAGAAGGACGGCTCCGACATTATCCTCTTCGAGGTTCATGACAACGGCCATGATGCCGTTCTCGAACTCGAGCAGTTCTCCCGCCTCCGCGTTGACAAGACCATATATCCTGGCCACACCGTCGCTGACCTGGAGGACTTGTCCGACCTCTTCGTATTTGACCGAGATATCTATCGACTTAAGCTGCGAAAGCAGCACATCCGAGATCTCACTCGGCCTTATAGTATTCTGCGCCATAACAACTAAACTATGCGTTTATTTCTGTCCGTGAACTCTTTCGCCAGGGTCTCCAACTGAGTCTTCACGCTGGAATCAACCCTATAGTCATCCACGGTAAATATGATTCCGCCGATAATCGACGGATCCACCTTCGTTTCAAACATGATTTCTCCACCGAGGCGCTGCTTGGCAGCAGTACGTATCTTCTCCACGAGGGAAGGATCGGGCTCATTTGCCGTCACAATCGTGGCGAACCTTATATTCCTCGACTTGAAATACTGGTTGATGAAGGAACGGAGAATGAAACGGATATCGTCTATCCTGCCTGCCCTGAGGACAAGCTCCAGGAATTTTCTCAGGGACCCGGTCATGGGCTCATCTCCCAAAGCGGAAACCATGAGGGACATTTTATCCTCCATGCTGACAGCAGCCGGATCACTCATGATCTGGCGCAATTCCGGCAAATCCTTGAAAGCCTTCTCCAGGGTCATAGCCTGGGAACAGGTTTTCTCGGAATCCCCTTCTTCGCTGCTGAAGCGGAGAAGTGCCTTTGCATATCTGGATGAGATAATTCCCGTATTCATGTCACCTGACCTGTCTTAATTCTCTTTTCCGGTTGGAATGTTGTCCATCAGTTCATTTACAAGGGTGTCAACATACGCTGTCTGCGCCTTGTCGGTGGACAGTTCACGGCGGACTACCTTTTCAGCCACACCGATTGAAAGAAGTGCAACTTCCTTACGGATATCCCTGAGTGCGCTCTCCTTCTCGGCCGCGATTTCCGTACGGGCCTTCTGAAGAATCTGCGCCGTCTCCTCCTGGGCCTGCTCCCTTGCGTTCTGCAGAATCTGTTCTTTCATCACGGATGCTTCCTTGATGATGCGGTTCTGCTCCGCACGGGCCTTTTCAATAAGGGCGTTCTGTTCATCGGCTATATTCCTCACCTTCTCTTCCGCTTCCTTTGCCAGGCGGAGGGACTCGTCTATATGACGGGTCCTCTTCTCCACCATGTCCGTGATAACCGGGAACCCGAATTTCCACAGAAGGAAGAAGACGATACCGAAGATAAGGACCATCCAGAACAGGAGGCCGCTGTCAGGAGTAACCAGGTTCATATGCTATCTGAACAAGGCAAGAAGACAGACAATGATTCCGAAGAGGGATGCTCCCTCGATCATACCGGCAGCGATGATGAGAGTGGAACGGATGCTGCCTGCAGCCTCAGGCTGACGTGCGATAGCCTCCATTGCGGCCTGACCGATCTTGCCGATTCCGAAACCGGCTGCGAAAGCTGCTAATGCGGCACCGAAAGTGATACCGATCTTGCCGAGAGCTGCTCCGGCAACCGCCTGAAGAATAACCATGCTGATCATAACTTTTGAATTTTAGAGTTTATATATCATTTAATTTTTTCTGTCATGCTTCCTACTTCTGCCTTGCCAGTCCTATATAAATGGCGGAGAGCATTGTGAACACATATGCCTGAATGAAGGCCACCAGGCATTCAAGTGCATCCAGGAATACTCCGAGAAGAACAGAAATGAGGCTTATCGAGCCGAAAAGTACGGCTCCGTACTTCGCCATTATGAAGATTACGCAGACGATGCTGAGGATCATGATGTGTCCGGCAAGCATGTTCGCGAAAAGTCGCACCGTAAGCGAAAGCGGCTTCATTATGGCGCTGAACACTTCGATTATGGGCATAATCGGTTTCAGGAAGACAGGCACATCGGGATTGAATATCTCCTTGTAATAATGCTTGGTTCCGAATATGTTGACCGTAAAGAAGGTGCAAAGCGCCAATACCAGCGTAATGGCGATATTTCCTGTGAGATTGGCTCCTCCCGGGAAGAAAGGCACAATGCCGAGGAAGTTGTTCAGAAGGATGAAGAAGAAGGCCATGCACAGGTAAGGCGAGAAACGCCTGTAATCCTCTTCCCCTATACTGTCCCTGGCGATATCATGAACCAGCATCACCAACGGTTCCACAAAGGCCGCAATGCCTCTTGGAGCCTCATTGACGCCGTCGTGCTTCTTATACCATCTTGCGGTCAGAAGAATCACAACAAGAAGAAGCAGGCTGCTCATCATGAGCGACAGCACATTCTTGGTGATGGAGATGTCGAAGGGACGCTTCCCGTCACTCTCCACTATCTTCCCCGATTCTGAATCTATATGGAAGCCTTTGTACTCCTTCCCGTGTTCCAGATGTTTGGAAGAGAAAACGTGCCAACCGGAAGTTCCGCTATGGACGATTACGGGAAGATGAATGGCTATGGACTTGTCTTTCCAGGAAGTGATGTGCCATTCATAAGAATCACCCACATGACCGAAAATCACTTCAGAGACGTCGATATCCTCACCACCCTCAGCTTCCTGAGCACGCAGTACTCCTGAAGAGAGCGGCAAGAGAAACACCGACACCAGAAGAATTATCAGCTTCAATCTCCTCATAATCTATACCTCCGCACAGATACTTACCTTGTTGTCCAGGACCTCCACGAATCCGGATTTTATATGAATTGAACCTTTCTCTCCCCCTATGGTATACACGATATCCCCCTCGGTCAAGGAAGTGATAAGTGGTGCGTGATTACGCAGCACCTCAAAACTACCGATGACACCGGGCATTGTGACGTCATCCACCTTCTGTGAGAAGATATTTTCTTCGGGAGTCACTATATCGAGAAGAATGTCAGCCATAATCGAAGAGAAAAATGTTTGCCGTTACTTTGCCTGAGCAAGAATCTTCTCGCCCTTGGCAATTGCATCTTCAATGGTACCGACATTGAGGAAGGCCTGCTCGGGCAGGTAATCAACCTCTCCGTCCAATATCATCTCGAAGCCTTTTACCGTATCCTCTATGTCCACCATGACGCCGGGAACACCCGTAAACTGTTCAGCGACAAAGAAAGGCTGGGAAAGGAACCTCTGCACCCTTCTTGCCCTGTTTACAGTAAGCTTGTCCTCGTCCGAAAGTTCATCCATACCGAGGATGGAAATGATGTCCTGAAGCTCCTTATTGCGCTGAAGAATCTGCTTCACCCTCTGGGCCACATCATAGTGCTTCTGACCTACGATGTTGGGATCGAGGATACGGGATGTGGACTCGAGCGGGTCTACCGCAGGATAGATACCCATCTCGGTTATTTTTCTGCTGAGAACCGTCGTTGCGTCAAGATGGGAGAATGTCGTAGCAGGAGCAGGGTCAGTAAGGTCATCGGCTGGCACATACACAGCCTGAACCGATGTGATTGATCCGTTCTTTGTGGAAGTGATCCTTTCCTGCATCTGTCCCATTTCAGTGGCGAGGGTAGGCTGGTAACCCACAGCTGAAGGCATACGGCCAAGAAGGGCCGACACCTCGGAACCCGCCTGGGTGAAACGGAAGATGTTGTCTATGAAGAAAAGGATATCCCTTGGACCGGCATCTCCCGAGGAATCACGGAAAGACTCTGCCAGGGTAAGACCGGAAAGGGCCACTGAAGAACGTGCTCCCGGGGGTTCATTCATCTGTCCGAACACCATGGAAACCTGTGATTTCTCAAGCTCGGCCTTGTCGACCTTGGAAAGGTCCCATTTGCCTTCTTCCATGGATTTGACGAACTCGTCACCATAGCGGATGACACCGGATTCGATCATCTCACGGAGAAGATCGTTACCTTCCCTGGTCCTCTCTCCCACTCCCGCAAAAATCGAGAATCCGTTATGCTTCTTGGCGATATTGTTGATAAGCTCCTTGATAAGGACAGTCTTTCCTACACCAGCTCCTCCGAAAAGGCCGATCTTTCCGCCTTTCAGATAAGGCTCAAGAAGATCAATGACCTTGATACCGGTGGCGAGAACCTCCTGCGATGTTGTGAGGTCTTCGAATTTCGGGGGTTCCCTGTGGATGGGAAGTCCTCCCTCCATACTCATCTCACCCAATCCGTCTATGCTGTCCCCGGTAACATTCATGACCCTTCCCCTTATCTGTGCTCCGACCGGCATGGAAATAGGGGCATCAGTATTGACCGCAACCATTCCACGACGCAATCCGTCCGTAGAATCCATGGCCACTGTCCTTACGGTATCCTCTCCGATATGCTGCTGGACCTCGACAACGAGCTTTTTGCCGTTGGGTCTCTCCACGACTAGGGCATCATGAATCCTTGGGAGATGTTTGCTCTCTCCGTCCGGGAAATCGAAATGTATATCTACGACCGGGCCGATGATCTGGGAAATCCGTCCTGTGATATTTGACATGGCGTAAGGTTTTAATCGTATCTCTTGTTTTCCTGACCTTCAGGGAGGCCGGAAACGTACAAATATAGACATTTTTTCGGCTGGTTGTCCGAAAAAACATCTTATAGGACAAAGAGAGCCCTCAAACGGCAAACGGCCGGGAACATCCCGGCCGCCTATGCTGAAAAGTCTGAAAGCTTATTTAAGCTTCTTGTATCCGTAACGAGCCTCGTCTCCGAGTTCGATCTCGATCTTCATGAGACGGTTGTACTTGGCGATACGGTCGGTACGGCTGAGGGAACCGGTCTTGATCTGGCCGCTGTTGGTAGCAACTGCGATGTCGGCGATAGTGGTGTCCTCAGTCTCACCTGAACGGTGTGAGGTGACGGTGGTGTAGCCGTGACGATGAGCCATCTCGATAGCGTCGAGAGTCTCGGTAAGGGAACCGATCTGGTTGACCTTGATGAGGATGGAGTTACCGGCACCCATCTCAATACCCTTCTGGAGGTACTTCACGTTGGTAACGAAGAGGTCATCACCTACGAGCTGGCAGCGGTCGCCGATAGCCTTGGTGAGTTTGACCCAACCTTCCCAGTCTTCCTCAGAAAGACCGTCCTCGATGGAGTCGATAGGATACTTGGTGATGAGCTGCTCGAGATAAGCGATCTGCTCGTCGGTGGTAAGCTTCTTTCCGTTGGGATCTTTCTTCTTGCCGTCCTTGAGCTGCTTGTAGTCATAGTAGAAGGTGTCACCCTCTTTGAAGCAGAACTCGGAAGCAGCGCAGTCCATAGCGATCTTGACATCCTTTCCGGGCTCGTAACCGGCGTTCTTGATAGCTGCGATGATGCAGTCGAGAGCGTCGTCGATACCGTCAAGCTTGGGAGCGAAACCACCCTCGTCACCGACTGCGGTGGAGAGACCACGGCCCTTGAGAACCTTCTGGAGAGCGTGGAAAACTTCAGCACCGATGCGGACAGCCTCAGCCTCTGAGGTTGCGCCGACGGGACGGATCATGAACTCCTGGAAAGCGATAGGAGCGTCAGAGTGAGCACCACCGTTGATGATGTTCATCATAGGAACAGGGAGGACGTAAGCGTTGGTTCCACCGATGTACCTGTACAGAGGAATTCCGAGGTACTCAGCGGCAGCCTTAGCAACTGCGAGAGAAACACCGAGGATAGCGTTTGCACCGAGGTTGCTCTTGGTAGCGGTTCCGTCAAGCTCGAGCATGGTTTTGTCGATAGCCCTCTGATCGAGAGCGGACATTCCGATGATGGCGGGAGCGATCTTGTCATTGATATTGGCGACAGCCTTGAGGACGCCCTTGCCGCAATAACGCTTGGGGTCACCGTCACGAAGCTCGAGAGCCTCATTCTCACCGGTAGATGCTCCTGAAGGAACAGCTGCTACACCGACAACGCCTGATTCGAGGACTACTTCAGCCTCGATTGTGGGGTTTCCTCTTGAGTCGAGGATTTCCCTACCTGTTACTTGGATAATTCTCATTTCGAAATATGAATTAATGTTTTATGTTGAAGCTTTGTTTTCAAGCGGGGCAAATTTACAAAATTCGTTGCGGATTATCAACGGGATAGTTAAAGACTAATATGTCAACGGCCATAAAAAACACAATGCTCTCCTGCAGTCATGCAGAAGAGCACTTATATCAGATATAAGATGCCATCATTTGACCCTTATTACTTTAATTCCGTCAATGGACTTGCTGTCCTTGGCATATTGAGCGATAGTCTTGGGATCCACGATGACTTTCATCTGTCCCATTGAGGCATGCATGAAGCCGACGAGGGGATTTCCACCATGGGAGGCAGCACCGGCCTTGACCTCATCGGTATTCTGGTCACCGTAGATGACCGTGCCGTCAGGATAATGGACATAAGCCATCACGACGTGCGCTATATCCAATCCGGGAGTATTGGACATGTAACCGATGATATCTCCTGTACGGATTCCTTTTTCCATTGAAGGTATATCAGCATCGGGGATATAGCTGTAAGGAGTCTTGTTGAGCTCTTTCTCAACATTTGAAATCACTTCGAGGTCATACGCCTGACGTGAATCCGTATCGGAATTCTTGAGATGTTTGTAGCTCTTGTAATTTTTGGACATGAAGAAAATCGGGTGGTCGTATATCTGACCTCCCAGTTTGAGGGTCAGGTCTTCAACGATGCCGCGCTTTTCACCCTGCCTTATCCACTCGGTGGTGTAGTGGACACGGTCACTGTAATAATTGACTGCCCCATCACGGTAGCGGCTGAGTCTTATGAGATCCTTCAGTTCAGTGAAATTCGCCCTATCACCATAGACTTTAACCGCATAAGCAAGATTCATACAGGTCTCGACGAAAATGATGCAGTCAGTCTTGGTAAGGTAAACCCTGACCTTCTCTTCTTCTCCCTGATCAAGAGTACCGGCAACGTACGGTTGCCCCAACAACTGTTGGCCGGCCATTATCATAAGTTGTCCTGTCGGTAGGGAACGGGACTGAGCGAGATTCGCCAATATTTTCTCGGCCAGGACGGAGTCGGCCGGTGTAGAATCATAAACCTGAGAATAAACGTTAACGGAAAGCAGCAAAACTGCCGCTACCATTGAAATAAATTTCTTCATATCGTGAATGATTGTCGCCACGAATATAGCAAGAATCGGGCAAAAAAAGGAACTAAAGGCGAAGAGACGTATATATACAAAACATCCCGACTGGATTTCTCCAATCGGGATGTCGAAGAACGGCAGCTACCTACTCTCCCACCTGGTGTGGCAGTACCATCGGCGATGGTGAGCTTAACTTCTCTGTTCGGAATGGGAAGAGGTGGTTCCTCACCGCTATAGCCACCGCAATATATGACTTGAGAGAGAATTTCGGTTACGGAGTTGATGACAACCCTCAATTTATTGGACTGCACTCTGGCGTATCTTTCCTGTGAAAAAGATATCGGGCAATTAGTACAGGTCAGCTGAACACATTGCTGTGCGTACACTTCCTGCCTATCAACGTGGTAGTCTCCCACGACCCTCAATGGAAATCTCATCTTGGAGACGGCTTCGCGCTTAGATGCTTTCAGCGCTTATCCTGACCGAACGTGGTTACCCGGCGATGCATCTGGCGACACAACCGGTATGCCATAGGTTCGTCCGACCCGGTCCTCTCGTACTAAGGTCAGACCTCCGCAAATTTCCCGCGCCCACAACAGATAGAGACCGAACTGTCTCACGACGTTCTGAACCCAGCTCGCGTGCCACTTTAATCGGCGAACAGCCGAACCCTTGGA
>OCTX012285178.1_pt1 | contig 10728 bp, 7 predicted proteins | sample 1539691 | NCBI WGS metagenome assembly OCTX01 (sample SAMN02144231, study PRJEB22623) | gut metagenome | biome: sheep rumen | host: Ovis aries | place: New Zealand | reverse complement strand
GGCGAACTTTTTCATGCGTCTTGAGACGCAGCTAGCATCAGGCCCTTCTAGGGCCTTCACAAACCACGCGTTTTACGCGTGGTTTTGATTGTTATACTAATACCTGATAAAAAGCTTTAGAAAGATTTCCGAGACAGAATTGCGCCAGACGAGGCGGCGACCGCAGAGCATAATGGAGATATATGGTCAAGGCCGCCAACGCAGTATGGTACAATTCTGGCCGGAAAGAATCAAAGGTTTTTATTAGGTGTTAGTATCAGGATCTCAGCTCGAGAAAGCCGGGCAGCGGCTCCGCGTCGATCTGCTCATGGCAGTCGGCAAATTCGCCGTCCACCGTCCACTCCAGGTCGGCGGGCGCCTCAATGTGGATGCGACTGGCGTGGAAGAATTCCAGGTTCGGTACGTCGTAATTCTGGGAAAGCAAGCCGCGGATGGTCTCCTCCAGATCGGGAAGCGTTTTGGGCTCGCGGATGAGGAGCACCTCGAAGACCCCGTCGCAGGTGTCCACCTGCTCGGCGGGAAGCGCGAGCGTGCCGGCTATGGAGGTGGAATTGCAGATCGCGCCGAAGAGAAAATCCCCCTCGATAACGCTGCCGTCGGCGGAGAGCTTGAGATGCCAGGGCTTGACCTTCGAGAGATCCTTGACTGCGTCGAGCAGATAAGCGGTGTGTCCAAGCACGTTTTTCATGTTCTGATCCGTCGTGTAGCTCAGCCAGGAGAAGGCGCCGAAGGCGGCGACATAGGAGAAGCAGAAGTCACCGAAGCGGCCGACGTCATAGCGCTTGAGCTGCCCGGAGGCGGCAGCTTCGGCGGCGCTGAGGATATCGGACGAGAGGCCGCGTGATACGGCGAAATCGTTGGTGCTGCCGCAGGGAATGTAGCCGACCGGAATGTGGATATCCTCGGCGACCAGACCGCTGAGCACCTCGTTGAGCGTCCCGTCCCCGCCGCAGCAAACCAGCTGATCATATTCGCGTGCATAGCGCGCTGCAAACTCCGTTGCCTCGCCTTTACGGGCGGTGACCATCGTGGTGACGAGGCAGCCCGCGTCCATAAAAGTGCGGATGACCTGCGGCAGATAGCGCAGGATCGCCTTTTTCCCGGATACGGGGTTTATGATCAGCAGCAGACGCTTGTGTTCCATGAAGAGGCCTCCTCAGACGCCGATCCCGGCGATATGCAGGCAGATGTAGGCGGTGGGAATGGCGAAAAGCAGACTGTCCGCACGGTCGAACATGCCGCCGTGCCCGGGGATCAGATTGGAGAAATCCTTCACGCCGATCATGCGCTTGATCAGGCTCTCGGCCAGGTCGCCGACCTGCCCCATGCTGGAGGATACAAAGGCGGTGATCAGACAGACGGGAAGGGAGATGTTGTTGAAGATGGGGAGCAGGTAGAGGATCAGACCCACGACGAGCGAGGAGAGCGCGCCGCAGACGGCGCCCTCTACGGACTTCTTGGGGCTGACCAGCGGCGCGAGCCTGTGCTTGCCGAAGCGCAGGCCGCCGAGAAGGGCAAAGGTGTCGCAGGTCCAGGTGCCCAGGCAGCCGAAGGCGAGCGTCTGCAGCCAGATCTCCCCGGTGCTGATGCTCATCAGCAGCCCGAAGAGAAAGCAGGGATAGCAGAGCCCGGCCAGTGTGTAGAGAGCGCCGCTGCCGCTCACCTTCTTATGTAGGATGCCGGAAAACAGCGCGAGATATACACCTCCGCCGAGACAGGCGAGATAGGCGATCGGCCCGAGATGGAAGATCGCGAGGATGGCCTGTGCGCAGATATAGACATACATGACCCAGGCGCAGCAATAGACCTCGAGCTTTTCCAGATTCCGGCTCAGCTCATAGGCGCAGAGAAGGCCGGCAGCCGCGAAATACAGGATCCGGGTTATCTCCGAGGCAAAGACGCACACGCCGGTGACAGCCAGGAGCACCACGGCGGATACCACACGCTTTTTCAAATAGAACACCTGCTCTTTCCCCGGGAGAAGCAGCCCGGGAACATTTCGTCGCTATTGTATCATAGTTATTTCCCCCGCTCAAGCCGCTTATACGGGATCTGCGGCAAAACGCAGGAAACAGCCGGAATTAACGTAATCAAAGGCCGGATCCTCACGTTGTCGCGGGGATCCGGCTTTTGCCGAACTATGCGGGGGAGGATTATTCTGCGGCCGCGGTGTCTGCGGCAGCTTTGGGAGCTGCCTTGAAGAGCAGGGCGAAGAGCCCGGTCAGCAGGGAGGCGACCGCAATGGCGATCCCCAGAACCGCGGCGGAGACGGTCGGGCCGGCGCCGGCGATCGTGGACATCGGGAAGCCGCCGGATCTGCTGAGCACGGCTGTTGCCGCGCCGCCGAGCAGCGCGAGAACAGAGAAGACCAGCGCTCCGCCGCGCCTGGGGATCAGCCCGAGCACCGCGGCGACGAGGCCGAGCACGGAGGCGACGAGCGCGGCGATCACCGCAATAGCGCGGCCGGTGAGCTCGTTGGTCACAACGACGCTGGTATCAGCCAGAAAATCGCGGCCCGCGCCGACCACCTCAAGTGCCTTGTCAAGGTCGAGGAAGCGGTTGTCGTTGAGGAAGACATAGTGGTTCTCCTCGTCCAGCATCCAATAGGTGAAGTCCTCCGGAAGACGCTCGGAGATCCTGGTCACCAGCGGGCTGCCGTCGGCGGCATAATAGGTATCGGTCGCGAGGACACGGGCGAGGCCGTCCGCAACCTGCTTCTGCCCGTCCTCGTAATCGCTGAGCTGGGTGAGACCGTTGGCGAGCTTCTCTGCGCCCTCGGCGAGAGCCGCCTGCCCGGCGGCATAGTCGGCATAGCCGGCGTCGAGCGTGCTCTTGCCGTCTGCCAGCTTCTGATCGTTCTCATCCAGCAGCTTCTTGGCCTCGGCGAGCTTCTGCTCGGCCTCGGCGATCTGCTGCTCGCTCTCGGCGATCTTTTGCTCGCCTGCCGCGATCTGCTGCTTGCCGGCCTCGACCTCGGCCAGACCCGCCTCATACTGCGCGACCTTCGCCTGGCCCGCCTCGTATTCGGAGATGATGCCGTCGGCGGAATAGCCGCCAAGGCTCATGTTCATGGCGAGCTCCGCCCAGGTGACCTTGTCCTTGAGCGCGGCCTGCGTGATAAAGTCGCCCCGGGCCACGGCGTCGTCATACTGCTGCTTGAGGGAGAGATACTCCTCCTGCGCGGCCTTGAAGGCGGCGTAGATGGGCGCGACCTCCGCGAGCTTGGCCTTGCCCTCCTCATACTCCTGCTGGTGGGCGGCGAGCTCCGCTTCACCCGCGGCGACGCGGGCCTTGCCTGCCTCGAGATCCTGCTTGCCCTGCTCGAGCTGCGCCTTGGCTGCATCGAGCTTCTGGACGTTTTCCTCGTAGGCCTGGTGGGCGGCGGCCAGCTTCTGGGCATTGGCGTCGTAGTTCGCCTGCCCCTCGGAAAGCTGCTGCGCGCCGGCGGCGAGCTTCTCCTCACCGGCCTCGTAGTCCTCCTTGCCCTCCAGATAGGCGGCGACGCCTTCTGTATAGGCCGTCTCGTTCTGCTTGAGCATATGGATGCCGTTTTCAAGCAGCTCGAAATTCTCTTCGGCCTCCTGACCGGTTTTCTCCCAATAGGCCTTGGCGGTTTTGACGCCGCCGAAGTCCATCACACCCAGCACCAGAACGGCCAGACACACCAGGCCGAGTATGGCGCTGAACACACGCAGGAGAGCTTTTTTCATCGTGATTACTCCATTCTCATCTTCCGCGCGCCGCGGCGGCGGATGTAAAATTGATCCAGAAACAAATATAAATTAGAAAATTAAAAAATGTCTAAAAATCCCTGTCAAAGTTTCCACCAGATAAGCCCGGCGCGCGCTGCGTTGACGGCGGGCGGGAAAAGGAGTATACTGTTCCGGTAATATCTCCTGGAAAGCGGGAATGCGACATGAAACGAATCCTTTTGCTCCTCCTGATCCTCGCGCTCTGCCTCTCCGCCGGCGCCTGCGGAAAAAAGAATCAGGACGTTGTCCAGCCCGGACCCGATGCGACTCCGGTGCCGGATATCCCCGTGGCCTCAACGCCGGACAATCGCCGCTACGAGCGCGTCGACATCAACATGGACAATTGGAGTATCTACTTTGAGCTGCGCGAGGTGCCGCTCTATTCCGTCACCAGCACGGAGGTCATTGCCCAGGTCTATGAGAACTACTGCGTCGTGCTCAAGGAGGCCTACCAGCCCTATATCAAGCCTGAGGGGAGCTACCGGGTGGACTTCGAAGTGGAATTCGACCTCTATGTGGACACGCTGAAGGTCGATACCAAGGCGGGCGTCTACGAGCACACGGACGATATGCTCTATGCCGCGCACGCCGTCAAGCCTGCGACCTATGACTGCCACGCGCTCACCGCCGCGGATTACGGCGCGGATCACAGCCGCTACAAGGACTATTCCAACGCCTTCTTCAGCGGCTGGGCGACCATCCATCCCGACTCCAAGGTCTGGTCGGGCTTCTATATGGATCTGAGCGCGGTCACGGTCAACAGCGCTTCGGGCTATATTGAGCTGGCGCAATAACATGCAAAACGGGCAGCCGCCAGGCTGCCCGTTTTGCATAGAAAGGAAGATTATTCCAGAGAGATCATGTAGTAGTAGACCGGCTGGCCGCCGTTGACGATGCTGACCTCTGCGTCAGGGAAGTTGTCGATCAGCGTCTTGGCCGCGGCTTCGGCCTCGTCCTGCTTCACGTTTTCGCCGTAATAGACCGTGATGAACTCGGGGTGATAGTCGTCAAAGGACCAGCTCAGCTCCTTGAAGAGCGTGGGGATGTTGGTGTAGCTGCCGATGAGCGCTCCGTCGAGCAGGGCCAGGTATTCGCCCGCGTGAATCGCGTGCCCGTCATAATCCGAGTCGCGCGCGGCATAGGTGACCATCGCGGTGTGGACGTTGCCGATGGCGTCTCCCATCGCCCCGACCAGGGATTCCTCGCTCTCGTCGGGCGCGAAGTTCAGCAGCGCCGAGATGCCCTGCGGTACGGTGCGCGTCGGCATGACAATGACGTGCTTTTCAGTCAGCGGGATGCACTGCTCCGCCGCCATGATGATGTTCTTGTTGTTGGGGAAGACGAAGACGGTGTTTGCCGGCGTGCGGTTCACGGCGCGCAGGATATCGTCGGTCGAGGGGTTCATGGTCTGCCCGCCGGTGACGATGTTGTCCGCGCCGATCTCGCGGAAGAGATCCTCCATGCCCTTGCCTGCGCAGACGGCTACCACGCCGTATTCCTTTTCCGCCTCCGCAAAGAAGGCGGGGTCTTCCTCCGGCTCGGCAGGCGCGTTCTCCATGTCCTCCAGCTCTTTTTCAACGGCCTCGAGGTCGTCCGTGGACTTGGACTTGCGGCCGGCGAGGAGATCCAGAGCCTGCAGGCGCATGTTCTCGATCTTGGCGATATCGAGCGCGCCGTATTTCTGACTCTCGGTCAGCGCGGCGCCGGGGATATCGGTGTGCACATGCACCTTGAAGATCTCGTCGTCGTCGCTGATGACCAGCGAGTCGCCGATGCTGTCGAGATAGAGGCGCAGCGGCGTGAGATCGACGTCGGGAGAGCTCTTGCGCACGACATAGACGGTGTCGAAGATGTTCTGCTCCGGCACGTCCACCTGCTCCTCGCCCCAGGAGGCCTCCTGCTCGAGGGAGGCGGGGTCGATCGGGGCGCCGGAGACGATCTCCCCGCGCAGAGAGGCGAGGATCGCGTTGAGGATGACCATGTAGCCCTTGCCGCCCGCGTCGATGACGCCGGCCTTTTTGAGCACGGGGTTCTGATTGACGGTGTTCTCCAGGGCGTCCTCGCCGGCCTTGATGGCGGCGGCCAGCGCGCCTTCGAGGTCGGCGCCGGCCTTGGCGGCCTTGAGACCCGCGGCGGAGGCCAGACGGGAGACGGTGAGGATGGTGCCCTCGGCGGGCTTCATGACGGCCTTGTAGGCGGCCTCCACGCCGTCGTTCATGGCGCCGGTGAATTCCAGCGCGCCGGCGGTGTCAATGCCCTTGAGGCGGCGGGAGATGCCGCGGAAGAGCAGCGACAGGATGACGCCGGAGTTGCCGCGCGCCCCGCGCAGCATCGCGCCGGCCACACAGTCGGCCGCGGCGGCGACGGAGTCAAAGTCGCGCTTGCGCAGCTCCGCGGCGGCGTTGTTGATGGTCAGGCCCATGTTGGTGCCGGTGTCGCCGTCGGGAACGGGGAAGACGTTCAAATCGTTGATGGCCTGGATATTCGCGTGCAGAGCCGCATCCGCGCAGAGAATGAACTCCTTGAAGGCTGCGGCGTCGATATAATCTCTCATGGCAGAAGAACCTCTTTGTCTGTGTTATCCAATGATGGTATCCACGAAGACGTCGATGGTCTTCACCGGGATACCGGCGGTCTGGGACAGCTTGTAATTGACCTCGTTGATGATGCTGCGGGACACGGCGAAGATGTTCACGCCCTGATCCACGCCGATGTGCAGCTGGAGAGAGACGGTCTGATCGTCATTGTACACGACCTCCACGCCCTTGGACATGGATTCCCTGCGCAGCAGCTGCAGGGGACCGCTGCTCTGGCTGCGGCTCACCATGCCTTTTACGCCGAAGCAGCCGGTGGCGGCGTCTCCGGCCAGGTTGGAGATCACGTCTCCGGAGATCAGGATGCTGCCCTTGCTGTTGGTAATATTCACCATATCGGAAACTCCTTTCCGCACGTAAAACATCATTTGTCCGGAGGGGAAGAGCCTCCGGTTGCACCCGGGCATAAAATGCTCAGGTTATAAAATTATAGTACAACTTGGGAAAAAGTACAAGCGCTTTTTGCCAAAAGCCGCTGATTCCGGGATTTCTCGGCAACAGGCACAAATTTCAACCCTGGCCGATCTGATTTTTTCGTTTTTTTGTGAGCCTTGTCTGTTTACAAATTGACAGGAAAATGATAAACTCAGAATAACTCCCGGAATGCGGTCGGGAGAAACACTCACAAATCTTTATAAATGGAGATGATTTATAGACATGAGACACTTCAAAACCATGGACGGCAATACCGCCGCTGCCCACGTATCCTACGCCTTTACCGAAGTTGCCGCTATCTATCCCATCACCCCGTCCAGCCCGATGGCCGACTATGTTGACCAGTGGGCGGCCCAGGGCCGCAAGAACATCTTCGGCACGACCGTCAAGGTGCAGGAGATGCAGGCGGAGTCCGGTGCGGCCGGCGCCGTTCATGGATCCCTGAACGCCGGTGCTCTGACCACCACCTACACCGCATCCCAGGGCCTGCTGCTGATGATCCCCAATATGTACAAGATCGCCGGCGAGCTGCTGCCGGGCGTGTTCCACGTTTCCGCCCGTACCGTCGCCAGCCACACCCTGAACATCTTCGGTGATCACAGCGACGTTATGGCCTGCCGTCAGACCGGCTTCGCCATGCTGGCCGAAAGCAACGTCCAGGAAGTCATGGACCTCAGCCCCGTGGCGCATCTGTCCGCCATTAAGGGCCGCGTCCCGTTCCTCAACTTCTTCGACGGTTTCCGCACCTCCCACGAGATCCAGAAGATCCAGGTCTGGGATTACGACGATCTGAAGGAAATGGTCGATATGGACGCCGTTCAGGCTTTCCGCGACCGCGCCCTCAGCTCCGAGCATCCCACCATGCGCGGCTCTCACGAGAACGGCGATATCTTCTTCCAGAACCGCGAGGCCTCCAACAAGTACTATGACGCCGTCCCCGCCATCGTCGAGGAGTACATGGCCAAGATCAATGCCAAGCTCGGCACCGACTACCAGCTCTTCAACTACTACGGCGCTCCCGACGCCGACCGCGTCATCGTGGCCATGGGCTCCATCTGCGACGTCGCCGAGGAAGTCATCGACTACATGAACGCTCACGGCGAGAAGGTCGGCCTCATCAAGGTCCGCCTGTACCGTCCGTTCTGCCCCGATAAGCTCCTCGCCGCCATCCCCGCCACCTGCAAGAACCTGGCTGTTCTCGACCGCACCAAGGAACCCGGCGCCCAGGGCGAGCCTCTCTATCTGGACGTCGTCACCGCGCTGGCCAACGCCGGCAGAACGGATATCCGCGTGATCGGCGGCCGCTACGGCCTCGGCTCCAAGGATACCCCGCCCGCTTCCGTGTTCGCCGTCTACAACGAGCTCACCAAGGCTGAGCCCAAGCGCCAGTTCACCATTGGCATCGTTGACGACGTGACCAACCTCTCCCTCAAGGAAGAGAAGGCTCCCGCCACCGCCGCGGAAGGCACCATCGAGTGCAAGTTCTGGGGCCTCGGCGGCGACGGCACTGTCGGCGCGAACAAGAACTCCATCAAGATCATCGGCGACCATACCGACAAGTACGTGCAGGCCTACTTCCAGTACGACTCCAAGAAGACCGGCGGCGTCACCATCAGCCATCTGCGCTTCGGCGACAAGCCCATCAAGAGCCCGTACTACATCAACAAGGCTGACTTTGTCGCATGTCATGTGCCCAGCTACATCACCAAGGGCTTCCCGATCGTCCGCGACGTCAAGCCCGGCGGCGTGTTCCTGGTCAACTGCCAGTGGAACTTTGAGGAGCTTGAGCATCACCTCGACGCCGCCTCCAAGCGCTACATCGCCAACAACAACATCCAGCTCTACATGATCAACGCCATCGACCTGGCCAAGCAGATCGGCATGGGCAAGCGCACCAACACCATTCTGCAGTCCGCCTTCTTCTCCCTGGCGAAGGTCATGCCCGAGGCCGAGGCCATCCAGTACATGAAGGACGCCGCCCTGCACTCCTACCTCAAGAAGGGCCAGGATGTCGTCGACATGAACTACAAGGCCATCGACGCCGGCGCTACCGCCTACACCAAGGTGGACGTGCCCGCTGCCTGGGCCGAAGCTGTTGACGGCGAGAGCACGCTCGACCGCCATGGCCGCGAGAAGACCGTCAAGATGGTCAAGACCATCCTCGATCCGGTCGACAAGATGGACGGCGACAGCCTGCCCGTCTCCGCTTTCGTGCCTCATGCCGACGGCACCTTCGAACTCGGCGCCGCCGCTTACGAGAAGCGCGGCATCGCCGTTACCGTGCCTGAGTGGGACGCCAACAAGTGCATCCAGTGCAACCAGTGCGCGTTCGTCTGCCCGCACGCCACCATCCGTCCCTTCGTGCTGAGCGCAGAAGAGGCCGCCGCGGCTCCCGAGCAGACCAAGCTCGCCGACGTCAAGGGCATCAAGAACATGGCCGGCTACAAGTTCACCATGGCCGTCTCCCCGCTGGACTGCATGGGCTGCGGCGTGTGCGTGGGCGAGTGCCCTGTCGGCGCCATCCAGATGGTCCCGATGGAGAGCCAGCTGCCCGAGCAGGAAGTCTTCAACTACGCGGTCGAGAAGGTCGAGGCCAAGCCCGAGCTCTTCAAGGCCGACAATGTGAAGTTCAGCCAGTTCGCTCAGCCCTATCTCGAGTTCTCCGGCTCCTGCGCCGGCTGCGCCGAGACCAGCTACGCCCGCATCATCACCCAGCTCTTCGGCGATCACATGATCATCTCCAACGCCACCGGCTGCTCCTCCATCTGGGGCGGTCCTGCCGCTACCTCTCCCTACACCGTCAACAAGGAAGGCAAGGGTCCCGCCTGGGCCAACTCCCTCTTTGAAGACAACGCCGAGCACGGCCTGGGCCTCTACCTCGGCCAGAAGAAGATCCGCGACGATCTGAAGGCCAAGGTCGAAGCGCTCGTCGCCATCGAGTGGACCGACGCCGACGTCAAGGCCGCCGCTGCGAAGTGGTTCGAGACCTATGACGACGGCAACCTGAACCAGGAGCCCGCCAAGGCGCTCGTCAAGGCCCTTGAAGAGGCTGTCTGCGACGGCTGCGACTGCGACGCCTGCAAGCTCGCCCGCGAGATCCTGGAGAAGAAGTCCTACCTGAACAAGAAGTCCATGTGGATCTTCGGCGGCGACGGCTGGGCTTACGACATCGGCTACGGCGGCGTTGACCATGTCCTCGCTTCCGGCGAAGACGTCAACATCTTCGTGTTCAATACCGAGGTCTACTCCAACACCGGCGGCCAGGCCTCCAAGGCCTCCAACATCGGCCAGGTCGCGCAGTTTGCCGCGGCCGGCAAGGAGCTGAAGTCCAAGAGCCTCGCCGAGATGGCCATGACCTATGGTTATGTCTACGTCGCGCAGGTCGCGATGGGCGCCAACAAGGCCAAGGCCCTCAAGGCCATCGTCGAAGCCGAGGCCCACAAGGGCCCGTCCCTCATCATTGCTTACGCTCCCTGCGAGATGCACAGCATCAAGGGCGGCATGGGCAACTGCCAGAAGGAAATGAACAAGGCTGTCGACTGCGGCTACTGGAACCTCTTCCGCTTCAATCCGAATGCCGACAAGCACTTCACGCTTGACAGCAAGGCTCCCGCCGAGGGCTACCGTGCGTTCCTCATGAACGAGGCTCGCTACAGCCGCCTGACCCGTGAGTTCCCGGATCGCGCCGAGAGACTCTTCAGCGCCAACGAGGCCAACGCCAAGGAGCGCTACGAGCATCTGATGAAGCTCGTCGAGCTGTACGAGTAATCAAACGGGATCTACCGATCCCCGCTGATCCGCTCGGAGCATCCCAAGCAAAAACGAACTCCCCCGCCGAAGGGCGGGGGAGTTTTTGCGTTTGGCTCTTTAGAGACAAGCAACCACCAGCTCGGCTGGTGGTCATAAAAGCTTATAGCAATAAGAATCCTCCGATGATAGGATAGTGA
>OCTX012276565.1_pt1 | contig 10731 bp, 5 predicted proteins | sample 1539691 | NCBI WGS metagenome assembly OCTX01 (sample SAMN02144231, study PRJEB22623) | gut metagenome | biome: sheep rumen | host: Ovis aries | place: New Zealand | reverse complement strand
GATGCCCAGAAGAACGGTATCGAATGCGTCTTCACGCAGGACCACATCACACGGGTCTCCGCAAGCGTACGCAGCCTTGCAAAGGCCTACAACACAATACCGGAACTCCGTGACCCCCAGCTGGAAATCGGAGTCCAGACAGAAATGAAATGGGTGGGAAGCACACCAGCAGAAATACCCATGTACTGATGAAGAAGCTCGCACGCATACACCTTGTCTTCGCCGCGCTGATACTTTCGGCTCTTGCGGCGTCGTGCGCTCTTCGCGAAATCATCTACCCGGAAGACACACAGCTGTACGTACGCATCAGCGTCCCCGACGCAGTCCTCACCAAGGCCGAAACAGGCACCCACACAGGGCTTTCCCCCGAGCGTACGCTCAACGACCTTCAAATCTGGGTCTTCCGTACCGGAGCCACGACAAGCGCCGGGCTCATCGGCTACAAGAGACTCGATGCAGAGGCCCTTGCCGCAACGGGCCTCAAAAACGGCAGTGCGTCACGCTTCGCCATTGCAGTAGACAAAACCATCCTCGAAGAAAACCCGCTGCCGCGCGTTGACGTTTACGCAGTCGCAAACGGAGCTTCAGCAGGATTCACCATAGACAAATTCGCCTCCGCCGGCGGAGACTGGGCCAAGGTATCACCCACTGACCTTGCCGCATTCGTCATTGACACCGAACTGTTCGGAGTGTCCACGCTCGTAAATGAGGTGCCTGCTTCAGGTCTTCCCATGGCGGGACTCATGAAGAACGAACCGATTACCGGAGAATTCCCGGTGCTCAGCATCAGCACTGTAACGCTCACCCGGGCCGTATCCAAACTTCGCTTCGTCTTCTGCCAGATGACAGATGAAGGCGTCCCCGTGGACGAATTCCACATCACGGGCATCACCCTCCAGGGACAGATCGCCCAGAGGGAGAAACTCATCACCGACCAGGTATACAGCACCCATACATACCTCACAAAGCTTTTTGACTCAGAAGGTTATGTAGCGCTCGACAAGAGCTGGAGCGGCTCCTCCCTGCCCACCCCGGCAAACAATCCCGCTCCCGGAGACTTTCTCTACACAGGACAGGACGCCCAGACTTACGAAGACCTGATTGACGGCGGCGTTTCCGGCGGTGTCCTCACCGAGTGGGGCCTTACCTACCTCCGCGAGACAGACGCACAGCTGCACGGCGAAATTTCCTATACGGTAGGAAGCGGAACCTCGATGCGCAGCAAGACTACGGCATTCACCATGGACGCCCCCGGCGACTTTACCCGCAACCACAGCTGGATAATCTACGCCTACTTCATCGGAGGCCGCCTGGTCGTACAGCCCACCGTACTTCCCTGGATTGCCGGACACGACCGCATATCCTACAAGACAACGGGCTTCACCGAGTTCAAATACGAAAAACCCTGGCTGCGCTACGATGTGGACAAAAAGGCTTCCACATGGGACGACACATGGCTTGTCGTAGCCTACGGATACGAAGGAGGAAACGTGGGCAAGCCCACGCACTCTCCCATGTTCACGCTCGAGACCATCAGCGCCGACAACCTGCGCCTGCAGATAAACAACGACCACTTTATCATTGTGCAGATGACGGAAACCACCGACGCGCTCGGCTATCCCGTCTTCACCTACACCAAGCACGCCCAGACGCTGGACATTCCCGCCTCGCAGGAGAAAACGACAACCAACTTCTACGTCGTTCCTGTAAGCGACGCCGTGATGGCGGACCCGTTCGTCAAGGTCTTCCTCACAAGACTCAGCTCCAGCGGCCAGCCGCCCGTGAACATTCCGTTCAACCACAACCTCCCGGGCGACGAAGACCATACGTCCATTCTGATTTATAATCCAGGCATGGCTGAATACACCGCAAACATGGAGAACCACAAGAGTTCCGGCGACGTGCAGTCAAGCGAATACTGGCTTGAGGAGGAAGGATAGACATGAAGAAGACTCTAAAATACCTTATCTATATTGCCGCACTCGCACTCTGCGCAGGGTGCCTGAGGGAGGTAGTGCCTGTTGCTCCCGGAACCGAGCCGCAGCTGTCCGTGCGTCCGAGCGTTGCCGGCAGCGAAACTGCTCCGGCCACAAAAGTGGAGGACACCGATCCGGGCATCCGCAAAGACGACCGCGTGGACGCCAGGGACGACCTCCGCGAAAACTTCTTCGGCTCCCTGGACATCTTTGTAAAGCGTCAGGCAGACGCTCCCGGCACCGCATGGTTCAAGGAGTATCACCTCAACGCGGGTGACGCCGGAGTCGTCGTGGACCCTTCGAAATACGACTCCGAAAGCCTGCTGGACCAGGCAAAGCAGCTGCTGGCCAGCAACTGGGCCGAACAGGGTTACGTAACCGGCGAGCCTTACGACATTTACGTAACCGCCAACAACCCCCACACGGCGGCAGGCGCAGCTCCCGCAAACCTTACCGGCCTTCAGGCCCTCACGACCAACGACCCACAGATTTTCCGCTACTACCTCAACTACACTCCGCCCGTGACGGACAACATGTACTATTCCAACTGCATGTACTCCGAAAAGAAGAACTTCCTGATGGACGGAAAGATAGAAGGATGGACCATAGACCCCTCGAAGACGGAGCAGGTGTTCGACGTCGACCTTGAGAGGGCCGCGGCGAAGATTATCGTCACCGTCAAGTTCAGCGACGAGAAGAATGTCCTCATGCAGCCGGAACCCACAGCCTCCAATCCAAACCCGGAACCGATGAAGGACGAGCACGGCAAGGCCGTGTACGGCTCAATCAAGGAATACATGGCTTTGGTAGGCCGCACAGCCGGCGAACCCCGCTGGAAGCCCGTCAACTTCTGCTACACAGGCTCCGACATAGCATACGACACCGACCCGCTGCCGGCAAACGAGCCCCTCATGACCTCGGGCAGCAACTACACCATCTTCAAGGAGGGTACCAGTTCCGACAATACCGAGAACACTTTCGCGATGGTGACATATACTTATCCGATAGACTGGAGTGCCGACAACGACCGTGTCCCTTATGTCCTGCTGTCCGTATTCTACACCCGCGATTCCGACGGCGACCAGCTCCGAAGCTACTACCGCATTCCGGTGTGTGACGAATCCACCGTTACATCGCTCGACCGCAACCATATCTACATCGTGGACGTAGAACTCGCCTCGCTGGGCGCTTCCAACGAGGCCCTTGACGCACAGGACGAAGAGCTCCGCATCGAATACCACGTCATCCCCTGGACGGAGACGAACATGACGCAGGAGGCCACCACGGTAAAGATCAGCGACACCAAGTACCTCACCATCATCCCTACCGAGTACACGCTCAAGGGAGACGGCACCGAAAGCGTCGACCTGCAGTGGTACGCCTCCGTATCCATCGACGACGGGCGCATCGTGGACATCGACCCTTCGACCCTGCAGGTCTCGTATGTAAACTACCTTGGCAACACCACCGACATCAAGGGCACCGTCACCAAGCAGGTGCGCAACGACAGCGGCACGCTTGTAACGGCAACCGACGCAAACACCGACGGCAAGAGAGACATAGTGATTACCTCCACCGCGCCTACATCGGGCGCCCAGGGCGAGAAAGTCATCATAACCCTCACGCCTACGGGAATACTGTGCGTGGAGTCCGAGGCCCTGGCCAGCCGCGCCGTCAAGGACATATCGTTCACCGCCTACCTGAAGAACGCCACGGGCGTGGACGCCGTACCCATAACAATCAGGCACTTCCCGCTGGACAACATACAGTCATTCACCGGAGTCTGGTCTTCCAAGTGGAACGAGACCTACACGACCGAGACTGTGCGTGAATACTCATTCAATCCGGAGGCCGACGGATGGGGCAGCGCGAGCTCGTTCAGCTACGAAGACAATATCGAGTGCTCGCAGTCGGAGTACAATTCGGCCTACACAGGAAAATCTTCCAATACCAGGCAGGTCCAGCCTTCCGACCCCGATGCTTCCAGTTACAGGGTGAATTATACGACAGGTACCAACAATTCGACGGTCCAGACACAGTATAGAAACAATGTCACCCAGGGCTCAACCAGAATGAACAACGATGGTGAATCCAACGCCATACTGGGCGCCGACGGCTACTGGTATTGGGGCGACACCCGAATGACCGTTAATTCAGGCACCAACTATGACTGGCGTGGAAATAATGGCAACAGCACCACCGGTCAACGCTATCGCTGGACCAATTACCACCGGAGCCAGTATAGCCAAAAGACCACGTATTACGCCCGCCGCTACTATAGAGACGTCCAGAAGCAGATCGCCTCAACCGGCAACTGGGTGGACTGGGAGAAACACACCGGAACGACCACTTACGACGACATAGGCTTCTATGCAAAGGTTTATGCCAACAACGTATCCAATCCTATCGACTCCGGAGGCTCCACCTACCACACCGACAACAGCTTCTCCAACCTGACCAACCCTCAGATGTACGTCATCCAGCTGACGTCCACCAGTAACACCTACGCAATCGGCAGGCCCGTGCTCGACGGCAATTACCAGTCGCAGGACAACGTCTGTTCCCCCGCCTTCATGATTGCATCCCAGCTCGGTGCCGTATCCGGCGGAGCATATACGGCAGCAACGGCAGCAGAACACTGCGGTACATACATGGAAGTCGACAAGGACGGCAACAGATACACCGGGTGGAGGCTCCCTACGAAGTCAGAAATCGAGACCATCATCAAGTATCAGACAGAAGGCGCCGCCAGTTACGGCGTCACCATGGTGCGGGTTCTTGCAGGGCGCTATTACTGGGCCCTGGACGGCAATTCCTATCAGGCCTACGCGTCAGGAACCAACAACACCTTCACCCGTTGCGTCCGGGACCTCACATACGAAGAAATCAAGAGACTTAACAAGGAGGACGACTGATGAAGCATTGCAGATACATATTGGCTGTAGCTACGATTCTGGGCGGACTCCTGTCCTGCTCCCCCAGGGAGATTGAGCTTCCCGGCTACGAGGGCGTGAGCAAGCAGCTGGTGCATGAACTCGGCCTGGACGAGCCTCAGATGCCCGTACGCATAGGCTTTGCCCTTCCGGGTGAACCGGCCGTTGATGCGTCCACCAAGGCGAGCGTAGTGGGAGGAGACGAAGACCCCACGGACTATATCAAGACCCTCCACATGCTCTGCTTTACCAGAGAAGGCATATACCTCGGATGGCGCCAGGCAATACTCATAGGAGCCGAGCAGGCCTACACCCATGACGGCCTCGACTGCCAGGGACGCGAGCTCTTCGAGGGGACGGTGCCGTCCCGTACTGCACGCATACACTTCGTGGGCAATGTAGGGATCGGACTTCCCGATGGATACGCCCCCACAAACATCCCGGGAAACGACCAGATCGGCGGCAACGAGAACACTCTCGTGAAATCGGCCAAAATGACCGTCACGGCAGCCAGCCACCGCACCATCACCTACTGGGGTTTCCACGGCGAAGCAAGTTCCGAGGCGATGAAAGACTGGCTGGCCCTCGCCACCATGCTGCCTGACGGTTCGGTAGTTTACTCAAAGAAAGAGGGCCACAACGTGCATCTCGTGCGCGACCGCGCCCGCGTGGACTTCGGCTACATGTTCGACTTCCCCCGTACAGCGCAGCAAGTGGAAAACGGCAAGAGCATCACGATAAACGGCACCAGCTACACTATTTCCGGCGGCAAGATAACCATCGGCGGGAACGATTATCCCATAGAGAAGAATCCCACCGACTACACCATCCAGTCAATCCACTGGATACTCTCCAACGGGCTTGACAAGGGTTATATCGCACCCTACTGGGACGAAAACCCCACGGACCACTTTGACGGCTACTTCGACCCCGCCGCCACGCCCGCGCTCAAGGAAGACCGCCTCACGCAGTACGACAAAACCGACGCTCACCGATACACAGCCACCGAGGCCGACATGATCCAGATTTACGACGGCACCAATTCGATTAACGCTCCCCTGTTCCTCTTCGAAGACGAGAACAACGAGAGCGACCCGCCGAAAATCATACTTAAGGTGGTTTACAAGATTGACGGCCAATCCGGCACCAAGACCAAGTACCACACCCTCATGATGCTCAACGAGAGCCAGGAGCCGTGCAAGATTTTCCGCAACCACAACTATGTCCTGGACATCTTCGGCATCCCCTGGGAGGGCCTTGGATATTCCAGCTTCGATGATGCGGTAAACTCCGTAACCTACGCCAACAACCAGACCGTAACCATCAGCGAAACCGTTCCTACCGTCAACGACGGCCGCTATCAGTTGTCCATAATCGGAGACACTTACCTCATTTATCAGGACCCGGCACTGGTCAACACCACCCAGACCGTTTATTTTGAGTACAAGGCCATGGTCAGCGGTGAGAGCACGGCCGCAGTTACCGCAGACAGCTTCAAGGCCGCATGGAACACCGACATCCGTTCTTCCTTTGCGTCCGACGTAGTTACGGTCACTACCGTCAGCAATGACGGCACCACCTACAGGGGCGCGATAAGCTTTACACTCGGTACATCCATCAACTCCGCGCTCCAGGGCGGCCAGATAGAGCTCAAGGACAAGATAACGGGCATGACGCGATTCCTCAACATCTACACCATCGACAAGTTCAACTATCTGCCACAGGGCAGCACTGAACTCAAGTTGATAAAGACAGGAGATACGCGCACAGTCAACGGAGTAACTTGTGACACGTACAAGATGGACATAAAGATTCCCGGCGACTATCCCCTTGGTCTCTATCCCATCAAAATCCGTATGGCGTCCCTTACGCTCAATCCTTTCAAGGCCGAGCGCAGGAGTTCCGGCAGCACTGCACTTGAAGAGACGGAGAACAATATCGCCGTAGAAATGAACGGCACCGAAAACGGCTCCAGACTCGACGGAGAGACTCTGTCCGGGATGTCTTTCTCCACAACCGACTCAGATTGGAACTACCGCGCCGTAGACGAGCCTTGGGACTTCTGGTACATAGATACCCTCCTGAACAAGCCTACAACGGAAGAAGAGGGCGAAACCGTCATAGATGAACGGGACAAGGTCTACACCATCTTCTTCGACGATATCCGCCCTATACGCGCCGCAGCCAACCGCGCCTCCAACGTAGGTCTCTTCGTCAAGATCAAGTACTTCGGCCCTGCCGTGGCCCTCGAGTACGAACCCTGATAATAAGGTCCAGGGGGACCGCAAAAAGCCGCTCTTTTGAGCGGTGGCAGGGGGTTTCGGGGGGTACGCCCCCCGTGCCCTTGGGGGCTGCTGCGAAGCAGCGGGGGATAATAAGGTCCCGGGGGACCGCAAAAAGCCGCTCAAAAGAGCGGCTTTTTGTGGTCCCTGCAGGGCATGATCCTGCGACTCCCTGATTATGAGTCAGGTGCTCTAACCAACTGAGCTAAGGGACCGTGATTCCCGGACGCGCCGGGAATTGCAGTGCAAATATAGCAATAATTTCCATACTATCACACCCTGATCTCACTTTTACGCCGGAGGGCAGCTCGAGCTACTTGAGGAAAAACCGACCGCTCCCGCCTTTGCGCCCACACCTACTGCGAGGTTGATTACTTCCGAAAGGATCCTGCCGATGTTGGGTCAGGCCGACTGAATCGTAGATGCCCGCTATCCGGGAGGAAATGAAGTTCAACTCCCTGCTACTGCGTGAAATATGAATTAAAATGCTAACTTTGTGCATAGCAAACCGTAGTGATTACCGTAACATGGAAAAGAAGAACAAACAAACATACCTTGCACCCTCGACGCTGGTCTTTGAGGTGGTGCAGGAAGGCGTCATCTGCCAGAGTCCCCGTGGCGTAAATAAGCGTGACCCGTATGATCCCATCGACGAGAATCCTTTCGGCAACTGATATCGAACCCTTAACCCTATGCAGACCATGAAAAGAGTCCATCATGTCCTGGCAGCCGCGGCCGTGTTCGTATCAGCCGCAGTCCTTGTCTCCTGCGCCAAGGCCGAATCATCTATCGACGAAATCACCAAGTTACCGGAGGACACCCAGACCGTCACCTTCACCGCGACGCTTGCACCCAAAGGTGAAGATCCCGGCACCAAGGCTATCACTACGGGCAAGGACGGCGACAACAAGGAAATCCTGAACGTGGCGTGGGAGGCTGGCGAAGAGATTGCCGTCTATTACGAGACAACCACCGGCCACGCCATCACGACGGCCACCGTCCAGACCGTCGACAGCGAGACGGGCGAGGCCACCATCAGCGCCACATTTGCTGCCGATGCAAAGGACAAAGGCACGGCCAAGTTCGTATTTCCCGCATCGCTGCACAACGACACGGGCGACATCGACGAGACGGCACTGCTCAGCCAGAACGGAAACCTGACGGGAGCCAACGGCATCAGCACGAAGTTCGACGCGGCCACGGGCACGGGCACCATCACCGTCAGCGGCTCGGAGGCATCGGTCAGCGGCACGGTCACGATGACCAACCGCGTCTGCATCTGCAAGTTCCACTTCGACATCGTTGAGAGTGCGGGCGGTAGCATATCGGGCGGTTCCGAGCATGAGTTCAGCCCCATCATCATCAACGACGGAAACGGACACACCTACACCATCACGTCGGACAAACCTCATGACTATATTGGCGGCATAACGCGCGGCTTCAAGCACAGCGACGACATCTACATCGCCCTGCTCCCCGTCAGCGGCAAGACCGTCTCGTTCTACAACAGTTCGCTGGGCAGCGGCGGATACAACAACTACATATACACCGCGTCCAACACGACGCTCACGGCGGGCAAGTTCTACCGCAACCTGTCCATAGACATGGTGAAAGACGCGAACACCAGCGCATTGCCTTTCAAGGACTTGACCAAGGGCAGCGTCAGTGCCGTTGACGGCGACATCATCTACATGAGCAGCACCGCAGCCACCGCCAACACTATCACCATCGCCGACGGTGCCACCGTAACGATTGAAAACGTGAACATCAGCGCGACGGGCTCGGCGGGCATCATCTGCTCGGGTAACGCCACCATCAATCTTGAAGGTGCGAACACCGTTATTGCCTCAACGTCACACTATCCTGCAGTCCAAGTAGGTGCTACAGGCAAGACACTCACCATTGGTGGCAGTGGCAGTCTGAATGCGGAGGCCTATAATTGTGCAGCTGGTATAGGCGGCGGCTGGAATGTCGATTGCGGCAACATCACAATCAATGGTGGTACGATTACAGCAAATGGAGGTATCAATGCTGCTGGAATCGGCAGTGGACAAGGAAATATTACAAATGGTTCTTGCGGCATCATCACCATCAATGGCGGCACAGTCACGGCCAGAGGCGGCTTAAGTGCTGCGGGCATCGGAGGCGGTCAATATGGCAGATATGGAAGCATCGTCATATCTAATGGTATTACCAGCGTAACGGCTACCCCGGGCTATGAGGCACCAGCACCAATAGGCAAGGGAGCGCATGACAGCGGCAGTGGCAGCGTGACAGTGGACGGCGTGGCAAATTGGGCGGGTGCAGAGACCGAACACTTGAACTGGGCGGCCAGCACCGTTCTTCGCGGTGGCAACAACGTCACCCGCTGGACGCTGACGCACAAATAAGACAGAGAGTCAATCGACAATAGCATGTTCATGATTACTGTTTAGCCCGCCCTGTGCTTGCGTTCTGATGGACAGTGAAATGATTAACCGGGAGTGCAATCGCTACGCTCCCGGTTGCGTTTCCCGGAGGAAAGAGTAAGCAAGTAAACCTGAGTGCCAGTCGGAGCAGCTAACATCGCTCCTGAAATGTTTTGAGGGTCTTGTATCCGGGCCGAGGGAGTTCGAATTCATCGTCTATGCTCCTTGGGCCGATAGAGAAAGCGGTCATCCGCATCCGGCAGTCCAGCAGAGTTGGCCAGCATTTTTCTCTACTTCTCGCGCGCGGTACAAAAATGTACAAATTCGGGTAAAACTCGTTGGAAAAATTACGGTAAAACAACAAAAACTCGTTTGAAAAATTACGAAGAACGCTTGAAAAGTCGTTGGGAAAAGTGTAACTTTGTAACCGTCCAAAGGATAAGACTATGCTGAAAAGGAAAATCGAAGACGCTCTCATAGCGTGGAAAAACAAGCCCGGGCATAAGCCCTTGGTGATAATGGGCATCCGCCAGTGCGGAAAAACATATATCTCGCAGCACTTCGCTGAGCAGAACTACAAGAATGTCGTCTACATGAACTTCATCAAGCAGCCGGAACGAATCAATGCCTTCGTCGGATCAAAGGATGTGGACAGCATTCTGCTCAACTTGTCGGCGCAGATCAAGGGCGTCAAGTTTATCCCCGGAGAGACATGCCTGATCTTTGATGAGATCCAGGAATGCCCCGAGGCCAGGACTTCGCTCAAGTTTTTCAATGAAGATGGTCGCTTTGACGTGATTGCCACTGGCTCTCTGCTGGGCGTCCAGGGCTACGGCGATGAGCTCAAGAAACGGCGTCGCAAGATGATACAGAAGAAAGATCTGGGCATCAACTCCGTTCCTGTTGGCAGCGAGGATATCATCGAGATGTATCCCTTGGACTTCGAAGAGTTTCTATGGGCCAACGGATTGAATCAGAATGTCATCGACGCTCTCAGGAAGTTCTACACGGAGGAAACGCCGGTTCCGGAAGGAATCCACGTTGCCTTGAAGAGGTATCTGAATCTCTATGTTGCTATCGGCGGACTCCCCGCTCCCATCAATGCCTTCCTGGCAACAAACAACATGAACGC